>Ga0172371_10003389_pt1 | contig 24749 bp, 25 predicted proteins | sample Lak12m_FD_114543 | JGI IMG/M metagenome (GOLD analysis project Ga0172371, IMG submission 114543) | Freshwater microbial communities from Kabuno Bay, South-Kivu, Congo - kab_022012_12m | ecosystem: Environmental > Aquatic > Freshwater > Lake | place: Democratic Republic of the Congo: South-Kivu... | reverse complement strand
TCCACCAGCAGCAGAACTCCAACAATGCCCCGAAGCAATCCGACTCCTTGTCGGAGGAATTGTAAGAGAAGTCCGCGGCCCAACAAGAGGAAGAAGAAACTTCAATCTTGAATTTTCAGCAATGCGAGCAATAGCAAAAGAAACCGGCCTCGACCCAACAAATCCAAGCAATGCAGAAGCATTGGCCACAACAAATATAGAAGGAATCCGAGCCCAAGTCCAAGCCGCAGTCAGCACATCGTATGAATTAACAAGAAAAAAAAGCGTAAAAGCGGCTCCAGAGCCAAAACCAGAACCAGCCCCTACATCAGAACCCGCTGCGCCAGCCCCAGAGCCAGCACCAACCCCAGAACCCACCCCAGACGACCCCACCACTCCAAATCCTCCACTCACCCAAACCAAAATCCCAATCGAAATCTACAACGCCGCCGAAACAGGAAACACACAAGAAATATTACGACTAATCGGAGAAAATCCAGAAGAAGGATTCCTGCGACAATTAATGGACACATTAAGAGAAAGATTCGAAGGAACAAGCAGACGAAGAAAAACACTCAAAACCGTCATGACCGCTATAGAGCATTTCTTCAAAGGCAAAACACGCTCAATACAAGAAGACATAAGCCCGGACGAAGCGATAGCACATCCCGAACAAGTAAAAAGTCCCTTTACATTCCTACGCCTAGCATCACATCACTCCGCTCCAGGCAAAAAAGTAGAACTTTTAACAATAGGAATAGATCGCTCAACCAAAGAAGGGAAAATGGGGTTGGTAAGAGATATGCTGCAGGCAAAAGCACGCATTCACAAACAAAATAATCAACCAGAAAAAGTCATCGAAACACTGGAAAGACTGCTGAGACTACAATCCGAAGAACCTTTTCAGCACAAAGATGGAATAAGAGAAACTGTCCTAAAAATTGAAAAATTAAAAAGCTCGGGAGAAAACACCCGGCGCATAAAAACTCTTCAAGAACAGCTCAAAGTATTTCAGACAGAAGATTTGGTAAAAGCTCTAACAACAGCCATAGAGATATTATTGCTACAAGAAAGAACAGGAGCAGATCCATTTGACTTAGCGAGAACACATCGTGAGATAGAAGCCATTCAAGAAACCTTAAGAACAACAGCCCCAAATCCAAACCCGCAACAAGAAAAGCCTACAAGTAGCGCACCGCAAACTCTGGTAATCCCAAACACCATAAGAGAGGTCTTCGGCAAATGTCATGCAATTATAAAAGAAGGAAGACTTGAAGAAGCGTTAATATTTGTCGAAGCGGCAAAAAAAGTATTTCAAGATGGCGACCTGGACAACCGAGGACTGGGAATATCCACAGCCATGGGAATAATGGAAAACCCACTGACAATCGAATTCATGGGCAAACAAGAACTGCTTACGGCAAGCCATGTATTTGAAAAAATGAGAGAATATGAATCAGCAATTAAATGCTTGGAACGTTTACAAAAAATGGATATCAGCGCAAACAGTAGACGAATAAATGGAGAAAGAATAGATTGCATGAACAGACTTTTAGAAAAGAAGTATTCTCCGCCCAAACAAACCAACCCACAAACTGCCACGGCCACACCATCATCCCAACCAGCAAACAATTCACTACCAACTCGTGACACCGCCGCACCGAGCCAAACGTCGCCACCACCAGAACGGCAAGCCGACCAACCCACCAATACTCCGCCATCCCAACCACCCAGCACCCCCGACACCGCCGCACAACCAAACACCTCATCGCAAACTAGTGACACCGCCGCACCGAGCCAATCACAGTTTCCACCAGAACAGGAAGCCAACCAACCACTAGACACTCCCACACCCCTAACTTTCACCCCTCCCCCAGAAAAACCAAAAAAACCGGAAGAAATCCTACGCGAAAACTTAATTTCATGGCTTTCAAGAATCAAAGCCCAAGCAAAAAGAGAACGATGGGAAATCAGAACCGAAAAAGTTCAAAAGCAAAAAGGTAAACACGGAGAAAAACACTATCTCGTAATTCCAAAAGACAAAAGAGAAGAATTATTAAGACAATTCTCGGAGATGGAAAGCAACAAATCGATGCAGGCTCTTTACGTTGTTTCTTCAACTGAAATGGGAGGAAACAAGAAGTTGGAAGGAATGATTCCGAATCTAAAAGGACAACTCGTCGACGGAGAACTGGTAACAAAAGGCCGAATTCTAGACGACATTTTGAAAGTATTGGTTGGCGAAGAAAACTAAACCACCCCACTCACATTTAAAAACATTACAGCTCTTCACCGCACCCCTGAAGCCTTACACAACCTCACCTCCCAACACCACTTTCTCCGCTACACCTTTGAACCTTCACACAATCTCCCCTCCCAAAATTACCTTCTTCACCCTGCCCTTCAAAACCCTCCCCTCATAGCAACTCCAACCACATTTATACAACAAAGACTCCCTGGTAATTTCGTATTTTTCGCCCAAATCAACAATCACCAAATCGGCACGATAACCATCCGCAACGCACCCAACTTTTTCCAATCCAAAAATCCTCGCAGGATTGCAGCAAGCCATTCTCACAATGTCTTTTAATCCAAATTTTCCGTGAGAAACTTCATTCAATAAAAGTGGCAGCATCGTCTGAACTTCCGGCATGCCGGATGGAAGCCCCGCCTCGGCGGGGCGCAGCCCCGAGCCCGAGCCCAGACACGACCCCGCATTGCGGGGGAAGTGTCCCTGCAGCCCCGAGCCCTCCGTCCCCTTCTCCCCCAACGTATGCGGACTATGATCACTCGCAAAAATATCAACCTCACCGTCATAAATTGCATTCCACAAATCCCCAACGATCTCCTTTGACCTAACAGGCGGATTAACCTTTAACAAATGTCCAAACTGCCCATACATTTCATCACTCAAAAACAAATGCCGCGGGCTGACTTCACACGTGATTAACGGCACAACTTTTTTCGCCGCACCTCTACTAGTCACGGCTTCTCCATCTTCCTTCGCCAACCCTCTTCCAAGCGTCACTTTTTCATCTTTAAATTTTTTAATAACATCGAGCTCCACTCTACTCGTCACATGCGCAATGTGAATCGGCCTGTCATATTTTTTTGCCAAATGGCACGCAATTTTCACCCCCTCAACCGCGCATTCTACAGGCCTCGCTTCGCCATGACTCGCAGGCACAGCCGCATCAAATTTTTCCACATTTTCATTCAAACAATTTTGATCCTCCGCATGCACGACCACCGGAACCTCGCGCAGACTTTTCTCCACCAAAATCCTCTCCAAACCATCAACACCACCTGCCATACACCCCGTCGAACACCCCATATAAACTTTCACTCCCGCCAAAAACCGAGACAGTTTTTTATCCTTTGCAATCTTTTTAATTTCAACTGCAAACCCGAACCTGTTCGAGTTTGCCCCGCCATAGCGGGGAGCCCCCGAGCCTCCCATCCCCGCAAACAATTTAAAATTGCACAAACATTTTTCTTTAGCCAGCTCAACTTTTTCTTTAAAAGCTTCATAAGTCGAAGTGGGCGGAACAGTATTCGGCATATCAAAAATCGTAGTGATTCCTCCCGCCAAAGCCGCTCTCGACTCACTCGCAAAATCGCCTTTCGCCGTCAACCCCGGCTCGCGAAAATGCACATGCGCATCAATCAATCCCGGCAAAACATAAGTATCGTCAGCGGAACAATCGATTATCAGACACGAGTGAAGCGAGTGTCCCATGAGCCCCTCGCCACCAAGATCTGTACGTACAGACTTCGCATCAGACTCACTCCCAATTTTAAAACTCTGCTCCCCACTCCCCTCCTCCCTATCCGCAGCCTTTGTCACTTCACTTTTTTCATCAACAATATTCGCAAGCAAATCCTCGCCCTCCCCACTCTCGCAAACTTTCAAAATTTTTCCACCGCTAATAACAACATCCTTTTCATCAATCCCATCCGCCCCCACAACCCTCGCATTTTTTAAAAGAATTTTTTTCATGGCAAATACAGAATAGCACCCATGAGTCACAGACTCAAGCAGCCATTTCGATACCGCGTCCCAAAGATAGCGACAAGCTCACTATCTCGACAAAAAACGACCCCATCGTCAACACCAATCCATATTTCGTCAATTTTTCGGCGCCGAAAATTTGACGAAACAAGAAACACTAACTTAATTTCCCGTTTGGACAAAATCCCAACCTGAAAAATTCCCCCAAACGGGACGCACCATCCGCGCCACACTTTCCTCCCCAACACCCCCTCCATCAACGCCATCCTTACCCCCTCAGCACCCCCTCCATCAACGCCATCCTCACAACAACCCCATTCTCAACCTGCTCAAAATATCGAGCGCGCGGATCGCTATCGACTTCAACAGTAATTTCATCGACCCGCGGAAGAGGATGAAGCAAAATCGCCGACTTTTTCGCAGAACCACTTACCAACTTACCAGCCGAACCGTTCGCCGAACCACCCGCCCCACCTTTCGCTCTCCGCATCATCGCTTCATCAATCACATACACACCCCTATACTTCGCGGCCTCTCGAGCCGAAGCAAACCTTTCCTCCTGAATTCTTGTCGCGCAAATCACGTCCATCTCACCGATTGCATCTTTCAAACTCGAACACTCAATAACGTCATGCCCCGAAGATTTTAACTCTTTCACTATATCACTCGGCATCCTCAACGCCTTCGGCGAAACAAACACAAACCTCACTTTCCAATGCCGGAGCAAATCACATTGCGAATGTGGCACTCTCCCGTATTTCAAATCCCCAACCATCCCAATCACCTTTCCATCAAGCTTCCCACCAAACTCCTTCCACATTGTATAAACATCAAGCAAAGCCTGAGTTGGATGCTGATTCGGCCCATCACCAGCATTAACAACAGGAACAGAAGAACCCCGCGCCAGCTCCTCCACACTCCCAGCAGATGGATGTCTCATCACAATAATATCCGCAAATTTCGAAACAACTTTCCCAGTGTCATACAAAGTCTCACGCTTTTTCACAGACGAAGTATTCATCATATCCGCTCCGCTAATCACCTTCCCCCCTCCCCTCAAAAACGCACTCTCAAAACTAAATCTCGTCCTCGTCGACGGCTCAAAAAACAAAGTTGCAAGAATTTTATTTTCAAACAATTTTGAAAACGGCTTGGCATTGTTTTTTTGCTTTGTGCCACTAACACGCCCGGCCATTTCTCTCTCAAACTCTAAAGCTCTCTCAAACAAAACCTCCATTCCCTTTTTATCAAACTGCTTTGTTGAAAGAATGTTTCTCATGGCTCAAATGTACAGGAAAAAACCTACAAGCGCAATAAAGGCTGGCAACTCACAAAAACACTACCCCTTCCTCACCCTCCTCACATCCTCCACAAACTCATCAAAAAATTTATCCAAGGCCGCGTAAGCTTTTTCACGCAAGGCCGGATACATAACCGTGAAATCAATCAAAATCGCGACATGATCCTTTTCGGGACTTATAACAAACGACTGCTCCATAAATTGAGTCAAATGCGCAATGTGCTCTTTCTCAAGCCCTTTCCACATCGCCGCAACCAAATTAGCTTCAGCGTAGCGAGCGAGCATTTCACGATAAGCCGGTCTCTCTTCCTCCGGCACTTCGCATCTATCCAAAACAGCGTCGAACAACGCAGCGGTCGAAGCGATAAACTCCCTCGTCTCAACGACAATCGCATCATCAGCCGGAGCGACGGACTCAGCCGTCTCAGCGACAGACCCAAAATTAAGCTGCTTTTCTTTCTTCATTTGTAGTTTTAGTTTTATATTTTGAATAATCCAAGAACGGTTCCTCGGTCAAAACAACCTCGGTCTCATCAACTTTTTTCTTTAACCTCTCAATTCGAGTATCCAATTTTGCCAAATCCTTCGACGGATTCTTTGCCGCCTTATCCTTATAAGAAGATTTCCATTCATACTTTGCTCCTTTAAACGGCTCTTTCCATTTTCCCATTTCAGCCTTTGCCGCCTCCCATCTTTTTTTACGTCTTTCTTCCGTAGCCTTTGCCTTCGCGCTCCACGTTTCTTTCACTTTCCCGCCGGCTTCTTTAAATACCTCTCCAGGTTTTTTAAAGATTTTTATAGGATGCCTCAAAACATGCCACGGCGCCTTTAGCAAAGCCAAAGGATACCCAACAAGTCTAAATGGCTTAGCGATAGCAGACCCAAGCAAAGAAGCTCCGCCTTTTAGCGCCCACTTTCCTCCAAGATACAGCGGCGCAACAATCAAATTGCGTCCCAAAAATTTCCCTGTATCTCTCGCGACATCCGTCAAACGATCTCTAACCCACTGCGACTTTCTGTTGTTCCACAAATACCCAGTAAAAAGCCCCAGTCTCGAAACAGACCCCTCTGTCAATTTGCCATCTTTCAAAACACCCGCGTCCTCAAGTTCATCTTGAAGTTGAGTGTAGTCAATTTCCCCACGACGATATTTTTCCATCGCCTTTTCGGTCTTGAGTTCCTTAATTTTTTTGTTGTTGTCGGCAGCCTTTTTCGAACTCTCAGCGTATTGCAAAACAACCGCATCAACTTTTTCCATTTGATCGTTAAACGCTTTTATCGCCTGCGCCGGAGTCAACCCCTCTTCTCCAAGCAAATCAAAAATTTTCTTTTGCAAAAACCTGTATTGAGAAGTGCTCGCTCCATTAGCAAGATTGCCGATAGCAGAAAGAAGCATAAACGCCTTTTTCAAATCAACTCTTCCCGAAGCAAAAAGATTTTCAATAGTTTTTTCATCTTTCAAATCGTTAGGAGTAATACCCTTGAATGGCTCTTTTTTTGCATCGCCAATTTTATAATTTAATTTCAAAACTTTTTCTTTCACAGCAACGGCTTTAAAAACCTCAACAAGATCAGTCGGCGCGCCATCAACAGCCTCGCCAAGAGCTTTTTGAGTTCTAAATTTCCAAAGCTGTTCAACCAAAGTTCTCTTTGCAAGTTTCTCCAAATCCTCAAGACTAAGTTTTTTATTTTCAGGATCTTTTAAAAGTTTGTATTTGATAATTCTCAAAGCAAAAGCCGAGTCCGTAAGATCGGCATTGCCCTCTGCATTTTGTTTTGCAAACTCAAGGCTCTTTTTGTCGGTTCTCAATTTGTCAGCGAGTTGCTCACGTTTTTGGTCGGAAGCAGAAAGCACTTTATCCTTTTTGCCCTCCGACAAAAGCCCATTGCCATCACAAAGAAATTTAACAATTTCGCTAAGCTTTGAAAAATTCAAAGACCGAGACATAGTATTCAATTCATTAAGCCACTCATTGACACTTTCAGCATCACCTCTCATTTCGTCAGGAAAACACTTGTTTTTCACCAAAACGGAAAGATGCACAAAAAGAGTCGTCAGCGATTCGTAAAGCTCTTTAACAAACTTCTCCCTATCTTCAAAAGCCTTCTGAATTTTCTCATTAACAGCCAATTTTCTGATATTTTCAGCGACATCGTCGCGTATAGATTTTCTTTCGCTAACATCAGTCGCGGAAGAGCTTTTTATTTCCTTTCCATACATATCAACAAGAAGAGGTTTTTCGGCGACAGAAGATGACAATTTTGGATTAGACAATTCACTCTTGCTAACATCAATTTGTTGTCTAAGTTGGCTGATTTCACTACTCTTGTCCTCGATATCAACATCACTCTCATCAATTGTTATCTTGCTGGTACCAGCTTTCGCGACTAATTCATTAAATTTCTTAGCCGAAGCATCCCCAAAAAATTTCGCCGCGTCGGTAAGCTTCGAAAGATCACCTTCTGCGCCAGCAACTTCTCTCTCTTTTTTGAACAAATCCGCAGGGGAACTCGATTCCATCACCCTCCCATTCAAAACCTCAGCAACACCCGTTCCATCTTCTTCGGCCAACTCTTTCAACACACTAATCCCCACAGAAAGATCATCCCTTTTGGTAAGATCAGGCTTGCCATCCTTGGTTCTAAGTTGAAGTTTTAAATAGCGATTAAGGTCTTTTTGTAATGACTCTGAAACTTCCAGTTCAGCAGACATCTCATCGGGAACACCGGTTTCAGTCTCTTCGTTAATCTTATTAACCCGAGGGATTTCGGTATTTTTTGGAGGAACAACCCACTCGCCATTTCTAAGCACCAATTCTTTCGGATCATCATCACTTTCAGGAAAAATATTCAACTCCATCTTTACACCAAAAACCCCACCAAAAACTCTTTTCGCAACATTACGAACAAAAGCTTCCATCTCAGAATCATTACTCCTTCCATAAATATCTTCATAGCCAAGCTGGAAAACCTCTCCCCCCTTACTAAAAGCATATTTATAAAATTCTTCATGCAAAGCTTCTCTCAAAGCGTCGGATGCACTATTTAAATTTCCAAACTCCGCCTTAACAATCTCTAAAAATCTTCCCTTTTCTTGTGAAGTCAATCCACCAACATTATTCAAATCAATTTGCCCGTAAATATCCTCCCCTCCCTCGCTTCCTCTATCAGAAGACTTAACTGCCTCAGTCCATTCGATTTTATTAAAAAACTCGGCATTGCGGACATCTAAAATCTCGGCTTCTTTAAGCCCAAAAATATGGCCATAAAGTTCCTTAAAAGCAGTTTTCAAATTCTGAGTTTCTATTCGTTTTTCAGCAAGAGCTCTCTCGGCCTGAGATTTCCCGCCCAATTCATCAATTACATCAATGATTTTATCCCTAATTCCCTTTTTTACTCCTTTTATCCTACCAAGATCAACTTCCCCGTGTTTATCAACAACCTCGCTCCAATCAATATTCTCGAAAATTTCAGGAGTAAGGTCAGGATTGCCTGGTTGATTCGGACCATTGGTCATTTTGGTATTTTTAATCTTATAATTATATCATTTTTAAGGAGAAAAAACAATGCTTCGGCCCCAAAAAAAGCCCCAGTTTTTGCAAGATTGCAGTATTTGACACATTTTTTGCGCGGAAAACCTGGACTGCAAACTGAACCCAAAAAATCCCACGCGCGCAGAAACCAAACCTGAAAAATTACACCACGAATATTCGACAAAAAAGTCTGCCCGGGCAGACTTTCACCTCCAGAAAATGGCTTAAATAAGCCGTCCACGTCTAGCTTGACAGATTTGGGACTCGAAAAGCGTTAAAATTTACAATGCCCCTCAACTATTTGACTTCATCCAATCTCCTCCCTAAAATACCCCCGATGCCAAATCCTCTTGACCCACCACCTGCACCACCATCCGCCTAAGCACACATCCGGCATCCCCACTCATCAACCACAAATGCCAACTTCCACTCTCGTCCTCAAGGACGGAACAACCCTCACAGGAGAATCCTTCGGTGCAGACACAAACACTGCAGGGGAAGTCGTTTTCAATACAGGAATGATGGGCTATCCGGAAAGTTTCACGGACCCATCGTATCGCGGGCAAATCTTGGTTCTCACCTACCCGCTCATCGGCAATTACGGCGTCCCAAGTGAAGAAAAAGACAAAGATGGCCTAAGCAAATATTTCGAATCCGGCCAAATTCAAATAAAAGGCTTAATTGTCAGCGAATACAGCGAAAATCACTCTCATTGGCAGGCAAAAAAATCGCTAAAAGAATGGCTTAAAGAAAACAAAATCCCAGCAATCACAGGGATAGATACCAGAGCCCTCACCCAACTCTTAAGATCCCACGGCACAATGCTTGGAAAAATCCTGCCAAAACCAAAAAGCAAGCTAACGAAACAAGACTTCGACCCAAAAAACTTCCCCGACCCAAACAAAGAAAACCTCGTCGCCGAGGTCTCAATCAAAAAACCGATTTTGTATAAACGCGGCCCAAAGCGCATAATCGCGGTCGACTGCGGAATGAAAAACAATATCCTTCGCGATTTACTCGCGCGCAACCTGACGGTATTAAAAACGCCATGGAACTACGATTTCATAGAGGCACAAGCCCAAAACCGCCTCGCGAAAGATTCCATAACCCCGCAAGGCAAGCACATCGACCCGGAAAACATCAAAGACCTCGAAGACTTCGACGGCATTTTCCTCTCAAACGGCCCAGGCGACCCGGCAATCCTCAAACCCCTTCACAAAATAATTCACAAAGCTTTCTCCCTAAAAAAACCGATCTTTGGGATTTGTCTCGGCAACCAAATACTCGCCATCGCATCAGGAGCAAAAACTTATAAATTAAAATTCGGCCACCGTGCCCAAAACCAGCCGGTTCAAGACATTGATCAAAAATCAAAACACACCGGCCATTGCTACATTACCTCCCAAAACCACGGCTTCGCGGTCGACGAAAAAACTCTTCCCACAACTTGGACTCCTTGGCTAAAAAACCTCAACGACAACACAAACGAAGGCATAAAGCACACAAAGCTTCCATTTTTCTCCTGCCAATTCCACCCCGAAGCCACCCCAGGCCCAACCGACACAAACCACTTTTTCGATAAGTTCGTGGAAATGCTGTAAACAAACACCTTGTTCCACCGTCACCACGCATTTCTTTGATAAGCTTGTGGGAATACCGTAAGCGCGAAAAATATATTGATAAACAAGCCGCATTTCTTTAGAATCGCATCCTTTTATTAATCAATATGGTCAGAAGATGCGTCGAAAACAAGCCACCGGAAAAACCGGAAGAACCACCAAAAAAATTTTCACTACTCTCAGGCTCAGTAGCAAATTTTCCAACAATGGAATCCCTCGAAGAAGCGATAGAAGAACTGCAAAAACGGATATCTTTCCTTAAAAAAAGACATCTGGCCTTAACAAACGAACTAGAAAAACGCCAAGAATCACAGCGAATAGCCGAAAAACAACAAAGAATAGAAGACGAAAAAACAAAACTACCAGCAGAAATAGGGAGCATCACGGAATTAAGAGAATTTTTCAGAAAGCTAATTGAACAAAACATAGGCCCATTCATCCACCAAGCGGAAACAAGAAGCATGATAAAAATACTTTACCAAACTCAAAGATATTCAAGCAAAAGAATCGTCAACACTCTCTTGGAACAATTTTTAGCAAGAATAAAAGCTCTCACGAATCTAGAAAAAAAACACGGCAAACAAACCAAAGAATCTCTCCTGCAAGAATTCGTCACAGACTTGAACTCTAAAGTTGACGAATTAAGACAAGAAAGTCAAAAAAAACAACTTTTAGCACAAAGAAATGCCGACATAGAAGCCGCCAAAATACTAGAAGACATCGACCCAGACCAAGCAGACCCCGATCTTATAGGAATCCCTCCAGGCGCCAAATCAGCAGCAATACTGACAAGGTCAAACCCTCCACCGGCACTTAAATTTACAAGACTATCCCCTCCCAAACGCTACAAACAAGACACCTAGCACCAGAAAATTTTATTCTTGACTCTACAAAGCCACTTCGAATATCATCAACCTCCTATAACAAAAAAATATGGAAAGATCCGAAGCAGCGGTTCATATAAGCGCGCTTACGCGCGCGACAGGAAGGGAAATTTCATCAGCAAAAAAAACACTCGCCCCAGAGCCAACCAAAAGCCAACTTGAGTCAACGATCCAAAAACACCCTTGGACATCAGCATTTCTGGAGGCATACAATCCAGCCAAACTTTTTTTGAGAGAACAAGCGGATAGAGCATGCATAAAAGTGGCCGAAACTCTCGGCACAACATTTGAGCAAGTCGCAATTACGGTCAGAAAAGATTTAGCCACTTTAGGACTAGGACTTGATGAAAATCCTAGTAACAAAGAAGCCCCCTGGGAATCCTCACCAAAGGATATAATCTACATAACTTCACAAAGAATTAAACAAGTAAAAATAGACTCGGAAGGTGAAATCCCCGAAGAACTCGCGGCTCTCCACGACAAGGCCAGGAAAACCGAAACAAAAAGCCCGGATATACGAGCTCTTTTGGACAGTTTGATAGGACAATATCACGGCGTAAAAGTCAAAGACTTAGCTCCACGCTTCACGAATTATTCAAATGGAGGAGGACTGCCAATGTTGATGGTGAATACCAACATATCTCCTCTGGCAAACCTCGGCTTAGAAATCCACCGCCGAAACGGAATTTTAATCCTCGGCCCAAAAGATGAAAAAAAACAAATTATCCTCCCTGTCCCACTAAAACAACAACGTGAACCAGTCGAAATCCCAACAGCCACTCGCCAGCAATTAGAAGAATTTCTGCCTTCACTCGAGAGAAGCACGACCATGCATAAACTTCTTTCACTACTCATGGACAAGCCCACCGGAATGCCGATAGAAGAATTAATCCAACAAATTAACTTCCCAGCCATCTACGAAATCGCCCAAAATTTAAATTACTTCTATTTGAAAAAAATTGGCGTTAAAATCCAAATCACAAACAATTTAGCAATTCTTGTCCCATGCCAATAAAATTCATCACCCTCCCAAAAGAGCAAACGGAGCAAAACATCACACAACTGCAAGGCGGTAAAAATACCATTGAAATTGTTTTAACAGACGGCATCTCAGAAATAACCAGAGATATTCACGAAAAAGCAGCCGCAGTAATAGAAAGGAATCCCAAACTCGGACAGAGAGCAAAAACAGTAATAGAATCGTTGGTCGGCCACGTCCACGGCAGAGCAATCGAGGAAGTTAGAAAAGCTTTAGAAAAAGCTCTAGAGATAAAATACGGAGATATTGATACACAAAAAGCCATTCGCAACACAACCACATGGAATCTAGGACCAAACGGGATAAGAGCAACTTTTAGAAATGGAATCGTAATCCTGGCTCCATTCAAAGGTCCAGTAGAAATCCCCAAACCAGTTGACCCCGAACCAGAGATCCCCACATCCATCGAATCAATAGATGTATTAAAAAGCGTCTTTGAACAATTAATAAAATTCTATGTAAAACCGAACTGCACACCAGCCGATGCAGCCAAAATGCGTGCAAAACTCAAAGGAATATCATCAAGAAACCAAGGAATCAGAGCTTTAATTAAAAAACTAGAAATTCAAGCCATGCTTTTAACTTCAAAAGAACCACTCCTCCGCCCAACCCAAGAATCACTGCTCAAAAATTTCGTAACCGAAATATATAAATTATCCAAAGCCACACTCCAAGAAGCATCAACAGCTCGCAAGCTCAAAAAGCCGCACAGAAAACCTACCCGCAAAGAGATGGAAGAACTTGAAGCTCTTCTATCAGGCGACCCTCAAGATGAAGATGACAGGGCCGGATTCCTTGACGAAAGAGATCTAGCAACCCTTTCAGAAGACAACCCTCCACAAGAAGAAATAGAAGAAGGTGACGAAGGCGGAGCAGACGAAGAGACCTTTATTGAATAGAAATTTTTGGCACAAAAAAACCCCGCCTAAACGAGGTTAAAAAACTTATAATAGAAAACTTTTATTTTTGTTTCTATTGGGTTTTATTTTTGTTTTTATTCATCAGCCTGGATTTTGGTGTTGTTTTCAGCCGCACCACCGGCCGCCCGTGCTCCCCTACACAAGCTCCCATATAAATGAAGCGGTAGAGGCGGTACAGTGTTCCGAACTGTCGGAACGTCCTTGGTCCAGAAGGAAAGCCGTAGCCTTCCTGCGGTCCATCATCCAAGCAGAGAAAGAACGGGGATAAACAAGCAGGCATTTTATTTTTGTTTTTGAGCCTAAATCTTTAAGTTAATCCCCAGTCTCTCCCTGCTTTTAGCGGGGTAGAGATATTTTTGTTTTTATTTTTAGTCCCTTCACGCTTTTCAGCGAGGCAGAGACTTTTTCGTTTTCCTGTTTTTCAAAAATCAAATTTTCAAAACATAATAGCGGATATTTAAAAAATGTCAAAAATCTATTATGGACGCATTGCCAGCTTGTTTCCTGCCTCAATTTTTCCATCTGTTAAAGTTTTTTGGTCTTTCACAAAAAAATCAAATAATATACTGTGTAGCCATGTTTGTATCACTCGACCTAGAGACCACCGGCCTTAACAAAAAAACCGATAAAATCATAGAATTCGGTGCAATTAAATTTGACTTAAAAGGCCACAGTGAAACTTTTCAAACATTAATAAACCCGGGAGTCCCTATCCCGGAATTCATCACCCATATAACAAATATTAAAAATGAAGACGTCGCGAACGCACCGGTCTTCTCCGACGTTTCCGATAAAATCAGAGAATTTATTGGAGACTGCCCGATAATCGGACACTTTATTAAATTTGACATAGAATTTTTGGAAGAGAACGGATTTAAATTTGAAAATCCTTTATACGATACTTCCGAATTGGCGCGGATCTTTATCCCAAGCCTTCCGTCGTATAGCCTGGAAATTTTGTCCGGGATACTGGGATTAACTCACGCAGAAAAACACCGCGCCCTGGACGACTCTATCGCCGCACAAGAATTGTTTATGAAATTGGTAGGAATTATCGGCAACCTGCCAGAACCTCTTCTCGAAGAAATTAAATACTTAAGCAAAAAATCGGACTGGGATTTTGCGAAAGTACTGGGAGAGATTCCGGCTACGCTCCAAACTTCACAGGCACCAGTTCACCCAGAGGTCGAAGTTCACCCCGGGGTCGATTTTCTCCAGGTTCAGAAAACCCACCACGGGCACCCCGCCTTGGCGGGGCTGCAGCCCGAGCCTTCCCTTCCCGGGATAACCACCACCCGCGGCAAAACCCTCATCCTCGCCCCCTTCACCACAATCAAAGACTGCGCACAACAAAACGTCCTCCACTCCCCCCAAGACTACATTTCCACAAAACGCCTCGAAATTTTTAAGCAAAAACAAACCCTAAAATCCCATGAACTTACCGCGTTAATAAAAATATTAATTTGGCTCAAAGACTCAACATCCGGCCTCCTAAGCGAAATAAATTTCACCCTGGACGAAAAATCGATCATTCCGCGAATCCAAGAAACCGAACCAACCTCCCCATTCATCAAAAAATCAAAAGAAAAACTTTTTTTCGCAGACTACACATACGAACCACAAGAAAAATTTAAAAAAATTATCGTCACCGAACCATTAAAATACTTAACCTTCCTCCAATTCAACCAGGGAGCTTCGATTTGGCCTAAGAAAGCCATTTCTCCAATCGAAATTCTCCTCGAAATCGAGCCGAAAAACACAGCCCTCCAAAAAATAAAAGCAAAAATCGAAATGCTTTTTGGCATCATGCGCTCATTCACAGACGAAGAAATCCTCGAAATTACAAACCTCGAACTCCCAAGCCCAAACTGGCAGAAACTAAAAGACATCACGATAAGTTTGATCACACTTTCGCAAGAGCTCAAAGACATCGTCCGCGAAGAAACAAGTTATTATCTCAAACTTTGGAAAGAAATTCTCAAAGACCTTCACAAAATTTTCATCGACCCCGATCTGGAAAATTTCCACATGTGGATTCAAATCGACAGAAACAATGAAGCTTCAATCAAAAAAATTCCGATTCGCCCACACTCTAATCACACGGAAATGATTGGCGAACCGGAAGAAATAGAGCTCCTGGAAAAAATTCTAAAAGCGGAAATTGAAAACCAGCAAAAAGACATGTTAACAAGACACCGCCAGGTGTCCCTCGAGCCAATGAGCCCGCGCCCCGAGCCATCAACCAAAAAATCCGCAACAAAACAAACCACCTCCCCACAAATCTTCATCATCGAAGATTTCATCCAAGGCCTCTCCGACTTTTTTATTCAATTTATAAAAAAAGAAAAAGGAAGAAATTTAATAGTGATGAATTCCGCTATGAAACTCGAGCAGCTACTCACAACAACAGCCCCAAAATTAAAAAGGGAAGGCTTTGCCCTACTCTCCTCACGCGGCAGCGGCATGGGGAAATCTCTCGAATTATACAAGCAATCGCCCGAAACCTCTTCATTAATAATCACCCCAAACAAATTCCGTCTCGCGAACGAAAATTTCAAAAATTTAATAATTCAGCAGCTTCCATTCAATCCACCATCAGATCAACTTTTAGTCGCGCTATCAAAAAATTTCCAAGACCCATTTAACGAACTTCAAGTCCCATTGGCGATAATCGCGCTAAAAAATATGATAAAAAACTTCGACGGCGAAAAAGTAATCATCCTCGACAACCGAATCGTCACAAAAAATTATTCGCGCATTTTCTTAAAATCGCTTGAGGAAATTTCAAAACCTCTTGTAGTAACAGCAAAAACATTGATAGAATAACCTCCGTCAAAAATTTTCATAACCAAAACAGCAATGATGTACACAATATTAGTCATAATACTCGTGCTCGTAGTATTTTTAATATTCCTTTACAACTCTCTTGTAGCACTGCAAAACAAAGTAAAAGAAGCATGGGCGGACATCGACACACAACTAAAAAGAAGATACGACTTGATCCCAAATATAGTTGAAACTGTAAAAGGCTACATGGGACACGAAAAATCCACACTGGAAAAAGTGACTGAACTCCGCGCAAAAGCACTCCAATCGCAGAATTTCGAAGAGAAAGCGGAAGCGGAAAACATGCTTTCCGAAACATTAAAAAGCTTGTTCGCAGTCGCAGAAAATTATCCCGACCTCAAAGCAAACCAAAACTTCTTGGACTTACAAAATACACTAAAAGAAGTCGAAGAACATTTGCAATTATCACGCCGCTACTACAACGGCACAGTCCGCGACTACAACACAAAATTACAAGTTTTCCCAAACAATTTAATAGCTAAACAATTTGGATTCACCTCAAGCGAATTCTTTGAGACAAAAGAGGAAAAACAAAGAGAAGCCGTACAGGTAAGTTTTAATCAACCGGCAGCAAGCGCGAGCGAAGCGAGCGCAAAGAGCCCCGAGCCCGCAGCCCAAAAAGCAGAACCTCCAGCCGCTCCTACTCCACCTCCTACACCGGCAACACCTCCTGCACCAGAGACACCGCCGACACCAGAGACACCACCTGCACCAGCAACTCCCCCAGCAGAACAACCAACAGACACGCAAGCATCCGAGCCCGCAGCCCCTCAACCAAAATAACACCCCGCCTTGGCGGAGCTATTGAGCCAAAACAATGATAAAAGCCCTCAAACTTTTCTCAATATCAGCCACCCTGTTTATTGCCATACTGCAAACGGCACAACTTTGCGGCGCCGAAAGCCAATATTATCCTCCGGAAAACTGGGAGATTTCCGATTTCCATTCCTCGATTTTCATTAACAGCGACGGCACATTAAGAGTCACCGAAACAATCCAAGCCGACTTCACAAACGAACGTCACCACGGAATGGTCCGCTCAATCCCATACAAATATCCGTCACGCTTCGGCACGACAAGAAACATAAAAATTACATTAATTGAGGCTGTCGACGGCTCAAACGCAGTGTGGGACACATCGGTTTCAAAAACACAAGGAAACTATGAAATAAAAATGGTAACTCAAGACTATAGTTTCCTCACAGGCCCGGCAACATTTCACATAACATACGAAGTTGACCGCGCATTAAATTTCTTCACGGAAGAAGACAACAACAACGCCGAAGACTTTTTCCCGCATGACGAATTGTATTGGAATGTCACCGGAACCGACTGGCCGGTCGTAATAAAATCCGCGTCAGCCGAGATCCACTCACCGCTCCCATTTGAAAAATCTCGACTAAAATACATTTGCTACACAGGTGAATACGGATCAACCGCGCAGAACTGCTCAATTAAATACGTGAACGACACAACTATTGAATACAAGACAAAAAAATCACTAGAAAATTACAATGGTCTAACGGCCGTTTTGGCGCTTCCATTAAGCACAATCCAGCCTCCATCACAATTAGAAAAAATCGGATATTTCTTCGCCGACAACTGGCCGATTTTCATTCCAGTTTTTGTGTTAATCGCAATGATAATTTTGTGGATGCTATTGGGCCGCGACCCGAAAACGGAAAAAAATACCATCATCCCCCACTACAAACCTCCGCGCGGACTTAAACCCATCGAATGCGGAATAATTATCGACGAAAAAATGAATCCCGAAGATTTGACTTCAAGCATAATCGACCTCGCGGTGAGAGGATTTATAAAAATAGAAGAAATTGAAAAGAAAGGATTTTTATCAAAATCAAAAGACTACAAATTTATTTTATTAAAAGATTGGAAAAACGAAAATCTCCCGGTATTTGAAAAAATGATACTGGAAACAATGTTCACAAAACCATCAAAAATGATTGACCCGAGAACATACAAAAACCTGGTAACAACGCTCCGCTGGTTCGCTTCAAAAACAAAACCGGAAGACCTGAAAGAAAGTCAAACAACCGAAGTAACTCTGAGCGACCTGAAATTCCGATTCCCATTAAAAATCTCCGAAATCCAAAAATCGGTAATGGGAAAACTGGTAGCAGACGGTTACTTCCCGGTAAACCCCGCGAAAACAAGGGGTCTCTATATGGGGATAGGAACAGCGGTAATAGTGATCGGATTCATGACAGTGGAAAATTTGATAGCTGAATTTGGGGGAATTCTTATAATCCCAGTCATAATATCGGCAATAATAATAATTGCCTTCAGCTCAATTATGCCACGCAAAACATTAAAAGGAGCTGAAACTTATTACGAATTAAAAGGCCTGCAAGAATATATAAAAACAGCGGAAAAAGACCGCATGGAATTTCAGGAAAAAGCAAATATCTTTTTTGAACATCTTTTGCCGTATGCGGCGGCCTTTGGACTAATTAAAAAATGGACATCGGCATTTGAAGGATTGCTCAATACCCCACCAACATGGTTTGTAATGCATAGACCGGGAAGATTCTCCGCAACGGCATTCGCTGACGATTTAAACAGCTTCGGTCACTCAATGCAAAATACCGCCTTCGCACCGGCTAAGCACGGCGGCGCGGGATCAGGCGCAAGTGGATTTGGCGGCGGCGGATTCTCCGGCGGTGGCTTCGGCGGCGGTGGCGGACGCGGAGTTTAGACTGAAATTCAAACCTGCTCTTTAAGCAACTCAACTTGATCCCTCAGCTCCGCAGCTTTTTCAAATTCAAGATTCTGAGAAGCAATTTCCATTTGCGACTCAAGAGATTTAATAAGCCTGCTGATTTCATCCACGGGGATTTTCTTCGCATCAATTTTTCTGATTTTTCCCTGATCCTTTTTCTTGCCAATCATTATTATGTCCTTAACCGCTTTCTTAATTGTTTGCGGCGTAATCCCATGCTTTTCATTGTATTGAGTTTGCTTTTCACGACGTCTGCTTGTCTCATCAATTGCAGCTTTCATCGCCTTCGTCATTTTATCCGCGTACATAATCACATAGCTGTTAACATTTCTCGCACAACGCCCAATCGTCTGTATGAGCGCACTCGCGCTCCTCAAAAAACCTTCTTTATCAGCATCCAAAATCACAACCATGCTGACCTCCGGCAAATCCAATCCCTCGCGAAGCAAATTAATCCCCACCAAAACATCAAATTTCCCAAGCCTCAAATCACGCAAAATTTCAATTCTCTCAACAGTCTCAATATCGGAATGCAAATATCGAACTTTAACATCCGCGTCGGCCAAAAATTCACTCAAATCTTCCGCGGATCTCTTTGTTAAAGTCGTTATCAAAACCCTTTCTTTCGCTTTCACACGTTTCTCAATCTCATGAAGTAAATCTTCAATTTGCCCCTTGCTCGGACGCACGGAAATCTCCGGATCCAATAGCCCGGTCGGACGAACAACCAGCTCAACGATATCTTTTTTGGCGGTTTTTTTCTTTTCATAATCGGACGGAGTCGCAGAAACATAAGTCGTTCGTTTCATAAATTTTTCAAATTCTTCAAACCTCAGCGGCCTGTTATCGAAGGCTGAAGGAAGCCTAAAACCATGTTCCACCAAATTTAATTTTCGCGAATAATTTCCGCCGTGCATCGCGCCGATTTGCGGAACCGTGATGTGCGATTCATCAATAAACAAAACGTAATCATCCGGAAAATAATCCATGAGCGTAGTCGGCTGCGAACCCGGCGGAAGAGCCTTGCTCCCATCACCATGCAAATACCTCGCGTAATTCTCAATCCCCGAGCAATAGCCGGTCTCAAGCATAAGTTCGATATCATATTCCGTTCGCGTTTTGACTCTCTCGGCCTCAATATCTTTGCCCATTTTTTTCAATTGGTCATAGCGCTCTTTTAAATCTTTTTCAATTAATTTAACAGCGTTTTTTATTTTGATTTCGGTAGTAATATCATGCTTCGCGGGGAAAATCGTCACAGCGTCCATTGACTTAATAACTTCGCCGGTAAACGAATCCGCTTCTTCAATTTTTTCTATATCATCGCCAAAAAAATCAAAACGATAAACAGTGTCTCTATCGGGAGGGAAAACCTCAACCGTATCGCCAAGCACATGGAACATCCCCTGCTTAAAATCCATCCCCGAACGCATGTACTGCATATCCGCCAAGTGCCTCAAAAAAACATCGCGCTGAATAACATCACCGGCCTTAACCGTCTGTGCCAACTGCATATAATCATCAACATCGCCCATGCCGTAAATACAAGACACGGTCGCGATAACAAGAGTATCGGTACGTGTCAGTAAATTCGTAGTCGCCTTGTGTCGAAATTTCTCAATTTCCTCATTGATCGCGGCATCTTTTTCAATATAAGTATCCGTCGCCGGCAGATATGCTTCCGGCTGATAATAATCATAATACGAAACGAAATAACTCACCGCATTGTCCGGAAAAAAATCCTGAAACTCACTGCAAAGTTGAGCGGCCAAAGTTTTATTATGCGAAAGAATGAGCGCAGGTTTTTGCAGAGCTTCGATAACCTTTGCCATAACATAAGTCTTCCCAGAGCCCGTCACTCCATACAAAATCTGATCTTTTTTGCCGGCATTCAAGCTTTTCACCAAACCATCTATCGCGCCAGGCTGGTCGCCCTTTGGCTTTAGATCAGTCTTGAGAACAAATTTTTTGTTGAGTTTTTGAATCATCCCGAAAAGTTTACCAGACCTTCTCTTCCCATTCAACATCATCCGGCACCGGAATTTTCCCGTTCTTCGGCGTATCCACAACAAACCGACAAGTCGCCGCAACCCCCGAAAGTCCGGACCCGCAAGACTTCACTTCCTGCCAAATTTTCACCGCCTTTTTCAAAGGCACAGTAAACCTCCGCGCCCACGGCATCGGATCATTTTGAAGAAGATAATACGGCCTCACCCCATTCGCCGCCAATTTGTTAAAAAGTTCGCATAAAATCTCAACAGAGTCATTCACTCCCTTTAACAAAACGCTCTGCGAATACTCCAACGCAAAAGATTTCCGCCTAAAATTTTCCAGCACCCGCAAAGCCTCAGCACTCAATTCCGCGGGGTGATTTATATGCAACATCAAATATGGATTTTTCAGCCGCTTCAAAAATGAATAATGCCATTCACGCACGGACAAAGGACTAACCACAGGCAGTCTCGTTCCAATTCTAACAATATCGATGAACCCCTTTTTTTGCAGATCGACAAGCCCAGAAACGATCTTCGAAAAACGATCTTTCGGCAAAGTCAAAGGATCGCCGCCCGACAAAATTACTTCATTTATTTCACGATGCTCGCGCAAAAATTTAAAAACTTTTTTAATATTCTCGTCACTAAGACACAAGCTCCGACTTGTCGGAGCGAAGTGTCTCTTTGAGCCCGAGCCCGCAGCCCTCCCAGTACTTCTCCCCCTCGTACAAAACCTGCAATAAGAAGCGCAAAGATTTGTTACCGTCCAAAGAATCCGCCCGAATTTCTTACCACCACCCGCCCCAGCGCAACCACGATATTTATAAATCACCCCAGGCAAAACCTCATTTTCCTCCTCAAGCAAAGGATCGCAGTCGCACAAATCAAAATCATTTTCTTCTGCAGGACAAGCCACAAACTGCCTCCCGATCGGCCCATTCTCCCCACCGGTATCAGAAATCAATTTCAAAACATGCGGAGTAATCACCTCCGGAAGACTACCAATCTTCAACGCCGCTTTGTATCCCCTTGGTTTGAACATGGGCGGATTATAGTTGCCTACAGATACCTTTTCAAGTACTATATCGCCGCTTTTGGCCCCATAGCTCAATGGATAGAGCACAGGTTTGCGGAGCCTGTGATGTAGGTTCGATTCCTACTGGGGTCACCAGCGAAAGCCCGAACCTGTTCGAGCTTTCACTCTGAGCCCTGTAGCCCTTTGAATCCAAATTCCCCTCATTCACTAAATATCAAAACATGAACTTAAACATATACAAAAATTCAAAACATCCAAGAAACGTCAATAAACCAGACGAATACGGGATTTCAGAAAAAGAACTATTGGCAAGAGCAAAAGAAAAAACGATCAGCCTAAAAGAATTAAAAAATTTATGTTTTTAATCCAACTCATCACATCCTTTCTCGCAGGCGGAATTTTTATTGCTTTGCAAACTCTAATAGGAGAAAGAACTCCTTTAAAATGGAGAGGACCAATTTTAACAATCCCTTCAACAATGGCTTTGGGATTCATTTTTATAGCTCTGACAAAAACAACTCAAGACGCAAAAGAAGCTTCTATCGTGATCCCGGCGGCATTGGCAGTTGACTACATTTTCGTGTTGATTTTCGCTTATTTATCAAAATTCACGCTATCGGCAAGCTTTGCAGGAGGATTTGCGGCATGGGCGATTTCGGCCTTTGCATTAATAAAATTCCCGCCAGAAAACTTCGCGCTATCGTTTGCCTACTGCGTCCCTCCAATTTTAATAATGTATTTTTTAATTAAAAAACTTCCCCAAGAAACCAAAATCGAACCTGTTCCAATAACACTCAAACACACGCTCATCCGCGCACTCATCGGCGGCTCCGTCATCACAACCATCGTCATTCTTTCAAACACCCTCGGCAATGTCTGGGGCGGCCTTTTCACCGTCTTCCCCGCCGCCTTCACGGCCACCTTCCTTATCTACTATCGCGTCCACGGCAAAAAAATCATCCCATCCGTCGCAAAATCATTTTTCTTTCCGGGCATCCCCGGCTTCATAATCTACGCTTACATCGCCGGCATCACATTCCCACTCATCGGAATCTGGCTTGGCACCCTCGCCGCCTATACAGCGACCGCGATTTTCTACATCACGTACCAATTTGTACGCGACCTCCGCCGTTAATTGGGATTCCATGCATAGAACAAGCCTTCATGGTCAATGAACGCACGGTTTCAACTGCTCTATTAACAGCAGGATCCTCCGGCAAAACACCGATCCCAAGAATCCCTTTCCTCACAGAAGCAATTCTAAGCAAAGCCGCAACGCTGGCGGAATTAATAGGCTTCGGCAATATCCCCAAAACCCTCGGATCCTCCATTAACTCTGCCAGCAACTGCCTGTCGCTTGCAGAAGTAATCCCATTGGTTAAAAAAGCAACATAAGGAACTTCCCTCTCTGCACCTCCGGATTCAAACATCTTTCGCACACTCTCAGGCCCAGAAAGCCTCGGCATATTCACATCGGAAATCAACAAGTCAGCCCCGCGATCAATAACATGCTCAAAAGCAAACAGTCCATCCCTTGTATCTGTTACCTCAACATCAACTTCCGGCATCCCCACGCTGGCAATATCCAACGCCCCATTAGCCATTTCGACATAATAAGGTTCATCATCCGCCAACAAAATTCTAAATTTTTCTCCCATAGACCACGCATTTTATGAATTTTTCCCCAAAGGTCAATACCAAAAACATCAAAAAAAATTTGACATAAATCACTTCCGAAAACTTGAGCAATTTTTTTCGGCTTGTGCTAGAATTCAATCATAAAAATTTAACAACAAAATCATGGAAACATTAACACCCGAAATCCAACAGGAAATCTTAAAACAATTAACTTTCATCACGGAGTATTGGTGGCTAATCTTGATCCTCACAATCTGGACCCTCCCATGGAAAGGCATCGCCCTTTGGAAAACGGTAAAAAATAACAGCAAACCTTGGTTCATCGTCTTCCTCCTCGTCAACACATTAGGAATCCTCGAAATCCTCTACATCTTCTGGCTCGGCAAAAAGAAAACATTGATGGAGAAGATCGTGGAGAAGTTATAATAGAGCCGCGTCTTGACTTTTCTTAAAAGATATGTCAAAATATCCGCTCTTTAAACATGAGCTTATGCCGCCAAAAATAGACTGGAAAAAAGTATACGAAACCCTTCCGGGCAAAATGAAAAACTGCCTTGGTGCAGCATGCCCTCAAGCATGTTGTAGAGAAAAAAACATTGAAACTCATCCGTATGGATTAAGACCGTACTTCACAACTCTTTGCGAAACAGAAAAACCATATCTGGAACGAACCGCATTCCCAACGCTGGAAATGCTAAGAATAAAAGTACGCAAAGAAACCGTCGTCTTTCAAACTCCTGACCAAACAATTTTTGATGACATTAATCTAGTCGGGAATTGCAAAGGACCAAACGGAAAATGTAAATTTGAAGAATTTGTGGAAAATCCAGGCCCTCCACTCGCCTGCAGAACACAACCATTCTCGCACAATGCAAAAAGACCAATAATGGCTCCAGAGTGCCCAAGAATCGCAGAAATTGCAGAAGAAGATGGTGTTATTAAAGGGATATTAGAAGTCAGAAAACTACTTGGCTTCACAGACAATAATACCTGGCAAGAAAATTTAAGAAGAGAAATAGAAAGAATCATGTCTACTTCAGCCCCTCAATCTTGCTCTTCCTGCTCCTAGCTTTAAAAATATAATTCCCGGCAACCAAAACATTTGCGCCGGATTCTTTTGCAACTTTTGAGGTCTCGGCGTTAATTCCACCATCAACTTCAATGTCAAAGTTTAGCTTGCCGGGAATCGGCACAGCAGTTCCAGTTGC
>Ga0172371_10003388_pt1 | contig 24757 bp, 19 predicted proteins | sample Lak12m_FD_114543 | JGI IMG/M metagenome (GOLD analysis project Ga0172371, IMG submission 114543) | Freshwater microbial communities from Kabuno Bay, South-Kivu, Congo - kab_022012_12m | ecosystem: Environmental > Aquatic > Freshwater > Lake | place: Democratic Republic of the Congo: South-Kivu... | reverse complement strand
GGGGCAGGGTGAGGGGGTGACAGTGGCACGATTGCCGGCACTTTTCACATTCTGAGACAGTCTCAGATGCCTGTCCCACCAAGATGGCCGGCGAAGTTGACCGGTCAACGCGGCCGGGTGAAACGGGGCACCAAGGTAGCGTCTTCGTGATTCACGGCCCCAGATCGTCAGCATGAACGTTTTCGTCGCATCAATTCCAGAGAGGATTTCGGTTATGGATAGCAAGAAACCAAAAGTGAACGATTCGCATCGGATCACCGTCGCGGGCTTGGACACGCCTCCCCGCCTGCTCATGGGACCGGGACCGTCAAACGTGCATCCCCGGGTGCTCCAGGCCATGGCAACGAACACCATAGGCCATCTCGATCCGAAGTTCATCGAGCTGATGAATGAGACCCAGGAGCTCATCCGGTACGTGTGGCAGACCGACAACCCGTTCACCATCCCGGTGAGCGGAACCGGCAGCGCGGCCATGGAGGCCACCCTGGCCAACGGCGTGGAACCGGGCGACGTGGTGCTCATCGGTGTAAATGGATATTTCGGCGAACGCCTCTGCGACATGGCATCCCGCTACGGCGCCGACGTCCGGCGGATCGAAAAGCCCTGGGGCGAGGTCTTTACTCCAGACGAGATCGGCTCTGCGCTCGAACAACACCGACCCGCAATTCTCGGGCTCGTCCACGGCGAGACCTCCACCGGCGCGATGCAACCGATGGAGGGGATCGGAAAGCTCTGCCGTGAATTCAACTGCCTCCTCCTGCTGGACACGGTGACGAGCCTCGGCGGCGCTGCGGTCTTCCTCGACCGGTGGCACGTGGACATGGCGTACAGCGGCAGCCAGAAGTGCCTGAGCTGTCCGCCGGGTATCGCTCCGCTGACGCTCGGCGAGCGCGCCCTGGAAAAGCTCAACCGCCGCAAGACCAAGGTTCCCAACTGGTACCTGGACATGACCCTCGTGGGCAAGTACTGGGGATCGGAACGGACCTATCACCACACTGCGCCGGTCAACATGAACTATGCGCTGCGGGAAGCCTTGCGGATGGTGGCTGAAGAAGGCCTCGAAGCGCGGTGGGAACGGCATCGAGCGAACGCGGAGATGCTGTGGGAGGGCCTTGCCGACCTCGGAATCGAGTGCCACGTGGACCGCGGCGTGCGTCTGCCGAGCCTGACAACCGCGCTCGTGCCGGAAGGTGTGGATTCCAAGGCCGTCAGCGCGTATCTGCTCAAGACCTACAACATCGAAATGGCCGCGGGCCTGGGACAACTGGCCGGCAAGGTGTGGCGCATCGGCCTGATGGGATTCAACAGCCGCGCTGAAAACGTGCTGTTGCTGGTGTCGGCTTTGGGGAGGGCGTTGGAAGCGGTCGGGTGAGAGGGCTCGGGCACGCGTGGTCGGCCGGTGAGCGACGCGACCGATGCGGTTCACTTCGCTCACCGCATCCTACGGGGCTTTGGAGATGGTGGTAGCGCGACAGCAGAGAGACGGGAGGCACCGCGGCCCATGCGTGGCGTAGAGCTTATACTCTATCGAGAGGAAGACGGCACGGTTCCTTTCGTCAATTGGCTTAAGAGCCTGCCGCTTAAACCCGGAGACAAGGTCGTCAACAGGGTGAAACGGCTTCGAGAGCATGGCCGTGGTTTCCGTGGCCGCGAGCCGGAACATCTGGGAGAAGGCATTTGTCAGTTGAGCGTGCGATTCGACAGGTCCAACTATTGGATTCTGTACTTCTTTTGGGAGACAACGGCCGTAGTGGTGCTGAACGGAATCGCCAAGGGAGGCAGCATTCTTCCCGGCGACATCGACAAGGCCGCGAACAGGAAAAGCAAATTCGAAGCTAACCCGGTATTGCATGCCTTCCCATGGGAGAACGGCTAATGGACGAGACGCCCCGCCGACCGGACGGATGTGACTGGTTATACAACGAATTCATCGGAAGTGACCCTGAGCGAATAGCCTCGTACGAGGAAGAGCGGATCAAGGCCGAAATCGCCCGACACGTGTACGATCTTCGAGAGCAGGCGCGCCTCACGCAGAAACAGCTTGCCGACCTGGCAGGAACCACCGAAACAGTCATAGATGACCTCGAAGAGGCTGATTATGAGGGTGATTCCCTCTCGATGCTGATTCGGATAGCCACCACTCTGAGAAAGAGAATCGGCGTCCAACTCGTGATTTCGAATGCGAGTGAAGCTGCCGGGGCATCGACATGAACTCGACGCGAGATGTTCACTCTGGGAATCCAGGAAGAGTTTGCCATCTCGCGCATTGCCACATCACTTCCGCTCCTTCACCGGCGGACTGAAGATATGAATCGCGCGGTGCTCCACCTGCTCGGCCGCTTCCTCGATGCTCTCCGGAAGGGTCGGGTGCGGATGGATCGTCAGCGAAAGGTCGTCGATGTGTGACGCGGAAGCCACCGCGAGGCTCCCTTCGGAAATGAGGTCCGAGGCATGCGGCCCCACGATGTGCACCCCGAGCACGATCCCGGTCTTGGCGTCTGAGACAACCTTGCTGAAGCCCTGGCCCGCTTCGCCGAGCGTCTGAGCCCTGCCGAGCGCCTTGAAAGGGAATTTGCCCACCTTGATCTCAATCCCCTGCTGCTTGGCATCCTGTTCGCTCAAGCCCACGGTGGCGATCTCGGGATCGCTGAAGATCACCCCGGGAACTTCCACTCCCTCGAATGCCGCGTGCTCGCCCGCAATCACCTCGGCCGCGACCTTCCCCTGATACGATGCCTTGTGGGCCAGCATGGGGCCCGTAACAATGTCCCCGATGGCGAAAATTCCCTTGACCGAGGTTTCCATCCGGGAATCACCTCGACGAATCCACGCTTGTCCAGCGCCACTCCGGTTTTTTCGATACCGATCTCCTTCGTATTGGGCCACCTTCCGATCGCCACAAGAATGCGATCCGCGACCACGGCGCGCTCACCGTCCGGTGTGGCATATTTGAGCTCGCCGGTCGAATCTTTCCGGTCGAGGCCGAGGACCCGCGCTCGGAGCACGAGCTCGATTCCGTATTCCTTGATGGCCCGCTGCATGACCTGCCCGATGTCCGGGTCCACGAAGGGCAGTAACCGCTCCGACGCGTCCAGGAGCGTCACCCGGCTGCCGAGCTTGGCGTACACGGTCCCCAACTCGAGGCCCACCGCTCCTGCGCCCACGATCACCAGTCGTTCGGGAACCGCGGCAAGGTCGAGCGCGTCGGTCGAGTCGATAATGAGCTCACCGTCGCGGGGCATGCCGGGAAGCTGCGCGGGCGAGGAGCCTGTGGCGAGAATGCAATGCTTGAACTCGAAGCGGTGATGCCCGTCGGGCCCTTGCACGTCAAAGGAGATCGGCCCGGTGAAGGTGGCCGAGCCTTGGAGCACTTCGACCCTATTCTGCTTCAGCAAGTTCGCCACACCGTTGCGGAGCTTCTCGACCACGCCGTCTTTCCACTTCATGAGCCTGGGAAGATCGACCGCTATATCTTTCGCGATCAGGCCGAGAGTGTCGGCATGCTCGATCTGGCTCTTGAGATCCGCCACGTGGATGAGCGCCTTGGACGGAATGCAGCCCACGTTGAGGCAGACGCCACCCAGGAGACCGGACTCCACCAGGGTTACTTCAAGCCCAAGCTGAGCGGCACGTATGGCCGCAACGTATCCTCCAGGCCCCGCGCCGATCACCGCAACCTCTGTTCCCTGAGCAAAATCACCTACGACCATGACAAAACCTCCCGCGTGTCGGGTGGAAACCCGGATGGAGGAATTCCGTTTGAGAAGGCACCGGGGAGGGACTTTTTGCAAAAAGTCCCTCCCCGGACCCCTCTTCAAAAACTCCAAATATATTGGCGGCTCCCGCTGGTCGCCGCACGAATCGCGGGCTCATTCGCCGGCTCGACCTATGCCACCTCCACGAGCATCCGCAGCGGATCTTCCAGCAAGCGGATTACGTGGGTCAAGAAGTTCGCGGAATCAGCACCGTCCAGCACTCGGTGATCGAAGGAAAGCACCAGCGGCAGCATGGTGCGAACCACAATCTCGTCGTCCCGCACCACCGGCTTCTTGGCCGCTCGCATCGATCCGAGAATGCCCACCTGGGGATGCACGATGATGGGCGTCGCCCAGATTCCTCCAAGTGCGCCCACATTGGTTATGGTGAATGTGCCTCCCCTCATGTCGTCAAGGTCGATGCTGCGGTCACGCGCCTTTTGAGCCAATTCCTGGAGATCGGCCGCGATCTGCAGGATGGATTTTCTGTCCACATCCCGCACCACCGGTACCATGAGACCCGCTTCGGTCGCGGTGGCAAAGCCGATGTTGTAGTACTGCTTGTAGACGATCTCGCCGGAGGACTCGTCGAGCGAAGCGTTGAACGCAGGGAACTTCTTGAGCGCGTCCATTGCCGCCTTGGCAAGGAAGCTCAACAGGGTCAGCCGAATGTTACGCTCTTCCGCGAGCGGCTTGTTCCGTTCCAGCACGTGCAGCAATTCGGTGATGTCTGCTTCGTCGAAGTGGGTGACATGCGGAATCGTGGACACGGAGCGGGCCATAACCTCCGCGGTCCGCTTGCGGATGCCCTTGAGCGGCTCGCGTCTCGTGGGTCCGTATTTCTCGAAGTCGAAGACATCCGTGGACGGCACGACAACCGCGGCGGCCGTCGGGCCTTTGGGCGGCGGCACCATCGCAACCTTCGGTTTCGCGGCCGCTTTGCGCACATCGTCGTCGGTGATGCGACCCTGGGAGCCGGTCCCTTCGACCGTGGAAATATCCACGCCCATTTCTCTCGCCAGCTTGCGCGTGTGCGGGGTTGCCAGGGCGCGCTTCTCAGCCTCGGCCGGCGCGGCGGCCTTGGGTGCGGCAGGCGGGCGTTCGTCTCGTGGAGGAGGCTTTACTTCCTCTTTCTTTGCCTCTTCCACCGCGCCTGCTGCGGCAGGGGCCTCAGCTTCGGTTTCAATAACAAGCAACGGCTCACCCACCTGCACTGCATCACCAGGTTTGTGAGGTATTTCCAAAACTTTACCGGTGAACGGAGACGGGAGCTCCACAACGGCCTTATCGGTTTCCACCCGCACCACCGGCTGGTCCGCCTTCACCTCGTCGCCGACCTGCACCAGGTATTCGACAATTTCAGCCTCGGCGATCCCCTCGCCGACATCCGGTAATTTGAAGATCTTTCTCATAAGAAGCTCCAAGCCCCATATCGGGCACAACGAAGAGTCAAAACCTTACCCTTGCACCCACCTTTGGGTTCGCAAAGACCATGCGGCGACCAGCGGGAGGCGCCAATATATTGAAAGTTTTTGGAAGGGGGGTGCGGGGGGAGGACCTTTTTCCAAAAAGGTCTCTCCCCGCAATCGCCTCTTCCAAAAACGCCGCCTTCTTGGAGTGGCCGTCAGAACTCCATGGTATCGTGAATGGCCCGCACCACCTTCTCCGAATCGGGGTAATTATATTCCTCGAGCTTGGCCAGCGGCGGCAATACGTCGTAGCTCGTTACGCGTTTGATCGGCGCCTGGAGCGACAGGAGGCAACGCTCGGCAACGGTCGCGGCGATCTCTGCCCCTACGCCGAACGACCGGGGCGCCTCGTGGACGATGACGAGACGGCCGGTCTTCGTGACCGATTCCACGATCGCGTCCACATCGAAAGGCCACACGGTGCGCAGGTCGATCACCTCCGCGTCCACTCCTTCACCGGCCACGTGCTGAGCTGCTCGTTCGCAGACCTGGACCATCCCGCCGTACGTGATGAGGGTTATGTCGCGTCCTTCCCGAACGACCCGCGCCTTGCCGAGGGGCACGGTGTAGACGCCCTCCGGCACCTCTTCTTTGAAGAGCCGGTACAGGCGTTTCGGCTCAAGGTAGATCACGGTGTCGGGGTCGTCGATGGCTGCTATGAGAAGGCCCTTTGCGTCTGTCGGCGTGCTGGGGATGACGACCTTCAGGCCGGGAAGATGGGAAAAGAGAGCCTCGGGCGCGTCCGAATGGTGTTCGAGGGCCCGCACGCCAGCGCCGTACGGCGCCCTGATGACGAGCGGCACGCTGTACGATCCTTGCGAACGGAACCGTATGCGCGAGGCATGACTGTAGACCTGGTCATAGGCCTTGAACATGAAGCCCTCGAACTGAATCTCCGCCACCGGCCGCATGCCGTAGATGGCCATGCCGACGGCCGCCCCGATGATGGCGCTTTCCGCCAGGGGGGTGTCGATGACGCGCTCTTCGCCGAATTTCTCCAACAGACCGACCGTGGCCCGGAAGACCCCTCCGTCAACGCCGACGTCCTCACCCATGACCACCACGCGGTCGTCCTGTTCCATTTTCTTATGCAATGCGTCGTTAATCGCCTCGACCATGGATAAGCGTGCCATTTCTCACCTCTCAGACCGGCCGAGGCGCCGGAGCATTTCCGCCCTCTGCTCTTTGAGATGCCATGGCATCTCTGCATACAGGTTTTCGAACATTTCCGCGGGATCGGGGTGGGACGATCCTTCGTAATCGGCCACGGCCTGTTCCACCTCCGCGGATAATTCATCGAGGAGGCTCTGTTCCTTTTTTTCATCCCATCCGCGCTCAGCGGCGAGGTACCTCTTCAGCCGGTCGATCGGGTCACGGGCCCTCCACGGAGCGACCATCTCCTCGGAGCGGTAACGGCTCGCGTCGTCCGCAGTGGTGTGATCGTCCATCCGGTAGGTGACCAGTTCCACGAGGGCAGGTTTGAAATTGTCACGAGCGTCTTTCAGGAAACGCTTTATCGTCTGGTACACGGCAAAGATGTCGTTTCCGTCCACCCGGGCGCCGTCTATTCCGTACGCACAGTGCTTTTCTGCGAGGGTCTCCGAGGCAGTCTGCTTTGCCACCGGCACCGAGATGGCCCAGTGATTGTTCTGGATGACGAACACGACAGGGAGCTTGAAAACGCCTGCAAAATTGAGGGCCTCATGGAAATCTCCCTGAGATGTGGACCCGTCGCCGGAACTGGACATGACCGCAAGCTTTTCCTTGCGCATCTTGGCTCCCCAGGCGATTCCCGCAGCGTGGAGCAGGTGCGACCCCACCGTGATGCAGACGGGCAAAACCCGTGATCCCTCAGGCAGCCGCGCGCCCCGACTGTCGCCGCCCCAGTACCTGAACAGCTCCCTTGGCGCCACTCCCCGCACGAACATGGCCCCGTACTCACGGAAGGAAGGGCAGAACCAGTCGTTCGGACCCAGGGCAAGTCCCATACCGATGTTGGCGGCCTCTTGGCCCCGGACCGAAGCGAGCGTTCCCATGCGGCCCTGGCGCTGCAGGCTCAAGGCCTTGGCGTTCCAGAGTCGGGTAAACACCATGAGGCGATACATCTTCTGCATCTCCTCGACGGAGATCCCCTTGAGAGCCGCTTCATCGACCACGCGACCTTCGGGGTCCAACACCTGAATCAATTCATGCTCGTTCATTGGATTCATCCTGATTATGGCGAATTATGTGGTCGTTTCAGAGAGCGAGCCCCCGAGCCGTTCCCTGGGGCCGGTTCCCTCCGCACCTGCCAATCGAATCCTCAATCTCGCCGGCATAGCGTTCATCTCCCGTGCGAATACCTCGGCGAAGCTCTCCATGACGGCTTCCCGGACCGCCTGCCGCGAGGGCGCTTGGCCGAGGATTTCTTCCATGGTCGTCAGGCGGGCCCCTTCGATCCCGCACGGTCTGACATACCGGGATGGGGCGTAGTCTCCGCCGACGTTGACGGCAAAACCGAAGCTCGTAACCCATCGGCTGATGCGCACCCCCATCGAAACCACCTTCCGATGATCCAGCCATAAGCCCACATGCGCGGCGCTGTCCCTGCGGCGGGACGCAGAGACGCCGAACTTCTGCAACGTCCGGATGCAGACTTCCTCCAGGGCCTCCATGTAAGCGGGGACGTCCCGTTCCGTACCTCGTAGCGCTAGCACAGGGTAGCAGACCACCTGTCCCGGCCAGTGGTACGTAATACCCCCGCCTCGAACGGATCGGGTCAGGGCGATGCCCTCTTCTTCGAGCTGCGCGGGACTCACGAGCAGATCCTTCGGCCACTCATCGAGTCTGTGACGCAGGCCGAGGGCCACGGTTTTCGGATGCCTCAAGAACAGCAGAATATCAGGTATCTCATTTCCGGATCGCCACACCTGCGCGACCGACATGAGCCGATCCGCGGCGTAAACATCCACGAGACCCACGTCAGTAAACAAGCACTCGTTTTGATAAAAATTCCTGAAGGTGACCTCACTCATGGCTCGCTTCACAATTGCTGTACAGATAAGCAGAAGAAGGTCAATGGTCAACCGCCTGTGCTTGGTTTCAGCTCCGACTATGGTACAATGGAGTCCGATTTCACGAAAGGGGGGACCGTCCGTCTCACCATCGGATCCGACTGAAACAAAATGCCATGAAAAAGCTTCGCACCAAATTTCTCCTCTATATTCTGATGCCGGTGGTCCTGATCATCACACTGACGGGAATCGTTTCGCTCTTTGTCGCATATCGAATTGTGTTCGCTCAATTGCGGGAACTGGGCGAGTTGGCCATCCAGCAGGCGGTGGACGAGATCGACACGACCCTGGGTACGGGGTTGGAAACCCTTCACATCCTCGCGATTCACGAAGGAATGGCAAACCTCCCGGCAAATCAACTTCGCACCATTTTTGGGGAGCTTCGCGAGAAAGTGGGGGCGGACCGGAAACTTCCGATAGAGAGTATCTTCCTGGGGCTGCTGGATGGACGATTCGTCACGAGCGCCGACCCATCGATGGTGCCGCCGGACTATGAGCCTCGATTCCAGCCGTGGTTCATCAGCGCGCTGGACAGCGATGAGGCCGTGGTGACACCACCGTATCTTTCCCCCTTCTCCTGGCAGCTCGTCGTCACGGTCGCGCACAAGGTCACGGACCGCAAGGGGACGGTGGTGGGAGTCCTTGGGTACGGCGTTCCTCTGACAGCCTTTCGCCAGAAAATTCCCAAGATCAAAGTAGTTGAACAAATTGGGGAAACGGTGTTCTCGCTCTTCTTGAGAGACGGCCGGTACCTTATGCACACGAGCGAGGACAAGATCGGCCGGAAGCTCGGAGAGTCTTCCGAGGATTTGCACGTCCGAATGCGTCAGGCCCTTGGGGAAGACCGCACCACGTGGTGTTCCGTCGGCACGATCGACGGAACGTCCTGGTTCGGGGCTTTCCAGAAGAGCAGGTACACGGATCTTTACGTGGGCCTGGAAATCCCGCTCACTGCTGCGCTCAAACCCATGTACGACCTGTGGGGGGCCTATCTGGCGCTCGGGTTCGCCGCGCTGCTGGCTTTGTCGGTAATTCTGGTAACCATGGCCCACAAAATCGCCCGCCCCGTGAACATGCTCTCGGCAGCCGCAAAACGGTTGCGTCGAGGGGATTACGGAGACGCCCTTCCGGTGATCACCCGCGACGAGCTCGGCCGACTCATCGAGGCGTTCAATTCCATGGCCGAGGGCCTGAAGCAACGCGATTTCATTCGGGATACGTTCGGCCGGTACGTGCCCCAGGAAGTGGTCGACCGGCTGCTCGAGGCGGAAGACGGTCTCCTGCTTGGCGGAGAAAGCCGTGAAATCTCCATGCTCATGTCGGACCTGAGGGGCTTTACGGCTCTGACCGCGCAGATGCCGCCGGAAAAGGTGCTCTATCTCCTTAATCGATACCTGGCGAGGATGGTCGAGATCCTCCTGGATCACAAGGCCATTGTCGACGAGATAGAAGGTGACGGCATCCTCGCTTTTTTCGGCGCTCCCGAGCCCATGGAAGATCATCCCGCACGAGCCGTGGCGTGCGCCTTGGCCATGGAAGCGGCCATGGATCAGATCAATCACCTCAACCAGACGGATGGTCTCCCGCGGCTGGAGATGGGGATCGGGATTAATACCGGCACGGTCATCGTAGGAAACATCGGGTCGGAACGCCGAACGAAATACGGCGCAGTTGGCTCGGAGGTCAATTTTACCGGTAGAATCGAATCCTATGCCCTGGGCGGTCAGATTCTCATCAGCGAAGCGACGTACGCTTGCATCGAAGACATAACGAAGATTCGGGATGTCATCTCCGTCGAGATGAAGGGCATCCCGGGGCCGGTGAACCTCTACGACGTCGGGGGATTGGCCGCGCCCTACAATGTGGAACTGCCGGACCTGACGGAAACGCCACGTCCGATCAAGATTCCCCTTCCCGTGCAGATTCGCCGGGTCGACAACAAGGTCGTGGCCCCCATCGGCAATCCCGGCCGACTCACCCATCTCTCCGAGACCTCGGCCCTTGTTGACTCCGAAGTCGATCTGGGGCCGCATCAGGAAATTCGCATCGACATCCTGGACTACAGCCGTCAGTACACCCAGGGTGAAGCTTTCGGCAAGGTGATGACCGCGGAGTCATCTGAACACGGTTTCCAGGCTTCTCTTCGTTTCACGTTCGTGTCTCCGGAGATCCGCCGAATTCTCAGGGCGCAGCTCTACGGGGCCGTAACCGTCTCGGCGCCGCTCCAGAAGCCGAATGTGACAAAAAAGGCTTGACGAGCTTCCGGCCATTCCCGTATGCTCGCCTCTCACCGCAGCCGGATTTTATTTTTCTTTGCCTTACGTGTGATTGGAGGGTTGAGGGTTACCCTGTTCCGAGAGTCATTTTTCCGGCGTGCGGCCTTTCGGGATGGGGCATATACCTAGGGAATCGAACCGGGGACCCCCTTGTCAAAAGGGAGTTTCCGGGTCCTTCCCACAAGAATTTCCTGCCTGCTCCCCGTGCACGATGACATCCCTGACGCACTTCAACAGCACTTCCCATACGCACAGGTGAACCATGATCATAACCCGCACGCCCCTCCGGGTCAGCTTTTGCGGCGGAGGAACCGATCTTCCGTCCTACTATCGTCAGCGGCAGGGCGCGGTGGTGAGCACGACGGTGAACAAGTACGTGTACATCACCATTAACAGGCTTACCCGCTATTTCGACCACCGTATCCTGGTCAAGTACTCCCAAACCGAGCTGGTGGATTCCGTGGAGGAGATCCAGCATCCGATCGTTCGGGAAGCGATGAAGATGACCGGTGTGGTTGACCGCGTGGAAATCACCTCCATGGCCGACATCCCCGCGGGAACGGGCCTGGGCTCGTCGAGCACGTACGCGGTGGGGCTGCTGCACGCTCTGCACACGTTCAAGGGGGAGTATGTCTCCGCGGGCCAGCTTGCCAGGGAAGCCTGTGAGATAGAGATTGAACGCCTCGGCGACCCCATCGGAAAACAGGACCAGTACATCGCGGCGTACGGCGGCATCTGTTACATTCGGTTCAACCCGGACGAATCGGTTTTCGTGGACCCCGTCATCTGTTCCTACGCGACGAAACGGGCCCTCCAGGGCAACCTCATGATGTTCTACACGGGAATGACGCGGAGGGCCGGAGATATCCTCGAAGTGCAAAAAGCTACGACAAATCAAAAGATGGACGTCCTCACCACGATGCGGGATCTGTGCGCTCAGGCGCTGGAGGTTCTCAAAGACGGGCGGTCTCTCAACCGGTTCGGTGAGATACTCCACGAGGCATGGCGTCAGAAACGGACCGTGGTCGACACCATCAGCAACGATTCCATCAACGGCTATTACGAGACCGCGAGGGAAGCCGGAGCAATCGGCGGGAAACTCCTCGGCGCGGGCGGAGGCGGATTTCTTCTCTTCTACGTGGAACCTCAGAATCAGGAGCGGGTTCGCAAGGCCCTGTCCCATATCCAGGAGCTCCCGTTTCATTTCGAGCCCCAGGGGAGCAAGGTGATCTACGTCTCCGACGACGCGTGATGCCCCACGGAATCTTACCGGTGTCGTGGCGGCGGGAAAAGGTGCGGCCTCTATAGTGACATCCGGGTCAGCGAAATGCGGCGAGCCCGCGTTCCGCTCTGGTGAATCGCATCCCGACGATACCAAGATCAGCACGGACCTGGGCTCTGTCAGGTCTGTGATTCTCATTCCCGGGCCAAGGCCGATGTTCAGCACCAGCACCCAGCGCATCCTCCTCTCTTCCGCGGCGTCGGTCCTTTTTGTTGCCGTGGCGGTAGCGCTCCATTCCCCTTCCTTTGACGCACCGGCGTACTATGACACCACCAACCAGCTCATAAACAGGATTCATCTTTTCGCGTCAGGAGACCTCGCTAGCGTCATCGGTATCTTCCCGCAGCGGCCCGTGACCATGGCGAGCTTGTATGGAAGCTATCTGCTGTCGGGGATGGACCTGCACTGGTTCCGGGTTTTCAACGCAGCGCTGCTCGGCTTGTCCGCGCTAGCGGCTTCCGTGGCCGCGTATCTCTTGCTTGGGATTTCCGGGCATCGGGCGACTCATCGCACCGGGAATTGCGACGAAGTCTCAGACCCCGCCAAGTCCGCGTCCGGCGGGAAGAGAGCCAGAAATGTCCAGTCCGACAGAAGAGGGGGGGCCAGGGGCAGAGCACGGTCCCGCGCGGAAAGCGGAATTCCGCCACAGGATACAATGTCGGACCTTGATCGAATGGCCGCGGCGCGGGGTGCTTACGCCGCTCGCGAGAGCGCAAAGGGAGCGTCGGATCTTCGGGCAGGCGATGAGGCCCTGGTTTCAACACAGATCATCATAGCCCTTGCCGTCGGTCTTCTCTTCCTCGTCCATCCGGTTCAAACGTACGTAGTCACCTATGTCTGGCAGAGGGCAGCCCTCCTGGCGGTTTTCTTCTCATTGTCCTCATTCGCCGCGTACCTGGCTGCACGAACGGGACGGATCAAATCTTCGGTCTTCGGCTATGGCCTCGCAATTGTGCTGTTTTGTCTGGCTCTTGGGAGTAAAGAGAACGCGGTCGCTCTTCCTGTCATGATTGTTGTGCTGGAGGCCGCGTTTTTCTCGTCGGACCGCAGTTCGATGGTCAAGCGAGGGCTGGCGGTCGCCGGTGTGGTGATTGCGTGTGTGGCCGCGATGTCTCTCATTGAGCGGCCCCACGGCGTGGGCAGCGACGCCTCGGGGATCGTGGCCGCGATAGAAACCTACTATGCCGAAGGCGGGTTGACGCCGGCTCAGGTGATCGTTTCCCAGTGTCGGGCGTTGTTCTCTTATTTGGCACTCTTGTGCTTTCCGACTCCGTCCAATGTTCAATTCGCCGCGGCGTTCCCCGTGTCATCGTCGCTTTTCGGGACTCCGGCGGACGCGTTGTTTGTCCTGGGAGCGGCCGCCTTGATCATTGCCGGCCTGGTGCTCCTCAGACTGAGACCCCTCAGCGGATTCGGCCTGCTTTTCTTCCTGGCGACCCTCGCGCCGGAATCGATTCTTGTGCCTCAATACCTCCTTTTCGGGTTTCGAGCCGTATTGCCGTTGTTTGGGCTCCTCCTGATCGTAGCGGACGGAATGGGCAAGGTTATCGAGATTACCGAGCCGCACAGGGGCACGGCCGGTAAGATGGATTCCCGCGTTGCCGGGAAAATCTCCCCTGTTCCTCCAGGGGGGCGAACTTCAGCGGTGAAGGTTTTGGGTGCGGCGGGCTTCGGCTGCGTCCTGGCGCTGCTCGCAGCCGCAACGGTTTCGAAGGCGCGAGTCTGGACGAACCCCGTCGCGTTCTGGTCCGAAATTGTTGATCGCCTACCGCCTGAAGGAGTGAATCCCGGCCAATTGATTGCAGTTCATTCCTTGGTTCAGCTTGGCAGCGCTCTGCGTGCCCGGCAACGGAGCCGCGAGGCGCTCGATGTATTGCAGCGAGCCTTGACGATCGAACCGCAGGATGCCGCGATTCTCTCATTGCTGGGCATGGCGTTCCAGGATGTGGGCGACCTGGAGGCTGCGGAGAGCTCTCTGCAAAAGGCGGTGGAATTGAATCCCCGATCGTCCGCCTCGCAGTTCGCGCTGGGAAGGTTTCTCGTTGACCGAGACCGGCCCGCGGAAGCCTCGGTCCACATGCAGAAGGCCGTGGAATTGGCCCCAGGGCAGCCTATCCTCTATAATGCCCTTGGGTCGATCCTCCTGAGGCAAGGTTTTGCCGCAGAAGCGGCTTCTCAATTCCGGACCGCGATTCGTCTAGCGCCCACTCTCGACGAACCGTACCTCAACCTTGGAGATGCCCTGAGCAGATCAGGGAATGACTCGGACGCCATAGAAGCGCTTCGGCAGGCCGTCCGGCTCAGTCCTCGGAACTGGCGGGCGCACAACAATCTTGGCATGATCTTCACGAAGCTCGGGAAAACCGAGGAAGCGGAGCGCCATTTTCTCCAGGCCATCGCATTGGCCCCCAAAAATTGGAGAATCCACAACAATCTCGGTGTGGTTCTGGCCAAATCGGGGAAGTACGATGCCGCGGAACGGCACTTTCGCGAAGCGCTCAAGATCAAACCTGAAGACTCTTCTGCGCGAAAGAATTTGGACCGCCTCATGAGGATTCATGGCGCCGTGCCTGGGAAGTGAAGCAATCAGACCGCCAAGGCGCTAAGAAATTATGAGGCAATCCTTTTGTTTCCCAGGGGCCTCGGCGGTTTGATTGCTTCCCCACTGCCCGGAAATCGTTTGACTTCGTGCACTTTTTGCACTATTGTTGCATTACGTGTGAAGTTTATTTTTATTGCTGTGGATCCCGGGTGCAGCCGCCGAACAGGTGGCGCTGCGATTCCGGTGTCCTGTTTTGGGAGGATCTGATGATAAAGAGAGGGTTGTTGTTACTCGTCCTCTTCGGGGCGCTGGCCGCTGCGCCGGTACTCGTAGCAGCTCAGGGCATGTTCGGGATTCCGGGCGAACCGATTTCCCCGGTGTTTCGGCCGCTGCGGTTTTATGTAGGATGGATGGAATCCAGTCCGCAGACCTCCTTCGTGCTTGACGTTCCGAAGGCTACTCCGGTTTTTTTGGCGGGTAACCGCCGGTGGCCTTCGCGCGGCGTCTGGTTGGGCCTGGCCCAAGGGGTCAAGGTGGCCTCGAACGTCGAGGTCGAAGCGGACGGGTGGCTGCTCATTCCTTCCTCGGGCACGGGCAAGGAATCCGAAGAGTTTTCCCAGACGGTATTCAATCCCACTACCACGCCCGGAGTCTTCACCGCGACTTCAACTTCGGCCACGGGCAGGAGAGAGTGGCGCACGCGAGAGGACTGGTGGTTCGTTGACGGGACCGCCATGTTTGGGCCCGGTCTTTCGGCGCTCGGAGGTTTCCGATACGAGCACTATTCAGTGACGTTCAAGGATCCTTCGGACAGCATTAATGCGTTGACATCTCTGGATCCGCGGTCTGATCTCACGATCAACAGCTACCAGCCGTTTGTCGGGGTGCAGTACCGGGCGATCTGCCCGGTGAGCTGCCTGACCGTCAAGGCTATCGGGTTCCCATTCGTGCCGGCGGATATCAGAGTCGTTGATGCAATAGCCGGTATCCAAATGGAGTCGAAAGGCAATTTCGGGAAGAGCGTTTTCTTGGAGACGTTTGCCGAGTACACCCAGCGGATCGTCGGGGACGCGAGCGTCGGGGCCTTTTTCCGGTGGAATTGGCTGTACGGGCTCACGAACCTGAACACGGACATTGCATCCATCAGCGGCAGCGATCGAGCTGCGTTCAATCGGAGCACGGTCACTGTGGGCGGAACGTTTACACTGAGCTTCGTCAGCCCTCTTTAGGCCTCGTGGCTAAAGAGCGGCAATCCCATTCCATCACAAAAGTCAGCCAGCCGGCCTTCTTCCTCGATCAGGGAGAAGGCCGGCGTCGTCTTTGACATTCGTTCACCGGAATCCCTGACTCAACGGAAAGACTTATACCGGTCGCCAAGAATATTGCCCGATTTCGCAAGACGTCCCTTGGAATTCGGTAGGCGCCGGCACATTTTTCCTATGCAAATCAACCGGTTCGGCCCGGCAGGGACGCCGGACCCTACCGTTTTTCTTACAACACGGGGTGTACGCGAGGTCAAGAATTATGGCAACCGGTATAAATCCGGTGACGTAATTTTCCTCGGAGATTGCGTCGCTGCGCTCCTCGCGATGATACTCGCGGAACTTGTCATTCCGAGCGGAGCGAAGCAATCTCGGCTGAGGACGATACGTAACCGTATTTGCGCCAAGGGGCATTAAGTCCCCTTCCCATCAGGCCATATCAACCCATTCGGGAATCTTCTCTCCCGCGAGGTAGACTTCGGTTTTTTCCGGCTCTTCGAGGACCGACTCAAGCTTCTTCGAGAATTCCTTCCTCTTGTCGCTATTGTGCCACTCGTTCCACCGTTTGCGGTTCACCCACGTGCTGACCACCAGGATCTTGTTGGGCTCGGTCGCGCTGATGAGGGTCTCTCCGGACAGGTAACCGAGCCGAAGCGTGGCCAGAGAACGCAACTCCATGAGAAGCTTGTAGGCCTCGTTGAGCTTGTCTTGCTTGATCTTGCGGGTAAGTAGAACCTTGACAGCCATGTCGTCCCCCTTTCTAAACGTTCTCGTGAAAGTCCTGTAGGAGCGCCAACCGGCGTTCGGTTCACGTATGGGGAGGCTTGGAGGGGGCGGCGGCGAAGCAGCCGTGATGTTGCCGAAAGCATGGGACGCCTCGCAGTTGACCTGGGTAGCCTTGTTTCAGGTTTGCCACCCGGTCGGCGATGCTTCTCGGTAGTTCCACAACACCGCTCCCCTCCAACTTATGGCGCATGGATGCGCTCCTCATCCGCGATCTCCGGGGCGAAGCCGCGGCGTGTGAACCGAAGCCGAGCGCTTTCACATCTCCTGCGCCCGAAACTGGGCATGAAGGCTCATTCCGGACCGTACGAGACCCCGTGATCCACAAGAGCCGACAGCCCGTCTGCCGTGCACTTCGCCGCCCCAGGATGACGGAGAGCCTTGCGACGGCTATCGCGATCGGAGGCTTCGGGCGCAGCCTGCAATCGCAGGTACTATAGCACGCGCACCCGGTTTTCGGAGGGTTATTTACGCTCGCCGGTCGACATCGTTCGGCATGCCGCGGGACGAGCAACCTGGCGGGGCCGTAACTGAAAACAGGGACTCACCGCGGAGAGCGCAGAGAATCGAAGCCACCATTCATGGGGAGCGATCCGCAGATTTCGCAGATGGCCGCAGATTTACACCGCAAAGGCAGGGAATTGAATCGACGATTTGCTCTGCGACCTCAGCGTTCTCTGCGGTGAACCGTTTTCTGGAAAAGATTCCGCAATGTTCGACGCGGGAGACGATTTCAGTCTGCGGGCGTTCCTGTCTCTCTCCAGGCCCACTCGAGAAATGCCGTCGCTCTCGACTCCGACCAGTATTCGCCTTCCGGGTTGAATGCCACGAATCCCACGTGACCCCCGTGTTGCGGAATTTCCAGGAAAAGCCGGCTGTTCCCGCCAGCTTGCTTCCGGGGAAAACAGGACGGAGACAGGAACGGATCGTCCGCCGCGCTGATCATGAGGGTTGGTACCGCGATATTCGGAAGAAACGGTTTGCTCGAAGCCTTCGTCCAATAATCGTTGGCGCCGGTGAATCCGTGCAGCGGAGCAGTGTACCGTTCGTCGAAATCCCTGAAGTCCTTGATTTGATGAAAGTCGCGATCGTCGATCTTTCCGGGGAAAATCTCCATCTTCATTCGGATCTTCTCGTGAAGCATTCGCAGGAATCGTTTCATATAGAGTCGATTACGGGGGCGACCGATCGCCTCCGCGGCAGGGCCCAGATCGCATGGCGCCGAGATGGTGACCGCGGCCCGCACGAGCGGATGAACAGAAGCGCCCGTCTCTCCCAGGTACTTGAGGACCACGTTTCCGCCGAGGCTGAAGCCGATCAGCGCCAGCCCCGCGTAGCTTCGCTGCCCGGTCGCGTGACCGATCACCGCCCTGAGGTCGTCGGTATCACCGCTATGATAAAATCGGAGCCTGGCGTTAGCCTGTCCGCCGCAGCCCCTGAAGTTAACCGCCATTGCGTCCCAGCCGCGGCGGTTGAGAGCCCTGACCATTCCGCGCGCGTACGCCCGCTCCGAATTTCCCTCGAGCCCGTGCAGCACTATGGCAAGGCGCTCTGCGTTCACACATGAGGAGTCGAGGTCAAGGAAGTCTCCGTCAGGGGTAGGGACGCGTTCCCTCCGATAGCTTACCCCTGGGACTTTTCGAAAAACCGAAGGAAATACCGTTTGAACGTCAGGGCTGGAAAACAGCAGGGGAGGGCGGTAACTCGATTTATCAATGACGGGCATATTGCTCACCTCTTGGATTCGCGGCAGACCCACGGGTCAGCTCGGCCGGCCATAACGTCTTGACCGGATTGCGTGTGTCGTCTATCAGTAATACCGATTCTGCGCGAAAAGAGGAAGGGTGACCACCTGCGATCCATGAACCGCGGATATTCAAGAATCGCCGTTGCGGTGTGCGTGACGATCATGTGCCTGGCGTGGCTCTGGTCTTGCCGGAAGGTGGTGAAGCAACCTGCCGTGCCCCAGGCCGAAGCGGAAGAACGATCGGAAACCCCGGCACTGACGACACCGATGGAGCCGGCGGTCCCTTCGCCCCGAACCGCAGAACGAACCGGCCTTCGCCGCCGCGCCGCGTCGGGGACCAAGGGCGACTCCCCGCAATGGGAGGACGAAAAGATAAGGAGTATGGCCCTCGACCTGGCCCGCAAGGTCGAAAACACGGCCAAGATCAAGATCTGCCTGGATGAGAAGGCTGATGAGTGGTGGATCATCCTGTACGAAGAGGCCGGGTCACAATATCGGCTGCACCAGTACATCTGGAACCGTACTCAAGATAAAATCGAGGAGTTCCTGGTCGAGAAGACGATCGCCAGAAGTCAATTGGAAGCAAACCTCGGGTCTGCAAAGCCGGAAATGGCCTGCGAGGTCATCGAGTACTCCGAGCGGAAGAAACCGCCCTCTGACAAGTCCGTAAAGTGAGGGGGCACCCCTGTCCGTCTCATCCGATCGGACGCGAAAGCGACGAATGAGGACAGCCCCGGACACGTTTGCGTCACGTGCAGACCGGGATTATAATTCAATTTGCATCCTCATAATGATACAGCGGCGAGAAGATCTTGTCGCTGGGGGAGGGGTGGATGGCAGTCACGGATCTGCCCGATTCCGAACATTCTTACGACAATGACGACAGGATCAGGACCTTGCACGGCCCCGGCACCGAGAGTGAGATCATCGACCTCGATACTCTCACGGACGGAGACGACGGGACCGTCACGACTCTCTTTTTTGAGGCCGGGTTTCAGACCTCTTTCAGCAAGCTGCTCAACGCTGTTCCGATGGGCGCCACCCTCATCGACCGGTCCCACACCATCGTTCGGGCAAACGACTGGTGGCAGACGGTCACTCCCCATTATCTGCAAATAATAGGCGCTCACTTTGAGTCGTTCTTTCCAAAGCCGGAGCACGCGCGAAAGGCCTGGAACCTGCTCGAAAAGGCATTTACCCAGAGACGGCCCGTTGTGCTGGAAACCGGACTCCGTGTGCAGGACACGAGGCTGTGGGGTCGCCTCTTCCTTCGATCCATGAGGATGGGAGGGCAACGATTTGTTCTTCTGCTACTCCAGGATTTGACGCGCGAGAAGAAGCAGGGCCTGACCAACCGGAAACATGAGCAGGAGCTCATCGAGGCCCGCGAGGAGCTCGAACGCAGGATCGAGGCCCGCGCTGCCGAGCTGTCGAGAGCTAATGAACAGTTGCTTCAAGAGAGCGAGCAACGCAGGGAAATGGATTACAACCTTGCAAAGAGCAAAGAAACCATCGAAGTGCTGCTCAACGCTTCCACCGATATTGCGTTCCTCGTGGACACCGAGGGGACGCTGCTGGCGATGAACCGACACTTCTCCGACCGGATCGCAGGAAGGGACTCCGGGCTCTTGGGGCAACCGGTTTATGGCCTGTTCCCGCGGTTGGCGGTCAAGAGACTCCGTGACGGCGTGGCGAACGTCGTAGGGACGGGTAAAGGGGTCCGGTACGAAGAGAGGCTGAACCGGCGTTTCTTTGCCAGTAGTCTCTATCCGGTTGTGGGAACCGGCGCGTCGGTCGAAGGCGTGGCGGTTTTCTTGCGCGACAAGACGGAGAGCAAGCGCGCCCGGCAAAAACTGAACCTGGCGGCAAAGATCATCGAAAGCAGCCGGGAAGGAATCGTCGTCACCGACACGGCGGGAATCATCGTTGACGTCAACGAAGCTTTCGGCTCGTTGACGGGCTATTCGCGGGACGATGTTCTCGGCCGGAATCCCAGCATGATGAAGTCAGGGCGTCACGACGCCGAGTTCTATCGGAATATGTGGACCATGCTCATCGAGACCGGCCATTGGTCCGGAGAGGTCTGGGACAGACGAAAGAACGGCGAGCTCTTCGCAAAATTGCTGTCCATCAGCGCGGTCAGGAACGATTTGGGAGAGGTGACGCACTACGTAGGCATTTTTTCCGACATCACGAAGATCAAACAGACCGAGGAGCGCCTCCAGCACATGGCGCACTTCGATCCGCTGACGCGTTTGCCCAACCGTTTGCTCTTCCGGGATCGCCTTCACCACGCGCTGGTCGAGACCGGTCGCCACAAACAGATGGTGGCGCTAATGCTGCTCGACCTGGACCGTTTTAAGGACATCAACGACACGCTGGGGCATAAGGCCGGCGACGATTTGCTCGTGACCGTAGCGGAACGGCTCGTTGGATGCGTGCGAAAGAGCGACACGGTAGCCCGTCTCGGGGGAGACGAATTCACCGTTGTTCTGTCGGAGATCGCGGGACCGTCTGCTGTGGCCTCCGTGGCACGCAAGATCCTCCAGGTGTTGGCCGAGCCCTTCGACCTCGCCGGACGCAGCGTCTTCGTAACCGCCAGCGTGGGGATCACGCTCTATCCGAGCGACGGAGCCAAGGTGGACCGCCTTCTCCAGAACGCCGACATGGCGTTGTATCGTGCCAAGGAACTTGGGAAGAACACCTTCCAGTTCTTTTCGCCGGAGATGAATCTCGAGGTGAAGAGGAGAATCGAACTGGAGCAGGATCTCAGGGGTGCGTTGGACCGGAACGAATTCGTTGTCTACTATCAGCCGCGCCTCGATACTGAAACCGGACACATCACCGGAGGAGAAGCCCTGCTCCGATGGAACCATCCGAAACGGGGCCTCGTCTCGCCCGACGAGTTCATTTCCGTCGCGGAGGAGACGGGCCTGATTGTCCCCATCGGGGAATGGGTTTTGAGGACGGCCTGCACTCAAACCCGGACATGGCAACAATTAGGCCTCCCGCCTGTTACCATCGCGGTGAACGTCGCCGCGCGACAGCTCTCTTATGCGGACCTCGCGGACACCATCGCGCAAATCGTGAGCGAAACGGGTCTGGAACCACGTTTTCTCGAGCTCGAGCTGACCGAAAGCGGTGCCATGAACGACGCGGACGCCACCATCAAGATCTTTCGTGAACTGAAGCAGCATGGGATCAGAGTGTGCATCGACGATTTCGGCACCGGGTATTCGTCGTTGAGCTATCTGAAACGCTTTCCCATCGATAAACTCAAAATAGACAAGTCCTTCGTCGAATTCTCTTCCTCCGATCCGGACGACCAGGCGATCGTCGAAACCATTGTGGCAATTGCTCACACCCTGAAGCTCACCGTGGTAGCTGAGGGAGTGGAAACGAAGGCGCAGCTCGAATTCCTCAAATCGCTCCATTGCGATGAATGGCAAGGATACTATTGCAGTAAACCCGTTCCGCCCGCGGCCTTCGAAGGTTTGTTGGCGAACGGATGGGAACGGACCGACGCCTGACCTGAGATCCCGTAATCGTTCACCGCGGGATTGTACGAGCCCCGCCCCCCACACCCCTCTCCAAGCATGGAGAGGGGGCTCTTGATTCTCTTTCCCTATCCTTGGGGAAGTGGTCAGGGGATGGGGATTCGCGGCAACCGCCTCGCTGTGGGGCCTTGTTATCCTCCAGGTGAACGCCCGCGAGATCCCTTTTCGGCCGCGTTGTGGACATCTACCCGATAATGGTGATATATTCGGCGCAAGTGCCCCGCTCCGAGAATCGCGGGATCTTTCACAGGGAACGGTTCACCACAGAGCACGCGGAGGTTGCAGAGGAAATCCTCGCTGCGAATATCTGCGTGCTCGGTGCCCTCTGCGGTGAGTTGCTGTTTTCGGCTGTTATCGTGCTTCACGAAGTCTTGCGCGAACGTCGAGCCGCTCTGCCGCCGTTTGTGGGGACGGCCTTGGCTCAAGCTTTCAATCCATGAAAAGATTCATGCTCAGCCGCGGGAACATTCGTTGATCCTCGAAGGTCGCGTTCCATGAGCTCCGGAGATTACCATTCCGAAACGTGGACCTCTCGGAACCCGTTCCGGAACGTGGCGCTGTGTCGGCTCGCGGGAGTATCCAGGTCGGCCCTGATCTTCGGAACGCTCGTGGCGTTCTTGTCGGTCGCGGGTGCGGTTTTTGCCTCCAGCGCCGTAACGGGCGTCAACATCACCGCGGACCTGAGACGGGTAATCATCAAATTCGAGGGATCAGAGGCGGGCCGGAGCGGATTTTCGGTTTCCTGCAAGCCTAACAAACTGGTGGTGGATGTTTCGGGTGCAACCCTCGGAAAGGTCCAGACCAGTACGCGGGCCGGCCGGGGAATGGGGCTCGATGTGCGGGTGTCGTCCTCGGGCGAGGGCATCCGGGCACTCCTCGACTTCGGAAGAAGTCCGGTGCCGGATTATCGGGTGCGCTGGATGGGCCGTTTCCTCACAATATTCCTCGGAGAGTGGTCCCCGACCACCAACGCGTCCGATCCCCCCGTGTCGGCGAAGAAACCCCCTCGGGTCGCTCCGCCCGCTGCTCCGAGCCGACATGTGGCGAAGGCTCCTGAGGCTCGTAAGGAAGAGAGCCTCAGGCCGGCGCCGGTCCGGCCGCGGGCAGGGAAGATCAAGCGCCCGCCGTCGGCAGAAGCCCTCCAGGTGGAACCCGGCGGAGAAACCGGGGATGCTTCGGCGCTGATCGCGGCGAGGGAAAGACCAGGCGGGGCCGGTCAAATGGTCCGGGCCACCGACACCGGCCGAACCGATCCTCCTGCCGCCGCCCCACCACTCCCCAGGCACGCTCCGGCGACCGTCAAGGCGCCGCAGAGCCCCCCGAAGCCCCCGAAAGAAGTCGCGGTTCCGGAGAAGCCGGGCCCAACCGTTGCCAGGCCAAGTCTCCCGTCGAGCGATCCCGCCATCGCCCCCCCCGGAAAGGAAAGCCCGGATCTCCAGGCTCGCCCCCTGCGCTCGGACTCGGCCACGTACTACGTGTTCCTGTACGGTTCCGACATGAACCACACCGACCTCATGGCATGGCTCGATGCCCACGGTTTCGATTCGTCGCTGATCCTGGAGGCAACCCCCGCGGCTCTCGATGGATACGATTTCGTCTGGAACTATTATTCGTCCGACAGGGCAGGAGGAGCGGTGAACCTTGAGCCCAAAAGCGACACAACCGTCTACGGGCTGCTGATCGAGTTTGAAGAGAGTCTGCTCAAAGCCTTCGACGCCAAAGCAGGGCACCCGAAATTCTATTGCCGCCGGGAGCACCGGGTCCCCGTGCGACGTCTAGGGGACGGAAAAGCCGCGTTCGCGTGGTTGTATGTGGCCAAACCCAACCGTGACGGACGACGGAACGTGTGGCCTACGTCCCAATATAGGAGCGCTCTGATCGAGGCTGCCCAATTCTGGCAACTGCCGCCCGAGCATCTTGAAAAGATGCGGTCCTGGCGCACGCAGTGAGTGGGTGGGGTGGAGGAAGCGAGAGCGGGAGGGACGTTTCGCACAATGGCGCTCCTCGACGTCCATCCCTTGTACTGGGTGTCACAACGTAGCGACGTATTCCTGTGGATGTGGTGGCGGAGCGGACCGCATCTGTGAAGAAAAGACCTCGAATCCCGCGGACCCGCGGGACGGTGCCCTTTGGCTACCCCATCCTACAATGCTCTGTGGAGATTTGCGTCGATATGGGATCGTATTTCCGTCACGGAGAACTACGGCGTCTCATCCCCGTCGCAGGCCTCCATTGATCCAAACCGGGAGGGGTAGCACTTCCTGAGCACCGAAATTACAACCTCTTTCAACTGGTCGAGATTGGTCCCACTCTTTTCGAGGAATGCGGCCGCCTTTTGAATAGCGCTGTGCGTGGTATCGTCGGTGAGGAACGTGTGCACAACCACGGGTAGCAAGGGCTTGCTCTCAAGGACGTGCTCGAGAAGCTCCGGGCCACCCGCGCACGGCATATCGAGGTCGAGGATGAGCAGATCGTGCGAGACCGCGCTGTCGAGAATGGTCACCAATTCTTTACCATCCTTGGCCAGGTCGACGAGGTACCCTTCGGCCGTGAATTCGCGGCGCAAGAAATCCCTCACGTGTCGATTCCGGTCGGCGATGAGTAGAGTGAATTGGGTTCCCATGGATCTGGTTCCAAGAGTGCGTTGAACAACATTGATGGCAATGCGCCTTCGAATGAGTGCAATGGGCAGGCCGGCTGGGACGCGGGCCGCCACTATAAACGGTGGCCGGTCTCCGGCGCACAGGAGACCCGCCCGGAACAGCCTCACAATGCTCAGGAACGAATACGTCGTTCGAAAGCGCTTCGTACAGAGTTTCCCAGGTTCGGTCACGCATTCGGAGCCCGTTGGGCTGACGGTTCGGAGCGAAGCTCCTTTTCGGGCTTCGGTGGGACAGGCGTCTTGCCTGTCGATGAATGACGGGCAAGACGCCTGTCCCACCAAGATGGCCGCCGAAGTTGACCAGTCAGCGCGGTCGGGTGACACGGGCGCCGGAATGCGTCACCGTATTTACGAAATCCTGAACTTGGG
>Ga0172371_10003387_pt1 | contig 24761 bp, 19 predicted proteins | sample Lak12m_FD_114543 | JGI IMG/M metagenome (GOLD analysis project Ga0172371, IMG submission 114543) | Freshwater microbial communities from Kabuno Bay, South-Kivu, Congo - kab_022012_12m | ecosystem: Environmental > Aquatic > Freshwater > Lake | place: Democratic Republic of the Congo: South-Kivu... | reverse complement strand
TTGAGAAAAGGAAAGAAAAACCAAAATCAGGAGTAATCATATGGCTATTATCAATTTTGGCGGTGTCAGGGAAAAAGTTGTCATGAGGAAGGAATTCCCCATGAGCAGGGCCCGCAAAGTACTGCAGAACGAAGTCATCGCCATAATCGGATACGGTGTGCAGGGACCGGCACAGTCGCTCAACCTGAGGGACAATGGATTCAATGTCATTATCGGTCAGGCTCCATCCTTTAAGCGGGACTGGGCCCGTGCCGTTAAAGACGGATGGGTCCCCGGCAAAACACTCTTCGACATCGAAGAGGCCACCCGCCGCGGTACAATAATACAGATTCTTACAAGCGATGCAGCCCAGAGAATCATCTGGCCCTCTATCAAAAAGAACCTCAAGCCCGGCGCAGCCATCTATTTCTCCCATGGTTTCTCCATAGTTTACAAGGAGCAGACAGGCGTGATTCCACCAAAGAATGTGGATGTGATCATGGTGGCCCCGAAAGGCTCCGGAACCTCAGTACGACGTAATTTTCTCTCCGGCGCAGGCATCAATTCGAGCTACGCAGTGTTCCAGGATGCCACTGGCCACGCCGAAGAACGCTGCCTGGCCATCGGTATCGGGATCGGTTCAGGATACCTCTTCCCGACGACCTTCAAGCACGAGGTTTACAGCGACTTGACAGGTGAGCGGGGCATCCTGATGGGCGCCCTGGCCGGCGTCATGCAGGCCCAGTACGACACCCTCAGGAAGAACGGTCATTCACCAAGCGAGGCATTCAATGAGACATCAGAGGAACTCACCCAAAGCCTGATTCGGCTGGTTGATGAAAACGGGATGGACTGGATGTTTTCCAACTGTTCAGCCACAGCACAACGCGGTGCGCTTGACTGGATGCCGAGGTTCAGGGCGGCTGTCCTGCCGACTTTTGAAAAACTCTACAAGTCCGTAAAGTCCGGTAAAGAAACCGCACGCGTCATCAGTGCATGCGGCCGGAAGGATTACCAGCAGTTCCTGGACAAGGAACTCGGCCAGATTGGCAACTCCGAAATGTGGACGGCAGGCAAGGCCGTTCGTGCACTTCGGCCAAAAGAGAAGGCAAAGCTGGTAACCAAGGCTACGAAAGGTATCGGCGGCAGGAAATCAAACTAAATTAAACCCTTCAAAAGGGAGCCGGTATTCCGGCTCCCTTTTTACTCCTGAACGGCAATCACAGAGACTACAGAGCAGTGCGTATTTTATGCCGGATCTTAATCTTAATCTGTTAAATATTTGACGATTTTATATTGCAATCAGAAGGCTTAACAAGCAACATCCGCTCCGGGTTGATTTATCTGCGGGAAACAATAATCCAACCATACGCAGGCTTGAAACAAGTCGCCTTTTGAGCAATAATTTCGGTTCATTATTCGAAATGGCTGGATTGAATGATAAAGGATCATAGAAATGTTAGAGTCCCTGCTTTATCCTAAGACGATTGCAGTAATTGGAGCGTCAAGGGCACCCGGCAAGGTTGGCCACGAGATAGTTGCAAACCTGGTTCAAGGCGGCTTTAAAGGAAAGATTGTTCCTGTAAATCCTTCTGCAGACACCGTGGCAGGCCTTAAATGTTACCCCGATCTGAAATCCTTTCAAAACAATGTTGATTTAGCCATTATTGCTGTCCCCTCGCCTGTTGTAAAACCTGCCGTCGAAAACTCAATCGAGGCAGGGGCAAAAGCAATTGTGGTAATTACCGCCGGATTCAAGGAGATTGGCGCAGAAGGTGCCGCCCTTGAATCTGAAATCAGCAGCATCTGCAAATCGCGCGGTGTCCGTCTGCTTGGCCCCAACTGCCTTGGCTTGATCAACACGCATCACAAAATGAACGCTTCCTTTGCCAAACACACCCCGCTGGCAGGCGGAATTTCCGTTATCTCGCAGTCAGGTGCATTATGTACAGCCATACTCGACTGGGCAGCCGGCAGGCACCTGGGCCTGGCAAAACTGATCAGCATGGGGAACAAGGCTGACCTCTGTGAAACCGATTTTCTTACGGCATTTGCCGGGGACAAGGAGACAAAGGTAATAGTCGGCTACCTTGAGAGCATCGCATCCGGTGATGACTTTATTAAGGCCGCCGAGGCCGCAGCTTCAAAAAAACCTGTGGTAATATTCAAGGCTGGAACCACTCAGGCTGGCGTCAAGGCAGCTTCATCGCACACAGGAAGCCTTGCAGGCGCTGATATCGCTTACGGTGCGGCATTCACCCGCTCGGGCATAATCAGGGCTGAGACCTTTGAGGCCCTGTTCGACTACGCCACGGCTTTTGCAATGCAGCCTCTCCCCCATGGCGAGCGTGTCGCCATCATCACGAACGCCGGCGGTCCTGGAATCATGGCAGCAGACGCAGTCGAACAGTCAGGGATGAAGATAACCAGCCTTGGCGGAGGAACGGCAACAGCCCTTCGCGAAAAACTTCCGGCGGCAGCCAGCGTCGCAAATCCCATAGATGTCCTTGGTGATGCGGACCCGGAAAGGTACGTGATGGCAGTTGAGGCGGCACAGGCAGATGATACCGTTGACGCCATCATCGTGATCCTGACACCCCAGGCCATGACCAAACCGGCCGAGACGGCCCGTGCCATAGCTGCATGCGCCAGGCACGACAAGCCGATTCTCGCATCATTCATGGGTGGAGAAGACGTCATGCCGGGACGGGACGAACTTGTTGCCGCCAACCTGCCGGATTACACCTCACCGGAACGGGCTGTCGCCGCACTCAGAGCCATGTGGACTTACGCATCCTGGCTGAAAAGGCCCACAAGGGTTGTAACAAGATTTCCAGTTAACCGCAGACGTGCCGAACGTATTATCCGACGTCATATCAGGACAAAATCGTTCCAGGTTGGCGAAGCATACGCCAAGGAGATCCTCCGCGCATATGATTTCAACGTCCCGGCCGGTGAAGTTGCGGGAAACATGGAATCAGCAGTAGAGGTTGCCGAACGCACAGGTTACCCGGTCGCAATGAAAATCGTATCGCCCGATATAATCCATAAATCTGACATCGGTGGAGTCAAACTCAATCTGCTGTCCCCTGAGGCAGTCCGTGATGCTTTCGACCTGATGATGCTCAGGATCAGGGATCGCATGCCTGAAGCAAGGCTTGAAGGCGTTTACATCGAGAAAATGTGCAAACGCGGCAGGGAGGTAATCCTTGGAATGACAAGGGATCGCCAGTTTGGGCCCATGCTTATGTTCGGCCTGGGCGGAATATTCGTCGAAGTCATGAAAGATGTTACCTTCCACATCGCACCGATTACGGCAGAAGAGGCTTTGCAGATGCTGGCAGGAACAAAATCCTACGCCCTGTTACAGGGTGTTCGCGGCCAGGCCAGTGTTGATATACACGCCATAGCGGACAGTCTGCAGAGAATAAGTCAGCTTGTAACCGATTTTCCCGAGATAGTTGAAATGGATATCAATCCTTTCATAGTTGGTGAAATTGGAAATGAATCAATTGCGGCAGATGCCCGCATAACCCTTGCAAACAAAGAGTAGCAGCATGAAGAAAGCAAAAAAGATCACATGGGACCAGCAGTGGCAGAAGAAATACTGCGATCTTATCACCACGGCGGAAGAAGCTGTCGCTCGCATCAGGCCGGGACATCGAGTTTTCATCGGCACGGGCTGCGCTGAACCGCAGGAACTTGTCAAAGCCCTGACTGCCAGGAGTCGGGAACTGGCCGATACCGAAATAGTTCACCTTCTCACCATGGGAGAGGCTCCTTATGCCCATAAGGATTTGTCCCAGTGTTTCCGCGTCAACAGTTTCTTTATTGCTGAAAATGTCCGGGGCATAATACAGGAAGGAGTTGGAGACTATACGCCAATATTCCTCTCCGACATCCCAAGGCTTTTCTCTTCGGGGCAACTGCCGCTGGATGCCGCGTTGATACAGGTCACACCGCCCGATGAGCGGGGTATGTGCAGCTTCGGCATCTCTGTTGATATCGTCAAGAGTGCCGCTGAGAACGCAAGCCTGGTGATAGCCCAAGTCAACCCGCAGATGCCAAGGACGCTCGGGAACAGCTTTATTCACGTGCAGGACATCGACATCCTGGTCCCCACAGATACACCCCTGCTGGAAATGAAACCACCCGAACCTGACAACGTTACAAAGAAAATCGGCGAATATGTGGCAGGCCTTGTTGATGACCACTCAACAATAGAAATGGGCATTGGCAGAATACCACAGGCAGTGCTGCAGCAGCTTAAAAACAAAAAAGACCTGGGTATCCACACTGAAATGTTTACCGACCAGATCATGGACCTGATCGAATCAAATGTCATCACCGGTGTGCGCAAGACCATTGACCGCGGCAAAATCGTGGCCAGCTTCTGCATGGGAACAAGGAAACTCTACGACTACATTGACAACAACCCCGTGTTCGCTTTCCATCCCACCGAATATGTTAACGATTCATTTGTCATAAGCCGCCAGAACAAGCAGGTTGCGATAAACGTTGCACTTGAAATCGACCTTACCGGCCAGGTTTGCGCCGATTCGCTGGGAACAAGGTTTTATTCCGGTATCGGAGGACAGGTTGACTTCAACCGCGGAGCCGCCAGGTCTAAAGGCGGCAAAGCAATCATAGCACTGCCTGCCACTGCCAAGAATGGCACGATTTCAAGACTGGTCACACGCCTCAGCCCCGGCGCGGGCGTGGTTACAACCAGGGGCGATGTTCATTACGTCGTTACTGAACACGGAGTAGCCTATCTCCACGGCAAAAGCGTTCAGGACAGGGCAATCGCATTAATTTCCATCGCCGACCCCAAGTTCCGCGCCCAGTTGCTCAAGGAAGCCATCGAGGCAAAATATGTCCGGTCAGACATGGCGGACTTCGAAAAGAATATGACTGTCGGCCCGCTTGAATTCAAAACAAAATACATCGTGGACGACGGCACGCTGATCAACTTCCGCTCAATACATCCGACCGATGAACCGCTGATGCGTGAACTCTTCTATGCCCTTTCACAGGAAACCATCTACTATCGATTCATGTCCAGGATGAAGCGCATACCGAGAAGAGAGGTACAGAATTTCGTCTACATCAATCACAGGAGCGATGTTGCCATTGTTGCGACGATTCCGGAAGCCCATGGCGAGGATATCATAGCTATCGGACGTTATTATCTCGACGAGAAGACCAATTTTGCTGAAGTAGCTTTTGTTGTCAGAGACGACTGGCAGAACAAGGGAATCGGAACATTCCTCCTGAAGCATCTTACGACAATAGCACGCCGCAACGGCATCAGCGGCTTCACGGCTGAAGTTCTGCGTGAAAACAAGGCCATGCAGGAGGTCCTCCACAAAAGCGATGGCAAGATTACCAGCACCCTTAAGCAGGACACCCACAGTTTCCGCATTGATTTCTAAACCGTCTGCAATGAATTTAAAGATTCAATAGGATTGCCGCGCCGCCTATTGAAAGGCCAAGGAAGAATTTCAGCACCTTGATGCCGGCAAACACCCACCGCGAATCAGCCAGGATCGGAAGCATGCCATGCCCATCCTGGACTATTGAATTTGCAAGAAGCACCCCTAATGGAATCGCTCCATGAGCGTAGGCAAAGACAAAAATAAGGTGAGGACCTGATTCGGGGATCAAACCAACGAGACACGCAAGAAACAGGGCGACCCACCTCGCCTCATGGCCCGCTATGCCGTTTGTAAAAGATTCACGTTCCAGCGGGCCCGTCAGGAAATACAGCACCATCAGCGCTCCTAGCGTCCATGCAAATATCTTTGGAACATGTTTTCTCGCAACATGTTCCCAGAGATGTTTTTCCAGGAAATGATCAGGAACAGTGGTAACGATGAACAAGGCAATAGAACTGAGCCCCAGCAGGGTTATCCTCACCCAATCCCATTTATCTGTTTCCCATTCTCCGAGCAGAACCGCAAGGGCAAACACGGCAAGAGCAACGGCAAGTATGCCCCGGGAAGGCGAGCACTCCCGCCACTGGCGCAATATGTTGCCTCTGGCAAAACATTCACTTGCTTCCTCGTGGATTTCACACTTCTGGTCGCACAATCCTTTAGCCTTGTTCCATCGCCACATGAACAGGTCAGCCATCCAGCCGATCACTATACCCAGGAGCATGAGAAAAGCCGTCATCTTGAGGGCCTGTCCGGGAAAAGTGGCCAGCATTACAAATGCCTCATCCCCTGTCGTAGCAATCATGGTGGCAATTGTTGCGCCAATCGAGAAAACACCGTGAGAATACATGCTTGCAACTGCAAACCCGCCAAGGCAGCCCGGAACCGCCCCCAGAATCACACCTAATACGTACTGCTTCCACCTCTGCCGCACCAGGTTTCCCTGGAAGCCCCCCCTGCTGAGCACGTTAAGATATTCAACTACCAGCATTATCACGAAAACAAAGCCGGTAATCATTACGGCGTCGCCAATTACGCCCAGAATTCCATGTGCCTCATGTATGTGCATTGACCCACCAGAACAACAACTTCAACAAGCAAAACCTTAGATATCCTAACCGACTGTACACTGGGAAACAACTGCAATATGGCCGGGTTTATGAATTGCAGGCGACGGGGCACAGGCTTTATTATGCGGACAGCCTATGAAAATAATTGGCCTTTTGCCGATCATACTTATGCTGGTATTGGACGCATCCACAGCAACTGCATCCTATATCAGCCTCGGGATCACTTCATCCACAACGTACCAGAATGGCCGGATGACCCTCAATGTCAGCATCAGGAACAAAGGCGATGAGTCGGCATACTCCTTAAAGGTCGAGGCAAGACTTGGAACCAATACTTTTCTGAGCCAAATCAACAATTCGCTAAGCACAAACACAAGTTACAGTACTGCTCTTGATCTTGGCCAGGCACCTCAAATCCCGGGGATATATACGGTGGCAATCAAGGCACATTACACCGATGCAGGCGGGTTTCCATTTACGGTCGTATCCAGCATTCCAGTAGTTTCGACTGACCCTGAAGAAATTAACGAATCTATCCTTGCAAGGTTCAAGCCCGTCACAATTAAAGAATCCGGACCAATGTATCTTGATATCTACGTGCGCGGAACAAATCCAGTCAATGCCTCAATCACAATGATCCACCCCAACGAGCTGTCATGCACGCTGCTCGAATCAGCGACTGGCATAACTCCGGGAAGAACCAATACCATCGGCATCGCCATTACCAACCTTTTTGCACTTTCCGGCAGTTCCCACGCGGTTATAGCAGTCATTGACTACATAGAGAACGGTTTACACCGAAGTACGGCAGTTTCCAGCCTTGTCACAATCCCGCGGCCAAAGGCATCATTTCTCCAGAACAGGAAGATCTGGGGTACGGCTGCACTGGTTCTCCTTATATTATTTTGTTTTCTGCAAGTCTCAAGGCACACTTCCAAATGCGAACAGCAAAAGGATTCAGGACACCCATTTCATGAGTCCAGAATTGATTCTTTATGCGCCATTATTGTCCTTATGATAATTCTTGGATGTCTAGCGTATTACATTCCGCCCAAGTACCTGTTCATGGACACCACTACTACTGGCGGTGATACACCAGCCCACAACTACCTTGCAAGCCACCTCAAGGATCAGCTCTTCGGCCATGGCAGGATAGTCTCATGGTCCAACGGCTGGTGGTGCGGGTTCCCAATGTTCCAGTATTACTTCTGCCTGCCTTACCTGCTCGTTGCCCTGCTTAGCGCACTGATACCATTCAATATCGCTTTTAAACTTGTAAGCGTCATTGGGATATTCAGCCTTCCTGTTTGCACATATGCATCAGGGCGCATGATGCGCTTGCCTCCACCCGTTCCCATCTTAATGTCCATCGTCACAATCCCCTTTCTCTTCATCGGACCACAAACCATGTGGGGAGCGAACATTTACAGCACATTTGCCGGAATGATTTCCAACAGCATCAGCTTCCCCCTGATGCTCCTTTTTATTGCGTCATCATGGCGCGATGCCGATGACGGACAATTCCGTATCCGGACCACAATTCTTCTAATCCTCCTCCTGGCATCACATTTCTTCACTTCAATTATCGGGGGACTTTGCGCAGCGATTATACCCTTCTTGAAACCAAAGGCCGGGTCACGAAAGGCGATCACGGTTCTTGCCCGCGAATATATCCTGGCTTTCATGCTCATGGCATGGTGGCTGGTGCCTCTTATTGCCAAACAGGAATATGCCGTTGAATTCGGGACGAACTGGAATATCGGATTAACGCAGGCAATACCGCAGTCCTGGCTCTGGCCCCTTGTATTTCTGGCAGGAACCTCCATGCTGCTGGCCATCACCCTCCGCATCAAGACCATTGCCATATTCGGCTGGATGTTCGTCTCTTCAACGTTGCTCTTTTATTTTGGCCACGATCACGTGGCAATGGTATTTGTCAATGTTCGCCTGTGGCCTTTTGCATTCTTCGCCATTCTGATGCTCTGCGCTGCTGGCGCAGGACTCCTGATCGCGAGGTTGAGGTTTAAGTACCTGGCAGTACTGGCAATGTTAATCAGCGTACTTTCCTTCGGAATATACATCCCAAACAATGTTCAGACCTGGGCCGAATGGAACTACAAGGGCTTTGAAAAGAACCCTCGCTGGTCAACATTCCATAAACTGGGAAGCGCTGTTGCAGATTCTCCGGGTCGCCTTGCTTACGATCTCCATCCGGATACTCAATCATTCGGATCCAGCCGGGCCTTCGAGTGTTTCCCCCACCTATTCAGAAAACCAATCATTGAAGGCGGCATTGTGAATTCCGCTGCCTGCTCAATCTTTTCATATTACATCCAGAGCGAAACCTCAAGAGACTGTGCCGGGTTTCCTGAAATCGTAAAGCCGGCAAGCTTTAATTTCACCAACGCAACCAGGCACCTTGAGTTGTTTAATGTTAAGCACTTTATTGCGAGATGGGGCATGACTCAGGCAGCTCTTTCTCAGTCAAAAGACTGGCGGCTTGTTTGTGAATCCGAAGGATGGATGCTTTACGAACTGCTTACCCATTCCGGTCAATACGTTTACGTGCCGGAAAACATGCCAGCCGGCGTTCTTATTCAATCCGGTGACAGGAATAAATGGAAGAACGCAGGGCTTGAATGGATTTACACCATCCAGCTGATTGACGAGCCCTTTGCATTCCTGCGGAGCGTCGAAACTGATAATGGCAGGTTTACAAGGCTGATAAAGGAAAACGACTTCCTCGCGTATTGCCGCGCCATCAGGGGAGACAAGACCAAACATCTTCCTCCAACCCTTATTCCACATGAGAATATTAAGATCACCAATGAAACAGTAACGGACAACATGATAAGGTTCCGCACAAGTGCCGTCGGACTTCCACATCTTATCAAATGCACCTATTCCCCAAGCTGGAAAGTCAAAGGAGCAGAAAAGATATTCATGGTCACACCCTGCTTTATGCTTGTTTATCCGGACAGGAACGAAGTTGAACTTCACTATGGATATACCCTGTCCGATAACACAGGTCGTATTATCTCCTGCATCGGTTTGCTACTGGCAATTTTTGCACCACTGAGAAACAGGATAAAATCCATAGTGGCAGCAAGGAACAAACATTAGCGCTGGGGACCATTAGCCTGTTTGGCTGAAAACTCGGGAGGCAGACTGGATTCCTTATCCCATGCATCTATCATCTTTTTCCTTGCATCTGAATAATACGGAGTGTTTCTTATCAGCGCAAGAGAGTCCAGGGCCTTTTCGTACTGTCCCGAGAGAGAATACAATTCAACCAGTAAAGTGTGATTGGCAGGCTCCCAAAAGTGCCAGTCAACATATTCCTCCCAATATGATATTGCGTTCTGCGCCGATTTACAGGCCAACAGGTACGCCTTAAGTTTTCTTAATTGAACACGATAATGATTCTGCTTTAATCCCGCATTACACCAACGTTCAGACTCAATAATACGCTGTTCAGCGTCAACCTTGCCTGCGCCAAAGCTGGTATAATACGCCTCCTGTGCTGCCAGGATACAAAAAAGGTAATTGTGCCGGTAGATCCGGTCAGCTGATTCGCAAAGGTTCAGGATATCCTTCAGATTACCTCTGGCCTCCCTTATTGATATCGCACGAAAATACAGATCCTGTGCAGCAGCAAGACGGCACGCATAGGTCACGCCTAACATTGAGATCGCCAGAAGAAGCATACCGGAGCAAACTTTTAGATTCATCTTCATTATGGAGACCGCCATTCACAGAACCAGATAACATCAACAGCCAGGGGCTGTCTTACTGCTTATTCAACGACCTGGCTGAATCGAAGGATTTGACGATGTAATGGGCAACAACCATTGTTTCTTTAAGGCTTCCGCAATATCCTTTGCTTTTTCTGCATTCTTTGAAGCAGTTTTGGCATATCGTTCGATCTTTGCAAACACAGAGAGCGCCTCGCGCTGACTCTGGGAAGATTGGATTGTCTTCTCCAGTTCCCTGGCAGAATCAGCCGCAGAACAGGCATCTCTCAGATAATCTGTAATTGTCTCCAGACATCCCCTTGCCTCTTCAGCTGAATCTGACATTTTATCAAGGACTTTTCTGGCTGCAGTAAGCTTTTTCTTATCTCCACTCTTTACGGCGAGAAGGAACGCCTCGTTCGCGTCATTTTCCGCCGCCATTACATTCCTTAGCGCAATGATCGCCATGTCCCTCATCGTGCCGGCCTCCGTTGCGCTATTTGCCGCCGTTGCAACTGCAATCCTTGTTTTTTCGAGAAGGTTACTTGAGACATTCTGACCAGATGCAACAGCAGACATTGCTAAGATCAGAAAGAAAGAAAATACACCATGGCACAAAGTGGACATCACGAATCTCCCGTCACCAGATAATCCGCTTATCGACCGTAATAATATCGCCAGACTTAATCAAAGGATCCTTATCAATCCCCTTTTCAATTCTTTCGCAGTTAAAAAACAGTATTTGTTTTTCCTTACCCTTTCCTCTGCTTATCATGACATTTGTTTTCTTTGCAAAATCGGTGAAATCGCCGGCTGCGGTAATGGCCTGCATCAGGGTTCTGTCCCCACTCAAAACAAACGACCCTCGCTTGTTAACTTCGCCGCCCATGAAGTACTCCTCGTCCTGCGACATGACAAGCACATTTATCTTCGTATAGTAAGCACCCTTGATGTATTTCTCCTCAATGAGTCTTTCAGCCTCAAATGTGGTCTTACCGTCGATATTAACGCGTCCAATATGCGGCAAGTTGATCCCAAGCTCGTCAATCTCACCCTTTATCGGCTGTTGGATATCTACAGTTCCTAACAGCTCAATAATCACCTTGTCACCGCGCTTCAGGACTTTCCGCACGAGGTTGGTCCCAGGACCATCGACAATAATTCTATCGCCAACCTTGGGTCTGTACCGCACGATTCTCTTGTCACTGGCCGATTGGCCTGACATGCATCCCGAAACACATATCGAAACTGCAAGAAACATCAGAATCACATTCACCCTAATCAGTCTTACAATAATACCCATAATTTGTTTCTGCCCTTATCACTTTTTGTCAGTTTTCGCCTGTTCGCCATATTTTGGATAAGAATAGTAATGATGATAATAGTAAGAATAATCGCGTGATATGTTAATATTATTAAGAACCACACCCACAATATTCCCACCAACATTTTCAATCATGTCTTTTGCCCTGCACGAAACTGACCGCGGATATTTTCTGTGCTGGATCACAAGTAGAGTTCCTTCCACTTCACGCACAAGAAGGGAGGCATCGCTTACCCCAATAATTGGAGGAGCATCGAAAAACACCATGTCATAAGCCTCCCTGAGTTCAGCAATCAACTCTTTCAGCCTGCGGTTGTCAAGCAGCCCCTGCACGCCACTTGACAGCCGTCCGCTTGGAATAAAGTACAAGTTCGGAACTTTCGTTGAAAAGATTGCATTTCCAATGTCGACATCCCCCGCAAGAACATTCGCCAACCCAACATTGTTAGAAACACCCAGTATCTTGTGCTGTCGCGGCCGGTGCAGGTCGGAATCCACGATCAGTATCCGCCCTCCAAGCTGGGCATAAACATAAGACAAGTTGAAAATCGTCAGGGATTTTCCCTCACCTACGCTGCCGCTTGTAACACAAAGCGTTTTCGCACCCGACAATTTCTTCGAAAATTGAATATTAGTCCTCAGCACACGATAAGCTTCCTTGTGCGATGCGTCAGCCGCCTCATCAACAAAAGATCTTACTTTCTGGGGTATAACACCGAGCACTGATACGCCCATTAATTTTTCAATATCCTCTATCGTTTTCACTGACGTATCGAGATATTCAATAAAATACGCCAGCCCGATGCCGGCAACGATACCTACCACGATACTCAAGATAATGTTAAGCGTAAAATCAGGACTTACCCAGTCATCTTTATCCGGCGCTTTAGCCGGCTCGATTATCTCAACTGTACTCCTGGGCATATCCAGGGACATTCTTTCTGTTTCATATTTTACTTTTACAGCATCCCGAATCTTCTTCGCTTGTTCGAGATCGTCATCAGCCTTCTCAAATTCACGGTAGCCTTTACCCTCAGCCTGGATTTCGCTATCCTTTTTGGCCTTAAGATTTGCTTCCAATGCATCCAGCTTTGAAACCGAGGCATTGCAGTCAGCCTGAATTCCGGTTATCCAGCCTTCAAGTGCAGACTTTATTTTAGCATTCAATTCCTCGATAGCCTGCTTCAGCCCCTTTACGCTATCATGATTCTCTCCCAAACCTGACGCTTTGAGCTTCTCAAATTCAACTTCTGCCCTGCGTTTGTCAGCCACCAGCTGTTCAAGACCCTGATCAGGAGCCAAACGCGGCTGAGCTTCTAACAGTTTGTTAGGAGGGAGGTTGGTAATCGTACTTATCAAAGCCTTTTTCTGCGCCACTTCAGACCGCGTAACTGTGGTCATATACTCAAGTTGCTCCAGAGTTCGCTTGTCAATAGAAGTGCCCGCACCTACATTTGGGCCTGTAATTGTGATATTATATTTCTTCCTTATTTCCTCTCGATTTGCTTCGGCGGCAATAACCTTCACATTCTGCTCCTCGATCGATTTTCTCATTGCCGTCAGCGAACCCTCTGCGATCAGCCTGTTCCGCTCGATATCCTGGTCCCGGTAGGCCCTGGCTATCTCGTCAGCAACATTCTTAACCACTTCAGGCACGGCCCCCTTGGGCTCTGAAAGGGAAACCCTAATCTGGATCAGGTTTGTTTCCCGGTACTGCTGAACTTTCGTGGCACGTCCAAGAAGCCTTATAGTTTGTTCCATGCTCTTTTCCTGACCACTTACGTAATAGCCATACGCCTTTCCTAAAACCTCATTCAGGTTCAGCCGGCGAACAACATCTTCCCTGATGGGCCTGGACTGTATAATCTCAAATTGCGTACGAAGAAACAGCGGATCCCGCGACCTGTACCTGTCCAATCCAATCGAGGTAATGTCTTGAGTATCTTCCTTGACACGGATAAGCGTCGAAGACATAAAGACTTTCGGCATGGAATATGTAATGAGAACACCTGTAAGAACAACCAAAAGAAAGACCACTATAACTATTTCTTTCCTGGAGCGAATCACACGCCAGTAATCCAGGAAATGCAAACTTTCGTTAGTCTCGGTCATTTGATTATCAAATACTCGCTCTTTGAAGTCGGCGTGCGAATCCTCGATGTAAAGCTATGAAACAATCCGCAAAATAAGCGGCCTAAAATATCCTCGTCACGGACAGCGCAGTGGCATTTCTATCATAGGACCATTTTACACCAGAATTCACATCCTCGTACGACTGAACAAGCTTGATTGTGGTTGCAAGACCGATTTTGTACGTTAACGCAATGGAAGCTATCGTCGCCTTTTCATCACCAGGCTTAATTCCTGCAGACGAGAGATAATTCGCCAATGTCTGGTCGTTTCCCGCCTTGCTGGCAAAATCAGCGGTAACTGTGTCAGAATCATAATCGCTAATCCTGTAATCCAGCGAAAAGACAACCTGAAGAACTGAAGATGGAGATTCCCAGTTCAGGCTTATTCCGGCATCTGTGGACTTCTGGGATGCAAACGGGAAAATAGCCGAATCCGAGACACTGTGCGAAAGCGAAGCAAGAATACGGGTTGAAGGCACAGTATTAACCTGCAAGGAAAGACTTGCATATGGCGAACTGGCTGATTCTACGGAATTGTCCGCGTACTGCAAACTCTGTACCCCGCCACGAAGACCATATTTCACATACGAACTGAATTCCTGCTCGAGACCAACGCCAATAACCGCAGAATCGAAGCCTCGATCAATATTGAGGTACTTTTCATATTCATACTTCGAGAGATTGGCCAGGCCAATAAGCGCAAAATTCTTCGCGGGCTGTTTCCAGAAAGTTATCCCGGCATCCATTCTGCTAACATCGGACTCCTTCTTCACCTCGGCGTTATCAAAGCGCTTCATCATGTAACGTCCAAATATATCGATATTCGAAAGATGACTGAACAGGTGATTCATCCCGACCTCAGTCTGGCTAAGAACATAACTGCTGTCCCGGCGGAGCGTGGTTCCACCCTGCTGAACAGACGGGTCATCAGTAAGGTTAAAATCCTCCCTCAACCTTATCTTTGTCCTTCTCGTGGGTTGAAGTCCGAGATTCATTGAAAAATCGTGCAGCAACTGGCTGTCATTCTCAATGATATTGGCATTGCTCCTGTAACGATACGTTGGAGCATACAACAGGATCAGAGAAACCTCGTCCCATTTAAGGTCTAACGCCAAACGCGGAGTAATAGTGAAGTCAACGTTACTAACCTTGGTTGGCAGGGCATCACGGTTATCTGTGTACACAGCCCCTGCCGACACCGAGAATTTAATCGCTTCATTTGCTTTTCTTGTCTCGGTCTCGGCTGTCTCATCAGCAGCCAGCAGCAATCCACATGGTATCAACACTAAAAAACCAATCAGTTTTCTCATTACCACCTCTTGGCAACCAATTTCGTTAAATAACCAAACAAATCAGCATCCAGCCCTTAAAGTGAAAAGTATGAACATTGAACAAGCGGGCGTCAACAGAAAAAGTCTCTAATTGAAGTGGAATTCGGCTTCTGATATGTTGGTACCCATGACAGAACGAAACTCATATACATACAAACTTTCTGATGAACAGCAGAAGAAATTAATTGATCTTCTCAGGCATGGCAATTACCGCCCCATCCAGATGGAACATACCAGGATTGCCGGCGAAACCGAAGATTGCAGGATCGCTCTTTACAAAAGCGGCAAGTGCCTTGTTCAAGGCAAGAAATCTTCGGATTTCGTTCTTTTTACACTTGAACCTCTTATCCTCGCTGGTGTTGGGCTCGGTTACGAAGATGTTCTGGACCCCGATATCTCAAAGCCACACATCGGCATCGATGAAAGCGGCAAAGGCGATTTCCTGGGACCGCTTGTTATTGCCGGTGCATACATTGACGAGACACTCATCTCTGAAATGCGTGAAATGGATGTGAAAGACAGCAAGAATATCTCCAGCGACAAAAAGGCAATGGAAATGGGCCGAGATCTGCGTAAACTTCTGGGTAAACGCTTTACAATCATCAAGATTGGCCCCAGCGCTTATAACCGCCTTTATTATCAAATGCGCAATGTAAACTCCATCCTCGCCTGGGGACATGCCAGGGCCATAGAGAATATGCTGAACATCCTTCCCAGCTGCCCGCGCGCCATCTCGGACCAGTTCGGGAGCAAGGAACAGGTTAAACGTGCGCTGATGAAGAAAGGCCGCCAGATCGAACTTATCCAAAGACACAAGGCTGAATCCGATCTTGCGGTTGCCGCCGCCTCAATCATAGCCCGCGAAGGCTTTCTGCGCGCAATGAAAGACATGGAAATACAGTATAAAGTAGAATTTCACAAGGGAGCATCTCCTGCCGTAGTCCAGGCAGGAGTGGAACTCGGAAAGAAATATGGACCAAAAATACTTCTCGAAACAGCAAAGTGCCATTTTAAAACCACAGACAAAGTACTGAGCGAACTTCATGCGGGCAGAACCGCACTGGGCCCTGAGGGTAATGTGATATCAAAGCCTTACCAATTCCACCATCATGGCCGTAGTGCTACAAAACAGTTCCCAGCGTCAGAAAATCAATCCGTATAACCTTCTAGCCGTCAACAACTTAGATGCTTCAGGCATTACAACACTGCCCAACAAGTCAAGTTTCGCCCTGAATTCAGTCACGGCTCCGGCAAACTGACAAGCCTCTTGAGTTCGGGAATAGGTTTAAGAACTTTGCCATCGGCAATGGCTACACAGACATGTTCCGTGTGGCCCTTTACAATAACGCTATCCCCCCTGCTGATGATGTATTCGATTCGAAGACGCGTGCCATTGATCTCAGTACATCGCGTTTCCACATTCAATAAATCATCAAAATGTGCTGGTTTCTTGTACTCACAATGCGCCGTAATTACAGGCAACATGACACCTTTCTTCTCCATGTCGCCATAAGGCATTCCTGCTTCGCGCAACAACTCCGCTCTTGCCATTTCAAAATAAACAAAATAATTGGCATAATACACATAACCCATTTGGTCAACATGAGCATATGGAACCCTGATCGAATGTTTAAAAATTCTATTATCCATACCCTTATAGTCCTGTCATCTTAACACCTTAGCCTAATGCGGCCCTTATCTCCTTCACACAACGCGACAAACTGCCGGCACTTGCCGCCTGAACAAATGCACTGCCAACCACTACAGCATCAGCTCCTTCGACCGCAACCCTGGCTTGTCTCCCGTTGCTCACGCCGAACCCTACGGCAATTGGAAGAGCTGTGTGCCGCCGCAGGTTATCTATACGCTCCTTTATACCGGCAGCAATCTTCTCCCTGGCGCCTGTAACCCCTGTGACCATTATATAATAAACAAATCCGCGTGCACCCTTCAGTATCATCCCTGCCCTCTCATCAGACGTCGTAGGAGCTACAAGAGGAATTAAGCACAGATCTTTATTGTCAATATGCGGACGCAGCTCCTGCGACTCTTCATACGGAATATCCACGATCAACATCCCGTCCACGCCGGCATCAGCAGCATCAAAGCAGATTTCCTTGTAGCCATACCGGAAGAACGGATTAGCATAGCCAAAGAGAACTATCGGAAGATCATAATCCCGCCTGATATTTGAAACCATAGTGAGCACTTTCTTAAGATTCATGCCGCCAGCAAGCGCCCGCTGAGCCGCTGCCTGGATTACCGGTCCATCGGCTGTAGGATCAGAAAACGGCACGCCAAGCTCAAGGACATCAAGCCCGCATTCTATCGCCGTGCGCACATTCTGTTCCGAGACCCCTGCATTGGGGTCGCCTGCCGTCAGATAACCAACTAACCCCTTTTTCCCCGCCTTCTTTAACTCCGCGAATTTCTTGCCAATTCTGTTCATTAAGCCTCAAGTTCTCTCCGCTTTTCATTTCTTAATACACTGTCAACATCCTTGTCCCCGCGGCCTGAAATATTTACGATAATAATTCCATCTTTGTCAAATTGCCGGGCACGTTTCTTGGCCTCCGCGACCGCATGCGCCGACTCAAGGGCTGGAATTATGCCTTCAAGCCTGGTCAATTCGTGGAAAGCGTCAAGCGCTTCAGCATCCGTAATACTGCAGTATTCCACCCTGCCGTCGTCGGCCCACTGCGCATGCTGGGGCCCGACACCGGGATAATCAAGGCCTGCGCTGATCGAGTGTGCATTCAATATCTGCCCATCCTCATCCTGCAGCACATACGTCTTGCTTCCATGAAGAATCCCGGTAATGCCGGCTCCGATACTGGCAGCATGCTTTCCTGATGCAATACCCAATCCTGCCGCCTCCACGCCAAGCAGATTAACGTTCCCCTCTCCGATAAAGGGATAAAAAATACCAGCCGCGTTGCTGCCGCCGCCCACGCAGGCTATAACCATATCAGGAAGACGACCCTCTTTCTTCATTACCTGCTCACGCGTCTCAACTCCGATTACACTCTGAAAATCCCGCACCATCGTGGGATAAGGATGGGGCCCCGCCACCGAACCGATAATGTAGAATGTTGTCTCTACTTCCGCTACCCAGGCACGAATAGCCTCGCTCATTGCATCCTTCAGCGTTTTCGTGCCACTGGTAACAGGAATAACCCTGGCATTCATCAGTTTCATCCTTTTTACATTCGGTTCCTGCCTGATAATGTCTTCTTCACCCATGTAGACAGAACATTCCATCCCGAACAGTGCCGCAACCGTGGCCGTCGCCACACCGTGCTGCCCGGCTCCCGTCTCGGCCATAAGCCGTTTCTTCCCCATGCGCCTGGCCAGCAATGCCTGCCCAAGCGTATTATTCACCTTGTGAGCGCCTGTATGGTTCAAATCCTCACGCTTCAGATAAATCTTTGCGCCACCCCAGGCATTTGTCAGACGTTCGGCAGAATAGAGGGGAGACGGCCGTCCAACATAATCTGAAAGTAGGCGCTGAAATTCGGCCATAAAGCCGCCATCCGACTTTGCCTCGATGTAAGCTTTCTCAAGATCTATGAGCGCAGGCATCAGCGTCTCGGCAACATACCTTCCGCCATAGACCCCAAAATGACCCGCGGCTTCCGATTGTTTCTTCATGACAACGCCTTCTTTGCGTTACGCAAGAATAACTTCAGCTTAACCAGATCCTTCCTGCCTGGTTCGGCTTCCACGCCGCTGGCAGTATCTACACAGAGGGGCCGTACCACCTTTATGGCGGCTTCAACATTGTCCGGTGTCAACCCTCCAGACAGTATCGCTGCTTGCTGTTTAGCAAATAAAGCTGCTTCCGTCCAATCCCCGGTAACGCCTGTTCCACCATACTTTCCAGGAACAGATGAATCAATAAGATACCTGTCAGCCTTCCATTTCTTAACCGGTGGAACCCATGCACCGGAAACAAACCTGGTTGTCCTCCAGATCGGCACAGGCAACCCGGCAAAATCTCCTTCAGCCTCATCACCATGAAGTTGAACAGCATGGAGCCCGCAATCAATCGAGACTTCCTCAATATGCTGTCGCGATTCGTTCACAAAAACCCCAACTGCCCTGCATTTCCGGTTCAGTCTGTTAATAATTTGGAACAGCTGGCTCGATGAAATTCCGCGTGGAGAATCTTTGTAGAGGACAAATCCAATGTAATCAGCGCCAAGATCAAGCGCCGCAACCGCATCATCCCTGCTGGTTAGCCCGCATATCTTGACTTCTACACCCATGGAACCGCCAGTCATAATCCTTCATCAATACTGCCAATCCTGGTATCAGTAAAGAGGAAAGACACCGGCTGAGTCCCGCGCAGAACTTTCATACCTTTTTTTACCGGCTCTCTCCCATCTGTCCGGCCTATAAGAACTGTCATTGAGCCGATTTCCTTAATCGTTCCAAGAGCTACCCGTTTGATGAAAACAGTCTTTGATTTCTCCCCTTCAACAACTTTATCCACCTCAACGACACTGACCGTGTCATTCAAGGCAGCACCATTCATGGATGCATCAATAAGAATTCCCGCAGAATCGCTCCACTGTACATATCCAAACTCACCAAGAACAGGCTCTTTTACCGGAGTCACACAGGATAGAGACACTTCACGGGCAGACACACGGCCAACGGTAAGGTTCCTTCCGGGAGCGGCAAGCATTAACCTGACATTGCCCTGGAACTCAGGGCAATGAACATAGCCAAGCCGCTTGCCGTTAACATAAAAAGATACAACTGCACCCACCCTTCTGACCCGAAACTCGTAGTTGCGCCCCAGAGTCAAAGAGGGAAGACCGGGTTCAGTGTATTTCTCAATCTTCACTTCGGTATTCGTTCCAAACTCCCCAAAACGGCCGAAAGAAACATGCTCGTTATCTCTCTCGGGATTATTCTCCTCCTGCTTCACTGTTATGACATCACTATATACTGCCATCCCTCCTACAGTACCTGCCCCGATTGCGAACGTAACGCCCTTTTTGCCATCAGAGAAATCAAGCTGAATCATCACGTCCTTCATCCAATCATGCTTGGGAACTGGGCCAGCATCTTCAACACGCAAAGAAAGATCATATTGCACATTCCCCTTAAACGTTTCACTGCAAAGCAGTATCGGGGGCACCTTGGATTTTGTTTCCCAACTACTGGTAATGCCATCCGGTTTTTCCTTCCAATTGCCATTTTTAGATATCCAAAAAGACTGCTTTGCCTTCAGGTTAGAAATGGAACCTGGAATCATTTTGCCGGCAAGGTCAACCCGGTCACTCCCGGCCAGCAATTTGCGCGACAGCAGAACCCCTTTTTTTATCATGCTGGACACCTGGAATCCTTCCGGAGGCTTGCAGACAATCTTTCCTGCCCGAGAATCTGCCTTCGGAAACTCGCACCTTATTTCCCTGCCCACCCATGCGGCCAGTTTCTCTCCAGTCTCAGAATGAATAACCAGCCTGTCTACCAGGCCAAAAAAGCCTTCGCCTGCAATCCCGGACTCAACGGCATCTGGAACAACTGTAAATGTGCCAGGCTTACTCTGTTCGATTACACCATATACTGCAGAAGGATATTGCACTTCTTTCGCCTTGATCAGGTCACCTCCAACTGTAGCACCCTCTTCCTGCGCCACGGTAATGTCAGGGGTCAGCCAGATTGTTTCCTTTGATCCTGAGACATGCCCATCCAAAACGGAACAAAGAAGCCTGTCTCCCGTAACAAAACCATCAACCCGGCCAATGGCTGACGGCTTCTGCCCGGAGTGATCTAAAAGGCCAAACACGTAAACCTGCTGTGATTTCTGAACGTTATCCCAATCCAGTTCGTGTCCCCGTGAAATCAGCATCTCTTTGCCATCCGTGCTGACCGCCGAAATCTCCGCACCGCCAGAACCATACAAACGGCTGACGATGAAGTTATCCATCCATAATTTCCCCTCCGATGAGAACTGAATGTTCTTCACCGAAGACTCCCCCGCACTAACGCTGATCCTGCACTCGGCAGAACTCTTTCCCGCTGCCATATACGCAACTGTCTGCCCTTTGATAATCAATATCCTTTGCGGATCTATTGAAGAAGGTCTTGTAAAAGAAGCCGGTTTTACAAGCACACCTTTGACGTAAATGCCGGATTTCCGCCCATCAACCGTACCTGTGAGAAATTCAAGGTCGCCAACACCAATGCATAATCCGCCTTCCGCTTTCCTGAAATAGTCAAATTCCACTTTCAGTGGATCAACTCCAAATTCATGCAAAAGCCGCAAATCGACTTTTTGTTCACCTTTCTTCCATTCGACCGGAAGACCCTCGTTTCTATCAACGCACAACCTGTTCCGATCCTGCCTTACAGCACCCTGGGCATGCGACCATGCAGCATTCAGTTTCTGCGATTCAAACAAGTCCTCAAACAGCTTCTGGATGACCGTTTTCTGAAGCGTTGAAACAATTCTTGTTCCTACCTGAATATCCTTCCTGATTAAAACGCGATCTCCAACCGCCGGCGGAGCTGCTTTAAAACTGTTAGGAAGCGAGAACGAAGCCTGCTTCTTGCCAAGAACGCGGAACGGCACTGCGGCGTGAATTTCCATCCGAACGGCAGCAACCTTGTTTGTGCCAGAAAGTTTGAACAGTGTTTTCTCAGTAAAAAGACCTATGCTGTTCCCGGGACCATCCGGAATACCTTCATCAGCCTCGACGAAGAAAACCGGCCCGTCAACCTGGATAATCTTGGCATCCCCAAACCCTGATCCCGTTACCACGGCAACAGTCGGCTTGACAGGAATGTTAGGTGCCGCCTTACTGGCGCTTACTTCATTAAAAAGTCTCTCGTACTTCCTGGCAAAACCGGTGGAATCGTATTTTTTCTGGAAAGCCCTGATTTCAGCCGACAACTTGTCCTTTATTTCCTGCCCCCTAACTCTGGCGGCATCGTTCCACTGGTTGATACAGTCATCAACAACCGGAATGGTCGTAACTGATTTTCCCATGACTGCACTCCAGATAACACTGAAACTCCGGACGGCATCTTTTTCCTGCACCCAGTCTTTATCCGACATTTTAGTCAGGGCCAGAAGGCCAGGGTACAGGAAATGCTCTTTTGATTTCTCCAGCTGAACCCTTGCCTCCCACATATCACCACTGCGTATCGCAAGTATTGCATTTATGACGGGTGATAGATTCCCCAGAACAGCGGCCTTGACAGCGCTTGTTGAAGCTGGCGACTCCCCTGATCCCGTATTTCCGGACTTTAATGAATTCATCCTGTCAATCGCATTTAACAGCTTTGCCGTGGTTAAGGCCTCTTCTACCCCCGGCTTAACTGAAGAATATGCGCCATCCGCCAGGACACCTTCCAGCAATCGAATAGATTCTTTGGATTCTCCGTTAACAAGAAACCTGGTAACCTCCGCCAATGTCGCTTCCATTTTCTCCTTCATCTGCTTTTCGTTCGCAGCCTGTACCTGATGCTGCTCTTCCAGCCGAACCTCCCTTACCTTCTCATCGTGTCCTGCAGCCTGGCGAACCAGGTTCTCTATAGCGCTTTTCCTTAACTCCAGGACGCGGGTACGGTACTTTCCATCAACTTTGCGGTAAACCGCCAGGGCCTCATTATATTTCTGCCTGGCCGTTAATTCTGAAGCACTCTGATCAAGATGCGTGAGCAGCACTTTCAGCTCCTCTTCGTTAGCAGCAACATCACCCAGGAGTCTTACTATTTCAGAAGAAAGATAGTCCCTGATCTTCGGACTTACCCAGCCAGCTTCATTCTTGACCTGCGTATATTTCTCAATTATCCGCCTGGTCTCACCCGGATTCTCTTTTGCGAACCTGGTAGCTTCATTAAAATTCTTTTCGACCAGACGCTTTGAAGAAATTAGAGATGCCAGGCAGAGCGCAACAACAATTCCGGCTATTCCAAGCACGACAATAACACCCAGATACTTTGTCTTAACGTTCTTTTCACCGGACCGCTGGGCGTCCCTGAGAAGCGCGTCAACTGCCGCCTTTCCGCTTATCGATTGTGGAATCACCCTGGTGTCTTCCCTATCCTGCGTAACCCCGGAAGTTACCGTTTTGCCGTCATCCTTTTTCACTTGCCTCGTCACAAAATCCGGCGCCACATGCTTTTCTTCGGCAACAACCTCCGGCTTCTCCGACTCATCGATTCTCCCGGCATGTAATTCTCCGGCGCCGGAACTGACGTCGTAAGCCTCAACCCTGATAACTGTTCCCCCGGCAGAAATGGTATCATCCTGGAAAAGCTTCATGGATTTTGCGATGCGGTTGTTAACCTTCAATCCGGCCTTGTCGGATACATCAGTAATCGTAAAGGATTCTCCTCGGAGAGTCAGGCGGGCGAGCAACGGCTCAACCTCCGGGTCCGACAACCTGACAACGCACATTTCCTGCGTACCCACGAAACAGGTATCCTTTACCAGGAAACTTTTACCGGCGTCCGGACCGGATATAACTTTAATTACCAGGCAAACATTACCATTCATATATGATAAACGGAACCAGTAAACTCTTGAGATAAACTTTTCTTATTTCCTTATTCCAATTTTGCGATCTGTGGCTGTCAGAAGGGTAATAACTTCTTGTTTGTTTTTTGCCCGTCGTAATATTCTGATAACATCAGGTTTTCGAAGCAGCAGAGACAGCTTTGCCATAAATCGCAATTGAACATCCTCAGAGTTGCTACATACAAGCCCAAACACATATGTCTTGTGGCCATCAAGCGAATGAAAATTCGTTCCCCTCTTGCATATTCCAAGCACAATGGCTGATTTTCGCACATTATTCTCTTCGGAGTCTCTGGCATGTGGGGCTGCAACTCCGTGTCCAATGGCTGTTGAGATAATATTCTCACGCTCAATAAGTTTTTTCGTAAACGCTTCCGAATCAGCCAATACGCCTGTACGTCGCAATGGTTCGACAAGATTAGACAAGATCGATTCTTTGGATCCTGGCTTCATGTCTAAAATAATCCTTGCAGGTGTAATTAGTTGTGAAAGAGGAATTGGATGCTTTGCGACATTGATTATTCCTACCAGATTCTTTTCAGAAACCGCACGCATTCGCGGTGCCAACCATTCATCTATAACGGTTCGCATGAAACGCCAACGATTTGCCAGCTTTGTAACAGGTATTTTATTGGCTTTAATCATTCGCAAGATTGTTTTTTCCGACAAACGCAAATAGTTTGCGATCTCTGCTAACGTCATAATATCGTTATTGTTGATTTTTTTGGTGTTTTTGTCATTCATTGTTTTTTATCCTTGTTTTCGGAGCAGATCCATGCGAATGGCTCCTTCCTGTTGTGCCAATTCATTTTTCCGCCTCAATTCTTCTAAAGCTTTGACTCTGGCCTTTTCTGCCATCGCCATACTTTCTTTAGCGTTACGATTCAGTAATTCAACAATTCGTTTTGCTTCTTGTTCTGTCAACATGTTTTGAATTGTGGTATTGGTAGGTTTATAAATGATAGAGTAATCGCTAATATCGGATGTTTTTATTTCATAATATGTTTCGGTGGATAAGGGCATTTCTACTCCTATTTTCCGCACAGAATGTCTCAACATTGGACTGAAACATCAATGCTGCTTTTTGTTATTACCTGAATATTGCACGCAAGGCGCGCAATATTCACCCTCCGGGCCGTGATGAGCCCGTCCCCACGGGCTCAAACGGGGTTTAACCACGTTAGTTTGGAGTATAACCATTCTGGTTATACTCC
>Ga0172371_10003386_pt1 | contig 24761 bp, 25 predicted proteins | sample Lak12m_FD_114543 | JGI IMG/M metagenome (GOLD analysis project Ga0172371, IMG submission 114543) | Freshwater microbial communities from Kabuno Bay, South-Kivu, Congo - kab_022012_12m | ecosystem: Environmental > Aquatic > Freshwater > Lake | place: Democratic Republic of the Congo: South-Kivu... | reverse complement strand
GGTCGGAGCTCGCCCAGTGTTTCGCCCGTTTCGGTGCGCAAGTGACCCAGGTCGAGATGTTGCCGCGCATCCTGATGCGCGAGGATGCGGACGTCTCCGAGCTGGTGTTGCAGCGCTTCCGCGGCGAGGGCGTCCGCGTGCTGGTGAATCACAAGGCCAGGCAATTCGTTCTCGAGGGTGACGAAAAAGTGCTGGTCTGCGAGCACCAGGGCGGGGAAGTGCGCGTGCCCTTCGACGCGCTGCTGTGCGCGGTGGGGCGCGTGGCCAATACCAGCGGCTACGGCCTGGAGGATCTGGGCATTCCGCTGGCGAAAACGCGTACTGTCGAGACCAACGAATACCTGCAGACCCTGTACCCGAACATCTACGCCTGCGGCGACGTCGCCGGTCCCTATCAGTTTACCCATACCGCGGCGCACCAGGCCTGGTACGCGTCGGTCAACGCCCTGTTTGGCGATTTCAAGAAGTTCAGGGCGGATTATTCGGTCATACCCTGGGCGACGTTCACCGACCCCGAGGTGGCGCGCGTGGGGCTGAACGAGACCGAAGCCCGGGAAAAAGGCATCGCCTACGAGCTCAGCGTATTCGATCTCGCGGAACTGGACCGCGCCATCGCCGACGGGGAAGCGCATGGCTTCGTCAAGGTGCTCACGCTGCCGGGTGCGGACAAGATCCTCGGCTGCACCATCGTCGGCGAGCATGCGGGCGATCTGCTCGCCGAGTACGTCGCGGCGATGCGCCATGGTTTCGGCCTGAACAGGATACTCGGCACCATCCACATCTATCCGACGCTGGCGGAGGCGAACAAATATGCGGCCGGGGTATGGAAGCGCAAGCATGCGCCGCGGAGACTGCTCGCCTGGGCGGGAAAGTTCCACGCATGGAGGCGGGGATGAGGAGCGAAGCCGCCCTTGCGCCGGATTCCTGCGGGTACGCAAGGCGGTTCGCGCAGTGAAACGCTTGTCCGTCATCATCCCGACGCTCGACGAAGCCGAAGGCATCGTCGCCACGCTCGAGTCCCTGGGCGAGTTGCGCCGCCGAGGACAGGAAGTGATCGTGGTCGATGGCGGCTCCAGCGATGGCACCGCCAGGCTGGCCGCCGGCCTCGCCGACCGGGTGCTTGCGGCTGGCGCCGGCCGGGCGAGCCAGATGAATGCCGGCGCGCGCGCCGCTGCGGGCGATGTGCTCCTGTTCCTGCATGCCGATTCGCGCCTGCCCGAGATGGCCGACCGCCTGGTGCTGCAGGGCCTCTCCGCAGGCACCTGCGCCTGGGGCCGCTTCGATGTGCGCCTTGCCAGCACGCATCCCCTGCTGCGCGTGGTGGAAACCATGATGAATCTGCGCTCCCGCCTGACGCGTATCTGCACCGGGGACCAGGGTATCTTTGTGTGCCGCGAGGCATTCGAAGCGGTCGGCGGCTACCCGGATCAGGTCTTGATGGAGGACATCGCCATCAGCGCGCGGCTGCGCCGCCTGTCCGCGCCGCTTTGCCTGCGCGAGCGCTGCCTCACGTCGGCGCGCCGCTGGGAAAACCAGGGCGTGCTGCGCACCATCGTGCGGATGTGGTGGCTGCGCTTGCAGTATGCCCTCGGCGCGGCGCCGGCGCGGCTGGGGCGCGCTTACGGGAGGCGTGGCGATTAGCTGCCGCGTGATGGTCTTTGCCAAGGCGCCGACGCCGGGCCGGGTGAAATCGCGCCTGGTCCCGGTCCTGGGCGAGACGGCCGCTGCGGCCCTGCACCGGCAACTGGCCGAGCGCACGCTGGTCACCGCCCGGGCGGCGGGGCTGGGCCAGGTCGAGCTCTGGTGCGCGCCGGGGACGAAGGACGCGTTTTTCGTCGCCTGCGCCGGGCAGTATGGCGTAAGCCTGCGCGCTCAGGGAGAGGGCGATCTGGGCATGCGCATGGCGCGGGCCCTGGAATCGGCATTGGCAGAGGGTGAAACGGGCGTGCTGATCGGCAGCGACTGTCCGGCGCTGACGCCGGAATATTTGCGCAAAGCGGCCGCCGCTCTGGCGCAGGGATGCGACGCGGTGATCGGTCCGGCCGAGGACGGCGGCTATGTGCTGATCGGTCTGGCGCGCGGTCCGGCGGCAGCGCTGTTCGAAAATGTTGCCTGGAGCACGTCGACGGTGATGCAGGAGACGCGCACGCGGCTGGGAACACTCAATTGGCGCTGGCGCGAGTTGACGACGCTGTGGGACGTGGATCGGCCGGAGGATCTCGCGCGGCTGGCCCGGTGGTGCGCCGAATGAATTCGCCCTGGTCCATCGGTTCGGGCGGAGACCCCGGCGGTTAACAAGATCACGACACGGTTGAAGCGCATTGCTATAAAAAAACGGCAGAGCGACCGGCGTTCGCCGGGCGCTCTGCCGATGCGGGGAGAGGAGGAGGAGTCCCGCGAAATCTGTCGTGCCGCAGCCTAGCGGAAAAAATTCCCGCTGAAGGTGATCACAGTCTGGCCGCCCAGAATGCAGGCCAGTTTGACCGAAGCCACCAGTGCGGCTGCGCTGGCGGCGAGGTAACCCGCAAACATTTTCACCAGGCCAAAGTTCATGATGGCGCTCTCGCTCAACTAATGGAATAAGTCTAAATCCTGTTTAGATATTTGCATAATCGATTCTTTATATTTAACATATCTGTTCCATGGATATTAGAAACGTCGATTTGAACTTGCTGGTGGCGCTGGACGCCTTGCTCGCCGAGCGCAGCGTGTCCCGCGCCGCCGTGCGCCTGCATTTGTCGCAGCCCGCGGCGAGCGCGCTGCTGGCGCGTCTGCGCGAACTGTTCGGCGACCCGCTGTTGTTGCGCAGCGCCCGCGGCATGCTGCCGACGCCGCGGGCGCTGGAACTGCTCGGTCCGGTGAGACAGGCGCTCGACGAAATCGACGCCATCATCCAGCCGCGGGCTGCATTCGATCCGGCAAACGCGGTGCAAACCTTCACCTTGTCGGCATCGGACTACGTCGAATACGCGCTGCTGCCGACGCTGGTGGATTACCTCGAGCGCCAGGCGCCGGGGGTGCGCCTGGCGGTAAGGCCGCTCGACCTGCAGACGGTGGCGAAGCAGATGGAAAGCGGCGAAGTCGATTTGTGCATCACCGGACTGCAGAATGCCCCGGCCGGACTGCATCAACAGCCGCTCTACACGGAGCGCATGGTGTCCGTGGTACGGCGCAAGCATCCTGGCGTCGGCGCCCGCCTGACGCTGGAAAAATTCTGCAGCCTGGAGCACATACTGGTGTCGGTGCGCGGCAGCGGGTTCAGCGCCCGCATCGACGAAGCCTTGTCCAAGCTCGGGCGCAAGCGCCGCGCGCGGCTGGCGGTGCCGCATTTTCTCCTCGTGCCCGAGATCGTGGCGCGCTCCGACATGATCAGCGCTTTACCGGAGCGGCTGGCGCGGGGCTACGCGAACAAACTGCGCATCCTCGAGCCGCCGCTCAAGGTCGAGGGTTTTACCGTGGGCCAGATCTGGCACGAGCGCAACCAGCGCGAGCCGGCGCAACTGTGGCTGCGCCAGGTGCTGCTGGAACTGGCAAAAGAGCCGCCGAAGTAGTTTCTGCCGCGGGGCTGCTGCGGCGCGATTGGCCCACCCTCGTTTCGCGCTCCCGGAGTTCGTTTCGAACCAGGGGATGCCGCCCCCCTCGCGCTCCCTGTTTCAATGCCGGGTCAGGCGATGGTGACACCGCCGTCGGCAATGATCGTTTGCCCGGTGATGAAAGTGGCCGCCCTGGAGGCGAGGAACACCGCGATGCCGCCGATTTCATCGGCTTCGCCCAGGCGCCTGAGCGGGGTCATCGCTTCGCGCGCCTTGCGCGCCTTGTCGTTCTCCCACAGCGCGCGGGCGAAATCGGTCTTGATCAAGCCGGGCAGGATGGCGTTTACGCGGACGTTGGACGGCCCCCACTCGCAGGCGTAGTTTCTCACCAGGGCGGTGTCGGCGGCCTTGGACACGCCATACAGCCCGATCACGGTATTCCCCTTGAGCGCGGCGATGCTGGAGACGATGATCACCACGCCGTCCCTGCGTTCGGCCATCTGCGGAATCACCCTATTGCACAGCCACCAGTTGCTCTTGATGTTGTTGCCCATGATCTTGTCGAACACTTCGTCGCCCGCCTGCGCCGTCGGTCCGTACACCGGGTTGGCGGCGGCGTTGCATACCAGGATGTCGATTTTCCCCCAGCGTCTCATGGTGGCGTCGACCAACTGCTGCAGTTGCCCCTTAATTGCGATATTGCACGGCAGCGAGATCGCCTCGAGACCCTTGCCGGTCAACTCCCGGGTCACTTCCTCGCACGCCTCGGCCTTGCGGCTGGAAATCACCACCTTGGCGCCGGCTTTCGCCATCTGCTCGGCGATGGACTTGCCGATGCCTTTGCTTGAGCCGGTGATCAACGCAACTTTGCCTTTCAGATCGAACATGCCTTGCCTCCTGGTCGGATCGTTCCATGATTCTCGCATCCACGCACGCATTCTTCCGTCCCGCGCCGCGAAACTCCGTGGTTCGTGTTCGCTCCGGCGGATATTACAGGACGCCGTTACACAGCAATCCCGCGCACCGCATGACGCCGCCGCGCGACGCGGCCCATGCCGCGAACCGGGCCGCAACGGGTAAGATGGCGCCATTCATCTCATCTCTGCCTTCAACAGCGGCTGCATTCATGGAAATATTCCTGCCGATCGCGCACATGGACGCCAACATCGCCCTGATCCTGCTCTATGGCGCCCTGGTGGGTTTCCTTTCCGGCCTGATCGGGGTGGGCGGCGGTTTTCTGACTACGCCGCTGCTCATATTCACCGGCGTCCCTCCCATTGTAGCGGTATCGAGCGGCGCGGCGCAGATGGCGGGGACGGCGTCGGGCGCAAGCTATCTGCATTGGCGCCAGGGCAATATCGATTTCAAAATGGGCTTGATGCTGATGCTGGGCGGCAGCCTGGGCGCCGGGTTCGGCGTCTATCTCGCCCGGGTCCTGTTGCGCGCGGGCCATTTCGGAAACGCGGTGACATTCCTGTATATCGTGCTGCTGGGTATCACGGGCGTGATCATGCTGATCGAATCGCTGCAAGCCGGTTTTCGCGCCGGCGATCCGGCCGCGACCGGCGCCAGGCCTGCGCCGGCCGCAGGCGCTGCGCAATCGCGCCTGCGAACCTGGGCCGAACAGCTTCCCTGGCAAACGGCCTTCCCGCATTCCGGTGTGCGCATGTCGGCGGCTCTGCCGCTGGTCTTGGGAATGGGGGTTGGCATCCTCACTTCGCTCATGGGCGTCGGCGGCGGTTTCATCATGGTGCCGGTGATGATCTACCTGCTCAAAATGCCAACCCGGATCGTGGTCGGCACCTCCTTGCTGCAGGTGTTGTTCACCACTGCCGCGGTCAGCGTGATGCAGGCGGTCGTGAATCACTCGGTTGATCCGGTTCTTGCCGGCCTTCTGATCCTTGGTTCCGTGCTCGGGGCCATACTGGGCGCAAGGCTGGGCGCGCGCCTGCCGGCGGAGAGGCTGCGCCTGATCCTTGCGCTGCTCATGGTCGCAGTCGCAGTGGAACTGAGCGCGAACCTGCTGTTCGCGCCCGGCAGCGCCGCGACGCGGCTTTGATTGACACACTCCCGACCCGTCCCTAACATGGCCTGGTCGTCTGTCTACAACGCTCCCATGCCAGCATCCAACTCCGGTCCCGGCCGCCCGCGCGATGAATGAGGGCTTTCGCCTGCTCGATCCGCTGCGCCAGGCCGAGGCAGCGAAAGCGCTGCGCGCCATTTTGCCCGCCGACGCCGTGCTGTACGCGCAGGAGGACACCAAACCGTATGAATGCGACGGGCTGTCGGCTTACCGCGAATTGCCGATGGCCGTGGCGCTGCCTTCGAACGAGGAGCAGGTCGGCCGCATACTGCGCGCCTGCCGGGACCTCAAGGTGCCGGTGGTGGCGCGCGGCGCCGGCACCGGCCTGTCGGGCGGGGCCTTGCCGCACGGCAAGGGCGTGCTGCTGTCGCTCGCCAAAATGAAGCGCATCCTCGCGCTCGACCCGGTGGCGCGCACCGCGCGCGTGCAGCCGGGCGTGCGCAACCTCGCCATTTCCGAGGCGGCCGCGCCCTACGGTCTGTATTACGCACCCGACCCGTCCTCGCAGATCGCCTGCACCATCGGCGGCAATGTGGCCGAAAACTCCGGCGGCGTGCACTGCCTCAAGTACGGCCTGACCTTGCACAACGTGCTGCGCGTGCGCGCCTGCACCATCGAGGGCGAGATGGTGGAATTCGGCAACGAGGCGCTCGATGCCCCGGGACTGGATCTGCTGGCGCTGGTCATGGGCTCGGAGGGCATGCTCGCCGTGGCCACGGAAATCACCGTCAGGCTGGTGCCGAAGCCGCAGACGGCGCGGGTGATCCTCGCCGCGTTCGACAACGTGGAGAAGGCGGGCAACGCTGCGGCCGCCGTAATCGCCGCGGGCATCATCCCGGCGGGGCTGGAGATGATGGACCAGCCGGCCACGCGCGCAGTGGAGGAATATGTGCATGCCGGCTACGACCTCGGCGCCGCCGCGCTGTTGTTGTGCGAGTCCGACGGCACGCCGGAGGAGGTGGAGGAGGAGATCGCGCGCATGACTGCGGTGCTAAGAGCATCGGGCGCCTACGATTTCCGCATTTCACGGGACGAGGCCGAACGCCTGAAATTTTGGTCCGGGCGCAAGGCGGCGTTCTCGGCGGTGGGCCGCATTTCGCCGGATTACTACTGCATGGACGGCACCATTCCGCGCAAGCGCCTGGGCGAGATCCTGATGTTCATCGCCGCCATGGAGAAGAAATACGGACTGCGCTGCCCCAATGTGTTTCACGCCGGCGACGGTAATCTGCATCCGCTGATCCTGTTCGACGCCAACGATCCGGACCAGTTGCGCCGCACCGAGGCCTTCGCCGGCGAAGTACTGGAAAAATGCATAGAGGTGGGCGGCACGATCACCGGCGAGCACGGCGTGGGCATCGAGAAAATCAACCAGATGTGCGTTCAGTTCAGGCCCGGCGAGCTGGCCTTGTTCCGGGCGGTGAAGCGCGCCTTCGATCCCGGGGGCCTGCTCAACCCGGAAAAGAACATACCGTCGCTGCGCCGCTGCGCGGAATTCGGCCGGATGCATGTCAGGGGCGGGCAATTGCCGCATCCGGAACTGCCGCGATTCTGATATGCAACAGCTCGTTCAACGATACGCCGACCAGATCCGTGCGGCAGCAGCGGAGAAAAGAACCCTGCGGCTGCGCGGCGGCGGCAGCAAGGATTTCTACGGCCAGTCGCTGGCGGGCGAAGTGCTGGACACGCGCGCTTACGCCGGCATCATTGCCTACGAGCCGACCGAGCTGGTGATCACCGTGCGCTGCGGCACGCCGCTGGCGGAACTCGAGGCCGCGCTGCGCGCGGAGGGCCAGTTTCTCGCTTTCGAACCACCGCACTTCGGTCCCGGCGCGACGGTGGGCGGGATGATTGCCGCAGGGCTCTCCGGGCCGCGGCGGCAGGCAGCCGGCGCGGTGCGCGATTTCGTGCTGGGCGTGCGCATGCTCGACGGACGCGGCGACGATTTGAGCTTCGGCGGTCAGGTCATGAAGAACGTCGCCGGCTACGATGTATCGCGTCCGATGGCGGGCTCCCTGGGCACGCTCGGGCTGATACTCGAGGTCTCGCTCAAGGTGCCGCCGCTGCCTGTTGCCGAGGCGACGCTCAGGCTGGAAATATCCCAGGACAAGGCTATCGGGATACTCAACCGCTGGGGTGGACAACCGCTGCCGGTCAGCGCCTGCGCCTGGGGTGGGGGTGAGCTCGCGCTGCGCCTGTCGGGCGCGGCAAGCGCGGTCAAGGCGGCGTGCGCGGCGATCGGCGGCGAGTCGATGAAGCCCGAAGAGGCGCAAGGCTACTGGCTCGCCATTCGCGAGCAGACGGATCCTTTTTTTTGCACCGACAAACCCTTGTGGAGGCTGTCCGTGCCATCGGTCGCCGCGCCGCTGGCGCTGCCGGGCGAGCAGTTGATCGAATGGGGCGGCGCGCTCAGGTGGCTGGCGAGCAATGCCGATGCGCGCACCGTGCGCGCGGCGGCGGCGGATGCCGGCGGGCACGCCACGCTGTTTCGCGCGGCCGACAAGAGCGCAGGCGTGTTCGCGCCCCTGGCGCCGGCGCTGGCAAGAATTCACCGCAATCTGAAACAGGCCTTCGACCCCGCGGGCGTGTTCAATCCCGGCCGGATGTATCCGGATCTATGAACGGTTTTTCACCGCGCTCGCTCCATGCAAACCAAGCTGGCTGATTTCATCCGGGATACGCCCGAAGGCAGGGAGGCCGACGCCATTCTCAGGAAGTGCGTGCATTGCGGTTTTTGCACCGCGACCTGCCCCACCTATCAGCTCCTGGGCGACGAACTCGACGGGCCGCGCGGGCGCATCTACCTGATCAAGGGCATGCTGGAAGGCGACGCGGTCACGGCGAGGACGCAGTTGCACCTGGACCGCTGCCTTACCTGCCGCGCCTGCGAGACCACTTGTCCGGCCGGGGTGCAGTATGGACGCCTGGTCGACATCGGCCGCAAGTTCGTGGACGAGCGCGTGCCGCGGCCCTGGTCGCAGCGCCTCGCGCGGCGGATGCTCGGCGCCGTGCTGCCGCGCAGCGCGCTGTTTGCGGCTTTGCTCAAGCTCGGGCGCTGGCTGCGCCCGGCGCTCCCGTTCACGGTGCAGGGCAAGGTTCCCGCAACGGTTGCTGCTTCCGGTGTCTGGCCGGAAGCGCGGCATCGGCGCCGGATGCTGGTGCTCGCCGGCTGCGTGCAGCCCGCGCTCTCGCCCGACATCAACGCGGCCTGCGCCCGCGTATTGGACAAACTGGATATTTCGCTGATCGAAGCGCCGGGAGCCGGCTGCTGCGGCGCGGTCCGATTCCACCTGAATGCGCAGGAAGACGGCCTGGACGACATGCGTGCGCTGATCGACGCCTGGTGGCCCTATGTAGACGCAAAAGGCAGCGAAGGCGTCGAGGCGATAGTCATGACCTCCAGCGGTTGCGGTACGACGGTGAAGGAGTACGGCCACCTGCTCGCGCACGATCCCGCCTACGCGACAAAGGCGCAGCGCATCAGCGCGCTGACGAAAGACATCAGCGAGGTGATTGCAACCGAGTCGGCGCGCTTGCAGTCTTTGCTCGCAGCCGCGAAGGCGGGAAGCCGCATGCCGAAGCTCGCATTGCAATTGCCGTGTTCGCTGCAGCACGGTCAGCAGATCAGGGGGCTGATCGAGAACATCCTCGTCGCGGCCGGATTCGAACTGACGCCGGTTGCGGACAGCCACCTGTGCTGCGGCTCCGCAGGCACCTACTCGATCCTGCAGCCCGAACTTTCGGCCAAGTTGAAAGCGAACAAGCTCGCGGCGCTGCACGCCGGTTCGCCGCAGGCCATAGTCGGCGCTAACCTCGGTTGTCTCAGCCACCTGCAAAGCGGAACCGCGCTGCCGCTGGAGCACTGGATCGTCGCGCTGGAGCGGCGCCTGGCAGGCTGAGCGTGAAAGAAGCCACCGCCCGCATCAAGATCAACAAGCTGCTCGAAGCGGCTGGCTGGCGTTTCTTCCAGGATGGCAACGCGCCCGCGAACATTCGCCTCGAACCCAGCGTCACGATCAAGTCAACCGACCTGGACGCGCTCGGCGCCAATTTCGAGAAAACCACAAGAGGATTCGTCGACTTTCTCTTGCTCGATGCCAGGGGCTTTCCGCTCCTGGTCCTCGAAGCCAAAGCCGAGGACAAGAATCCTCTCGTCGGCAAGGAACAGGCGCGCAAGTATGCCAAGTCGCAGAACTGCCGCTTCGTCATCCTCTCCAACGGCAACCTGCACTACTTCTGGGACCTCGAACGCGGCAACCCTTATGTCATCACCTCGTTTCCGACGCCCGGCTCGGTCATCGGTTACCAGAAGGTCATGCCCAATCCGCAGAGCCTGATCGAAGACCAGGTGGGCGAGGATTACATCGTTCGCACCCAGCGCCCGAACTACCAATCGGAGGCCGGGTGGCGCAGCGAGGCGGAACGCCCCGGGTACATCCGGGCCAACAAGCTGCGCTTTCTCCGGCCCTATCAGCTTAAGGCCATCCACAGCCTTCAGGCCGCTGTCGGTGAAGGCCGTGACCGCTTCCTGTTCGAGATGGCCACCGGTACCGGCAAGACTTTGACCGCTGCCGCCGTCATCAAGCTCTTCCTGCGCTCCGGCAATGCCAGCCGCGTGCTTTTCCTGGTCGATCGGCTTGAACTGGAAGATCAGGCCTGGAAAGCCTTCGTGGCGCTGCTGTCGGCCGATTGCAAGGCGGTGATCTACAAGGAAAGCCGCGACGAGTGGCAGCGCGCTGAAATCGTCGTCACCACGGTGCAATCGCTGCTGTTCAACAACAAGTTCCAGAAACTCTTCTCGCCTACCGACTTCGATCTCGTCATTTCCGACGAAGCGCACCGCTCCATTGGCGGCAATGCCCGCGCCGTGTTCGATTACTTCATCGGTTACAAGCTGGGTCTCACCGCCACGCCGCGCGATTACCTCCGCCGATTCGACAGCTCGAAGCCGGGCACCCGTGACCCGCGCGAGGCCGAGCGCCGCCTGCTGCTCGACACCTACCGCACCTTCGGCTGCGAGAACAGCCAGCCGACCTTCCGCTACTCCTTGCTCGACGGCGTGAAGGAAGGTTATCTGATCAACCCGACCGTGGTGGACGCTCGTACCGAGATCACCACCACGCTGCTTTCCGAACAGGGCTTTGTCGTCTCGTTCGCCGATGACACCGGCGACGACCAGCAACAGACCTTCAAGCAGCGCGAGTTCGAAAAGCGCTTCTTCGCAGAGGCCACCAACCAGCTCTTGTGCAAGACGTTTCTCGAAAACGCCCTGCGCGATCCTGTGAGCGGCGAGATCGGTAAATCGATCATTTTCGCTGTCAGCCAGAACCACGCCGCCAAGCTGGCGCAGATACTCAATCAGATGGCCGACCGCATGTTTCCCGGCAGGTACCAGTCTGACTTCGCCGTGCAGGTGACCTCCCAGATACCCGAGGCCCAGCAGTTCACCATCAACTTCAGCAACAACAACCTGCTCGGTTCGGGCAATTTCATCCCGGACTACAAGACCAGCAAGGCGCGCATCTGCGTGACCGTCGGCATGATGACCACCGGCTACGACTGCACCGACATTCTCAACCTCGGTCTGTTCCGTCCGATCTTTTCGCCTACCGACTTCATCCAGATCAAGGGACGCGGCACCCGCAAGCACGACTTTCGCGAGCTGCTTTTCGACGACAGCCGCAGGGAGGGTGTACAGCATCCAAAAAAAACGGCCTTCAAGCTCTTCGATTTCTTTGCCAACTGCGAATACTTCGAGGAAGAATTCAACTACGACGAAGTGCTGAAGCTCCCTCCATCAAAAGGCAAGGGCAGAGACGAAGGTGGTGGCCAAGGCCCGGTGGTCGTGGGCGGCACGTATGAGCACCTCGGCGCCGACATCCTCGCATCGATGCGCGTCGAGCAGATCACTGCCGAGGGCATGAAGATCGACCGCATGTTCTTCGAGAAATTCGAAGACGTCATCCGGGCGAATGAGACCGTCGCCTCCGCCGTCGAATCCGGGCAGTGGGACCGCGTCATCGACTACGTCAACCGCGAGGTGTTCGACAAACCGGAGGAGTACTACACGCTCGACAAGCTGCGCAAAGCCGCCGCTGTTGACCGCCGCCTGACGCTGCGCGAGATACTGGAGAAGGTCTTCGGCCTTATCCCGCGCTTCAAATCCAAGGATGAGTTGCTGGAAAAGGAGTTCTCGAAGTTCGTCGCCGACACCAAGCCCGAAGAGGCCGCTGCCATCCCGGCCATCAAGACCTTTTTCAAGGCCTACGTCACCAGCGACCAGGTGCGCCATATTATCGACAGCAAAGACTTCACCGTGCTCGCGACCCATCCGATGTTTTCCACCAGCGACTTCAAGGCGGTGCCGGCGAAGTACCGCGCGCTGGTCCCGGAATATGTCAAGGATTACGTTTCCTTGAATCAGTTCGCTGTGTAGGAGCGAGCATGAGCAAATCACGCAAAGCCATCGTCAGCGTCAAGGGAACTGAAATCACGATCTTGGCCCATCGCGAGCAGGACTACATTTCCCTTACGGACATCGCGCGGCACAAAGACCCTGCGCGGACGGATTACCTGATCTCGAACTGGATGCGAAATCGGAATACGATCGAATTTCTCGGCATCTGGGAGTCATTGAACAATCCGGGTTTTAATCCCATCGAATTCGATGGGATTAAAAAGAGTGCGGGACTGAACAGCTTCATCCTGACCGTCAAGCAGTGGGTCGAGGGGACGGGGGCGGTCGGTCTGATATCCAAGCCGGGGCGCTACGGTGGAACTTTTGCCCACAAGGACATCGCCTTCGAGTTTGCGACCTGGATTTCGGTCGAATTCAAGCTGTTCCTGATCAAGGAGTTTCAGCGCCTTAAGGAGGACGAGAACAGCCGCCTTTCACTCGCGTGGAATCTCAACCGCACCCTGTCCAAGCTTAACTACCGCATTCACACTGACGCGATCCAGGCGCGCCTGATTCCGCCTGAAGTGACGCCGGCCCAGGCTGCCATTACCTACGCTACCGAGGCCGACTTGCTCAATGTTGCGTTGTTCGGCCGCACCGCGAAGCAGTGGCGGGATGCCAACCCCAAGCTCGACGGCAACATGCGCGACCACGCCACGGTCGAACAATTGCTGGTGCTGGCCAACCTCGAAGGGATGAACGCCGAACTCATACACATGGGGCTGTCACAGGGGGAACGCCTCAAGCGCCTCAATGAAATAGCCATCCGCCAGATGCAGGTGCTCACCGCTGCGCCGGCCATCAAGCGACTCAAGGGATAAAGGTGTGGCCGGAGGACTACGCAACCATAAAATCAAAAGCCCCCGAGATCGATATCCTCGGAGGCTTGTGAATTTGAATGGCCCCAGGAACCGAGGATCCCACCCATGCGGGCTGCCACTCATGAAGAGCGGCCTCTACCTTTCCTGCGCTTGCCGACGCGAAAGATCGCATAGCGTAAACGGCTTGTCAAGGACTCCGTAAAGTTGCAACCAATCCGGCCACTGGTACCTTGCCTGAAGCTCCATGGCCGTATGCCGCGCTGTCCACGGGGGGCCTTGGAGAAGCCCGTCATTCCTTGATCTTCAGGCAGTTTGACTCAGAAGACTGGCTTTGCCTGGCTAGGCAGTTTGCGCGATAACGGGCATCTCGCTGTAAGTACGACCATAGAGTTCCCGCCCGGTAAGGTCCTTCCTGGTACCGCCCCATTGCTTGAAGAAGAACGGGACTTTCGCCGTGCGGCATTGACGCAGGATGTCCTTGACCCATTCCTTGCGCATCGGCCGCGCTTGCGGACCGGATTCGCCGCCGACGATCACCCAATGGATGCCATCGAGCGGCAGGGATTCGAGGGGACCGATCAACGGTTCCAGTGAGAGAAACCGTACCTTCGCCGGCACCGATTGCAAGTCGGCCACGCGATGCAGCACGCGCGCATCTTCAACGCTCACGCCTATCCATACATTTTCCGGCCACGGCAGGTGCGGGGCGAGTTCCGCCAGCCGTTCGCTGCGTTTGGTGAGCACCTGAAACGTGTGGCGGGGGCAGTCGCGCATGGTCGAGAATACGCGTTGAATGTAGGCGAGCGGGATGTCATCGTGAAACAGATCGCTCATCGAGTTGACGAAAACCACGCGCGGCAGCCGCCAGCCACGCGGCATGTCGACCAGATCCGGGTGCAGCGTAACGCTGAAGCCGTTGCGGTAACGCTCGGCGCCCATGGCGGTCAAGCGCTTGGCCATGCGCTCCGCGTAGCAATGCTTGCAGCCCTGGCTGACCTTGGTACACCCCGTGACGGGGTTCCAGGTCATTTCGGTCCATTCGATATTCGATTTGTTTGCCATGCTCTATGTCGTAGGCCGCCTGAAAGGCTTATTGCTAGCGCGTGCGCGCCAAATGAGACGCGATCTTGAGGGCGATCTTGCCGCCCTTCACGTTCCCCGCGGCAAAGCATAAGGCGTACATCGGAGAATTGTTCGAATTATAGAGAATCATCGGTTTCCCTACCACGTGAGGGAACACCGTGCGCAAGCGATCGAGAAAATATTGCAGAATCTCGTCCGCGCCCACGATTTTTGTGACTGAATCGTGCTGACTGCCGAATAGATCGGTATTCGACTGTCTCTTGTAGAATTGATTTATCCAGTCGCTCGTGCCAAATACTTTGCTCAGAATCACGGCCCAATCTTTTTCCGGCAGCATATCGCCCGGCGTCATCCGGTTAGCGCCGATCGCGAATGGAAAAAGTATCCACAAATCGATGGCATGGGTAGCCGAACAATGAAACCGTGGACTTGTCTCGGCGCACGTCACGGTCCCCCGTCCCGGCGAACGCGTCCACGTAGATGGCGCGTAACTTTCGCGCGGCCGGATTCTTTTTGAAGATTACCTGATACTGAACGAGGTAATGTCCAAGCGCACTGAGCTTGCGTTCGGTCCACGCGCCGCCAAAGCGATGTGCACTCAAAGCAGTCTCCTGAATTGATACCGCAAGAACTGTATAAAAATACAGTATATGGGGTGACTTTGCAATATCTAAGTGACGGACAGCGTAGATATCGATGTTCAACTGTAGATCTCCAGTCAGCGGAGAAGCCCGTCTTTCCTTGATTTTCGGGCGATTCTGCTTGGGTCCTCGGGCAGGAGCTGTCGCTCCCGAGAGGTGAAACCGAGGCGAAAATGGCAGGTTATAACCGGCTATTGTGGCGAAATCTGCAGGTTATACCCTGCGCATTGGCAATGCGCTAAAGTGCAGGGCTCGATGAAATCAGATCAAACAGGACGACAGTGGCGAGACTAAAAGACGGCATCCCCGAAAGGCCGGCGAAGCGCGACATCCGCCAGCTCGCGCGCATCCTCGGTTTTCTCGCGCCCTACCGCAGGCAGGCCGTGATCGCGCTGGTGGCGCTGATCGTCGCCGCCGCCTGCGTGCTGGTGCTGGGCCAGGGGTTGCGCCGGGTGATCGACCGCGGCTTCGCGAGCGGCGATGCCGCATCGCTCGACGCCGCGCTCGTTGCGCTGCTCGCCATCATCGTCGTCATGGCGATCGCCACGTATACCCGCTTTTACTTCGTTTCCTGGATCGGGGAGCGCGTCTCGGCCGATATCCGCCGCGCGGTGTTCGGCCATCTGCTCGATCTGTCGCCGGGATTTTTTGAGGAAACGCGTACCGGCGAAGTGATCTCGCGCCTCACCAATGATACTTCGCTGCTCGAAGTGGTCATCGGATCGAGCGCGTCGTTTGCGCTGCGCAACACGCTCATCATGCTGGGCAGCCTGGTCATGCTGGTGGTCACCAGCCCCAGGCTGACCGCGCTGGTGGTGCTGGGTGTGCCGCTGGTGATCGCGCCGATCCTGCTCTACGGCCGGCGCGTGCGCAAGCTGTCGCGCGCGAGCCAGGCGCGCGTGGCCGACGTCAGCGTGTACATCGACGAGGCGCTGCACGAAATCCGCACGCTGCAGTCCTACGGCCACGAGAACGAGGACCGCGCGCGCTTCGGCGAGCGCGTGGAGCAGGCGTTCGCCACCGCGACCGAGCGCATCCGCCAGCGCGCGCTCCTGATCGCGCTGGTGATGCTGCTCGCCTTCGGCGCGGTCGGCGTGATCCTGTGGATCGGCGGGCACGACGTGCTCGCCGGAAGCATCAGCCCGGGCGAACTGTCGGCTTTCGTGTTCTACGCGGTGCTGGTTGCGGGCGCTTTCGGCGCGGTGTCCGAGGTGATCGGCGATCTGCAGCGCGCCGCCGGCGCCACGGAGCGCCTGATGGAACTGCTCGCGACCGAGCCGCAGATCCGTGCGCCGGCGAGCCCACTGTCCCTGCCCGAGCCACCGCGCGGGGAAATACGCTTTGACCAGGTCAGCTTTCACTATCCCTCGCGCCCGGACGTCATGGCGCTCGCGGATTTTTCGCTGGAAGTAAAACCGGGTGAGACGGTGGCCCTGGTGGGACCCTCCGGCGCGGGCAAATCGACCGTGCTGCAGTTGCTGTTGCGCTACTACGATGCCGACGCAGGCGCAATCAGCCTGGATGGGATCGAGCTGCGGCGTGCCGATCCGCGCGCGCTGCGCGCGCGCATTGCGCTGGTGCCCCAGGACCCGGTAATCTTTGCCGCTTCCGTGAGGGAGAACGTGCGCTACGGCCGGCCCGCCGCAAGCGACGCCGAAGTCGACGCGGCCAGTGCCGCCGCTTACGCGAGCGAATTCATCGAGCGCCTGCCCGAGGGCGTGGACAGCTTCCTCGGCGAACGCGGCGTGCGCCTCTCCGGAGGGCAGCGCCAGCGGCTGTCGATCGCGCGCGCATTGCTTGCCGATCGCGCGGTGCTGCTGCTCGACGAGGCGACCAGTTCGCTCGATGCGGCAAGCGAACACTACGTGCAGATGGCGCTGGCGCGCCTGATGCAGAATCGCACCACGCTGGTCGTCGCGCACCGCCTGGCGACGGTGCAGAACGCCGACCGCATCGTGGTGATGGACGAGGGGCGTATCATTGCCACCGGCACGCACGATCAACTGGTGCGCGAAAAAGGCCTGTATGCGCGGCTCGCCGCCCTGCAGTTTCTGGGAACGGCGGAAGCGGTGGAAAACGTGCATTTGGAGGTCGTCGGGGAGCCCAAAATAGAAGGGCCCCGCCTGACCTGAGTTTGATGTACATCAAACCAAAAATGGCTGGTGAAAGTACAGTACGCGGGTCTTGACGACCTCGTCCGGGCGGCGCTTCTATTGCGCGAGCCCCGGGACTACCGATAGTCGACATCCAGCAAAAAAACAAGGGGGGAAGCATGCCTCAGGTCATAGGCGTACCAAAAGAGACTGCGGACGGTGAAAAGCGCGTAGCCACCGTGCCCGAAGTCGTTGAAAAACTTATTAAGCTCGGTTTCTCGGTCAAGGTGGAATCCGGCGCCGGGGATGCGGCGAATTGCAGCGACGATACCTACCGCGCCGCAGGCGCGGAAGTCGTCGACGGCGCAGCCAAGCTGTGGGCGCAATCCGACATCGTCTTCAAGGTATGCGTACCGACCGCTGAAGAAGTCGGCCTGACGCACGCGGGTCAGACTCTGATCACCTTCATCTGGCCGGCGCAGAACCCTGAACTGATGCAGAGCCTCGCGGCGCGCAAGGTCACCGTGCTGGCCATCGACTCGCTGCCGCGCATGCTCTCCCGCGCCCAGAAGATGGACGCCCTGACCTCTCAGGCCGGCGTCGCCGGCTACCGCGCGGTCATCGAGGCCGCCAATGCCTTCGGCCGCTTCTTCAACGGCCAGATCACCGCCGCGGGCAAGGTGCCGCCCGCCAAGGTATTCATCGCCGGTGCCGGCGTCGCCGGCCTGGCCGCGATCGGCACCGCCGCCGGCCTGGGCGCCGTCGTACGCGCCAACGACACCCGTGCCGAAGTGGCCGATCAGGTGGTGTCGCTCGGCGGCGAATTCGTGAAGGTCGATTATGAGGAAGAAGGCTCCGGCGGTGGCGGCTACGCCAAGGTGATGAGCGAGGGCTTCCAGCAGGCCCAGCGCGAGATGTACGCCAAGCAGGCGAGGGAGGTGGACATTATCATCACCACGGCGCTGATCCCCGGCAAGCCCGCTCCCCGGCTGATTACCGCGGAGATGGTGCGGAGCATGAAACCGGGCAGCGTCATCGTCGACATGGCGGCCGAGCGGGGCGGCAACTGCGAGCTGACCGAGCCCGGCCAGGCGGTGGTGAAGCACGGCGTGACCATCGTGGGCTACACCGACCTCGCCTCGCGCCTGGCCAAGCAGTCCTCGACGCTGTACGCGACCAACCTGTTCCGCCTCACCGAGGAATTGTGCAAGACCAAGGACGGGGTCATCAATGTCAATATGGAAGACGACGCCATTCGCGGCCTGACGGTCATCAAGGAGGGCTCGATCACCTGGCCGCCGCCCGCCTTCAAGCTGCCGGCCCCGCCGGCGGCCAAGCCCGCCATGCCGGCCAAGGCACCCAAGCATGGCGAGGCGAACGCGCCGGCCTCGGGCACCAGCACGGCGATTACCTTCCTGGTCGCTGCGGTGCTGTTCTGGTTCATCGGCGCCTACGCACCGCCGGCGTTTCTCGGCCACTTCACGGTGTTCGTGCTGGCCGTTTTCGTCGGTTACATGGTGGTGTGGAACGTGACGCCGGCGCTGCATACGCCGCTGATGAGCGTGACCAATGCGATCAGCAGCATCATCGCCATCGGCGCGCTGGTGCAGGTCGCCCCGCCCCTGGTGGTCGGAGCGACCACCGGCGACCGGCCGGAGGCGTGGATCCTCGGGCTGGCGGTGGCCGGCATCGCGCTGACCTGCGTCAACATGTTCGGCGGATTCGCCGTGACCCAGCGCATGCTGGAAATGTTCCGCAAATAAGGGAGACGAAAAATGTCCGTAACGTTGGCAACCGTTTCCTACATCGGGGCGACCATACTTTTCATCCTCAGCCTCGGCGGATTGTCCAATCCTGAGACCTCGCGCCGCGGCAACCTGTACGGCATGATCGGCATGACCATCGCCGTGCTGGCGACGGTCATGGGCCCGCAGGTCACCAAAGCGGGCTACGGCTGGATCGTCGGCGCCATGGCGGTCGGCGCCGTCATCGGCATCTATGCCGCCCGTACCGTGAAAATGACCCAGATGCCCGAACTGGTCGCGCTGATGCACAGCCTGGTCGGTCTCGCGGCGATGCTCGTCGGCTTTGCCAATTACATCGACCCGGCGGCAGCGGGCGTGTTCCAGGGTGCGGAGAAGACCATCCATGAAGTGGAGATTTATATCGGCATCCTGATCGGCGCGGTGACGTTCTCCGGCTCGATCATCGCCTTCGGCAAACTCTCGGGCAAAATCACCGGCAAGCCGGTGTTGCTGCCGGGACGCCACCTGATGAACCTCGCCGGACTGCTGGTGGTGATCTACTTCGACGGCGTCTTCATCAACACGCACACGGTGGCCGCCGGCATGACGCCGCTCGTCGTGATGACGCTCATCGCGCTGCTCTTCGGCATCCACATGGTGATGGCGATCGGCGGCGCCGACATGCCGGTGGTGGTGTCGATGCTCAACAGCTACTCGGGCTGGGCGGCGGCGGCCACGGGTTTCATGCTCAACAACGACCTGTTGATCGTCACCGGCGCGCTGGTGGGATCGAGCGGCGCCATCCTCTCTTACATCATGTGCCGCGCGATGAACCGCAAGTTCGTCGCGGTAATCGCGGGCGGCTTCGGCACCGGGGGCGGCACCCCCGCGGCCAAGGGCGAGGGCGCGCAACCGGCGGGCGAGGTCAATCCGATCCTTGCCGCGGAGACGGCCGAGCTGCTGCGCGAGGCCAAGAACGTGATCATCGTGCCGGGCTACGGCATGGCGGTAGCGCAGGCGCAGCACACGGTGTTCGAGATCACCAAGCTGCTGCGCGCGAAAGGCGTGAATGTGCGCTTCGGCATCCACCCGGTCGCGGGCCGCATGCCCGGCCACATGAACGTGCTCCTGGCCGAGGCGAAAGTGCCCTACGACATCGTGTTCGAGATGGACGAACTGAACGAGGACTTCCCCAATACCGACGTCGCCATGATCATCGGCGCCAACGACATCGTCAACCCGGCCGCGCAGGACGACCCGGCCAGCCCGATCGCCGGCATGCCGGTGCTCGAAGTGTGGAAGGCCAAGACCTCGGTCGTGATGAAGCGCAGCATGGCCTCGGGCTACGCGGGCGTCGACAATCCGCTGTTCTACAAGGACAACAACCGCATGCTCTTCGGCGACGCGAAGAAAATGCTGGACGAGGTGCTGGCCGCGCTGAAAGCCTGATCAACTGCGCCGAAGAGCGCAGTGAAAAATCTCAGGCGCTTCTGATCCTAGGGGAGTTCCACGGGAGGAGGGGCGGGCGGGGCGGGAGGTGCTAGGCACCTTCCCGCCCCGTTTCTCTTTCAGCGTCGCGCTCAGGTGTTGAATGTCAACAGGCCCGAGCATCGGATCCGGGACGCGCGCTCCGGTTGGCGAACTTCGGACCCCGTCACTCGCGGCCTCTGACGCTTGCAGCAAGCGACAGCAACTCAGGCTCCGAGAGACACCTGTCGCGCACGGTTTTCGCGTCTGAAGATAATTGCCAGCCCTCCGGGGCACGGTGCAGGGTGGCAAGGCAATGCGCTGTGCGCCGCCCCAGCGTGGTGAGATCGAGCCGGATCCATTCAACTTCGGTGATATGGTCGCTTATATGACAAGACGCGCCCTGGATCGCGCTGAAAGCCTGGCCCGTGGCGCTGACCACGGCAAACGCGATCGTGGAAACCGCTGGCGCAAGCGCCTCCAGGAAAACGAAAATCCTTTCGTCATCCCAGTCGCTCGCCCCCGTGCGCTCGTCGCCGGTATGGATCACGCTGCCATTGGCGTTACGCGTGTGCCCGGGATGAACGATCTCCAGCACGCCGCGCCGCGCATCGAGCAGCACACACAGCGCATCCAGGTTCGCGGCGTCGGCGGACACCGCCTCCTGCGGCGGATCCCAGTGCACGCCCATGATGATTTCTTTCAAGTAAGGCTTGGCATCGGCGTATATCCGAACCTGCGGGCTCCTATGACTTTCGATTCCCATCGTCGCTCCTCCACGTCACTCCGTACTTCGGTGCTTTTCATTTCAGGGGGCTGTAGCACACAAGTCCGGCAAACCCCTAGGCGTGTCCGGGCAGCCTCGGCAACAGCCATCTTCCGCTCTCCACCACGAAAAAGTCGTTTGTCCAGAATAGCGTTGCCAGGCCGCGCATGCCGCGCCAGGGCCTGTTGTCGTTTGTCCATACTCGCAGCGGCGCGGGTATTCGTTTCCATTCCATCCCATCGGTCGCACTACTACTCTCGCGTCCTTGTTCACTTCCTTCAATCAAGAGGACAGGTAGTTGACACGATGGTTCCAACATAATTCCACAGCGCGAATTCCAGCTTGCCTGTGCCGGACGATGGGTCCCGCTGCGTCGTCGCGGCGTCGGGGGGGGCGTGTCGGCGACGCGATGCTACAATCCACCGTCCTGAGCTCACGCTACGCCGTGCTATGGCAAGAACATGTCGCAGGCATTTCTCGTTTGGCTTGAATTCGGCGCCTGCGCGCTCCTGATCACGCTGGCCGGCTGGCGACTTTCGCTCTATGGCGATGTCATCGCGGAGAAAACCGGGCTGGGCGGAACCTGGATCGGCATCGTGCTGCTGGCGTCGGTCACTTCGCTGCCGGAGCTCGCCACGGGGGTGAGCGCGGTCGCTGCGGCCGACGCGCCCAACATCGCTGTAGGCAATATTCTGGGCGCCTGCGTGCTCAACCTGACGTATCTCGTTGTTCTGGACCTGGTTCACCGCGGGGAATCGATCTATACGAGGGCCAGACAGGGGCACATTCTTTCCGCCGGCTTCGGCGTCCTCCTGCTCGGCTTCGTCGGCTTCAGCCTGCTGCTTGCGCAACGGGTGGACGGACTTTCCCTGGGACATGTCGGCATCTACTCCCCGGTGATTCTGCTGCTTTATCTTATTTCCATGCGCGTCGTCTTCAGCTATGAGAAAAAGCAGATGGCAGCGTATGTCGAAGTGGCCGCCGAGCGCTATCCCCACCTCAGCCTCAGGCAGGCGATCGTGCGCTTTTCCCTGGCGGCCCTGGTGGTCGTCGGCAGCGGCGCGTGGCTGCCCTTCGTCGGCGAGGACATCGCCGGACTCTACGGCTGGAATACGTCCTTTGTCGGCGCATTGTTCATCGCCGCCGCCACCTCGCTCCCGGAGCTGGCGGTCACGCTCTCGGCGCTGCGCCTGGGCGCCCTGGACATGGCGATCGGGAACCTCCTGGGAAGTAACCTGTTCAACCTGTTGATCCTGGCCGTAGACGACCTGTTCTACTGGCGAGGCCCGCTGCTGTCCCATGTGTCCGCAACGCACGCCATTTCCGTTATGTCGGCCCTGGCGATGACCGGCGCCGTGATCGTCGGTTTGCTGTATCGGCCTCCGGGTCGGCTATTCCGGACCGTGGGATGGATCAGCGTTCTGCTGCTGTTGGTCTACATGCTGAACGCCTACGTCCTGTTCCGCTTTGGCAGATGACGCAGCGGCTTTTCTGCGCACGCCACACGGTGATAGCGGCCAATTGCATTGTTTGCGCGGGCAAGGCCCTGTACAATTCGATGGCGGCAAAAACTCGGCGGGACAATAACGCGAGTGCCGCATTTTCGGTCAATGGGGAGTGATCGGATGTTGCAATTGACCAGCCTCGGCATTGTTCTCTACGCGTTTTGGATTCTGCTGTCGGGCTATTTCGAGCCGTTTTTGCTCACCGCTGGCGCCGGGTCGGCGCTCGCCGTGGTCTTGCTCGCGCGGCGTATGAAAATCATCGATCGCGAAGGCCACCCGATCCAGATGATCGCCGCCGCTGTCTTGTACTGGCCCTGGCTGCTGAAGGAAATCGCCAAGTCGGCCTGGGACGTATCCAAAATCATCCTCGATCCCCGCCTGCCAATCAGCCCGGTGCTGGTGCGCTTCAAACCGTCGCAGAAGTCGCAGGTCGGACTGGCCGCGCACGCCAACTCGATCACGCTTACGCCGGGGACGATCACGGTCGAGGCTACCCAGGACGAGTTCCTGGTGCATGGACTGACGCGGGGCTCGGGCGCAGGCGTGATCGACAGCGACATGGACCGGCGCGTGACGCGCGTCGAGGGTTACCGCTGATGTTCGCCGCCGGCGCCGCGGCGCTGCTCGTTGCGCTCGCACTCGCGCTGGTGCGCGCCATGCTCGGGCCGACGGTATTCGACCGGCTGCAGGCAGCGAACACCGTGGGCACTTTGGCGATGCTGATGCTGGCGCTGCTCGGGTTCCTGGGCGGACGGCCGGAGTTCCTCGATCTGGCGCTGGTCTATGGACTGCTCAATCTCCTCGGCATGATCGCGGTGCTGAAGTTTTTCCGCTATGGCGATCTGGGCGAACCGGGCGAAGGCGCGGAGCGGCACACGTGAACCTGGCGCTGGATATCCTGAGCTGGATGTGTATTGTCGCAGGGGGTGTTTTCTGCGTAATCGGCGCCTTCGGCCTGGTGCGCATGCCCGATTTCTATACGCGGGTGCATGCGGCGAGCATCACCGACACCGTGGGCGCGGGGCTGATGCTGCTCGGCATGGGCTTGCAGGCCGGCCTGAGCCTGGTCACGGTGAAGCTGCTCATGATCGGGCTGCTGCTGCTCTTCGCCAACCCGACCGCCACGCATGCGCTGGTCAAAGCGGCGCTCGCGCGCGGCCTTGCGCCCCTGCTCGCATCCGGAGAGGACACATCGAAACCCTGATCGTCATGACGCTGCTCACCATGATGGCGGTGGTGACCGTCGCCATCGTGGTGCAGCGCAATTTGTTTGCGGTGGTAGTGTTCGGCTCTATCTACAGCTTTCTCATGGCCACGGCGCTGGTGGCGCTGGACGCCGTGGACGTGGCCATGACCGAGGCCTCGGTCGGCGCCGGGATGTCCACGGTGCTCTTGCTGGCGGCGCTCCACCTGACCCGCGGCCAGGAGGTGAAGCCGCTGCAGCGGCCCCTGCTGCCGCTCCTCGTGGCAGCGGTCATCGGCGCGACCCTGGTCTATGGAACCTTGGGCCTGCCGGCATTCTCGGATCCGCAAGCGGCCATACACACCCATGTGGTGCCTCGTTATCTGCTCGAGTCGCTGCGCGAAACCGGTGTGCCGAACGTGGTCACCTCGGTGCTTGCGAGCTATCGCGGCTACGACACCCTGGGCGAGACCACGGTGGTGTTCACCGCCGGCGCCGGCGTGATCGCCTTGCTGCGCCGCCGCCGCGGCGAGGGGCAGAAGCGATGACGCGCGACCTGGTGCTGCGGATCCTCGGCAAGCTGCTGATCCCGTTCGTGGTGCTGTTCGCGCTGTACGTGCAGTTCCACGGCGATTTCGGCCCCGGAGGCGGGTTCCAGGCCGGTGTGATCACGGCCGCGGCGGTGATTTTCTACGCCATCATCTACGGGCTGCCCGCCGCGCGCAAGTTCGCGCCGGACTGGATCATCGAGAGCATGGTTGCCACGGGCGTGCTGATCTACGGCGGGGTGGGCGTGTTCGGCATCCTGCTGGGCGGGAACTATCTCGATTATTTCGTGCTTGCGCACGACAGCGTACATGGCCAGGAGCGCGGTATTTTCTGGGTCGAGGTGGGCGTTGCCATCACCGTGTCCGGCGTGATGCTCAAGATCTTCTACATGTTCGCCGGCCGGCAGCGCGATAGGGACGCGGAATGAGCAGGGAGCAGGGGCCACGCGCAGCGGGGATGCGACCGGCCGCGATTTCCGCGGGACGCCGACAGAGAACGGGTTTGCCTTGTCGCGTGGGTACGGAGGCGGCGGTATGAACCTGGCCGGACACTACAGCTACTGGGTGACGATCTTCCTCATGGTCGCGGGGCTGTACATCGTCATCGCCCGCGGCAATCTGGTGAAGAAACTCATCGGCCTGGGCATTTTTCAGACTTCGGTGTATCTGCTCTACATCGCACCGGGCAAGCTGATCGGCGGCACCGCGCCTATCCTCGCCGCCGCGTTCAAGACCTACTCCAATCCCCTGCCGCATGTGCTGATCCTGACCGCCATCGTCGTCGGCGTCGCCACGCTCGCGCTCGGGCTGGCGATCGTGGTGCGCATACGCGAAGC
>Ga0172371_10003385_pt1 | contig 24763 bp, 18 predicted proteins | sample Lak12m_FD_114543 | JGI IMG/M metagenome (GOLD analysis project Ga0172371, IMG submission 114543) | Freshwater microbial communities from Kabuno Bay, South-Kivu, Congo - kab_022012_12m | ecosystem: Environmental > Aquatic > Freshwater > Lake | place: Democratic Republic of the Congo: South-Kivu... | reverse complement strand
TTCAATGGGGTCCGGCTAAACTTTCTCCACTATCTGGTAGCGCCAAGGGGAATCACCCCGCGAGGGGGTGTAAACTTCTCTTCCCCTTATCTCTGGTTGAAAAACCGCCTACCACTTTGTGGCAGTCGTTTTTCAATGGTAGCGCCAAGAGGAATCGAACCCCTATTTGATCCGTGAGAGGGATCTGTCCTAACCGTTAGACGATGGCGCCAAATCAGTGCGAGCTCAAGTTTAGCGAAGGAGCAAATAGGAATCAATATGAAAAGTCGTTTGGTGATGATATTATTTTCGCATGTTATACATTCAACTTGTTATTTCATTTATTCTAGGTGGTATTCTTATCGCCTTACAAACTCTTGTAGCAGAGAGAGTTTCTTTACGATGGAGAGGAATTATTCTAACTATTCCTACAACTATCGCGATTAGTCTTTTGTTTATTGGAATTGTAAAAACTCCACAAGACGTTGCGCATGCCGCTATTTCAATCCCTGCTTCTCTCGGAGCTTCGTATACTTTTGTTACAATATTTACTCTTCTTCGAAATTATGGATTAGCAATTTCTTATACTGTTTCTATATTTGTTTGGTGTGTTTTTGCTACTTTGATAATTATGTTTCCGCCAGTAGATTTTGTTTCTTCTTTGATAATTTTTTGTGCAATTCCAATTTTGGTTGGATACATAATCATCAGCAAACTTCCTCAAGTGGTAGACTTAAAGAAGTTTCCAATGAATCCTAAACATCTATTTTTCAGATCACTACTTGGAGGTTTTATAGTTGCATTAAGTGTGTATTTATCAAAAACTTTGGGAAATACTTGGGGAGGAATTTTTTCAGTATTCCCTGCTGCCTTTTCTTCCACACTTGTAATTTATTATTATTTACAAGGACCAAAAGTAATTCCTTCCGTAACTAAATCTACATTTTTTCCTGGAGTAATAGGATTTATTTTGTATGCCCTAGTTGCGGCTTATGCGTTCCCACTTTATGGAGTTTGGATCGGAACTTTAATAGACTACGTTGTAGTTTTGGTATTCTTTCTTTTTTGGAATTTTATTAAAAAAGCTTAGAGATTTTTTATCTTTTTCTAGCCATTACTTGTGACATCCATTTTCTAACTTCAGCTTGAGTTAAAAGTCTTTCTCTTTGAGTTTTTGCATCTATAGTCGTAATAGGCGTACTTTCTCCTTTGTATGTGAATGCTCTGTTTTCTACATATATTCTATTTTCTCTTCTTAGTCCCCTTGTGCCTGCTCTTGATACATTTATAGCACTCGCTATGGATTTTGCATCATCAACCTGTTTAAAATATCCCTGCCATTCTCCTGATGTAGTCCATGTTTTATCATCTTTATCTCCGTCATCTCGTGCAACTACTGCAGTATATCCATTAACTGGAGGTGCTGGCCTTTTTAATGACAGCTGTGGCGGATTTTTTTCTTCTAGTTTCAATTTTAATTTATATCCATCTCCCGGTGTTACCAATAATTCTGCACCTTCAATTCCTGCCACTAGATCTACTATTCTTTGTGTATCAGCTCTCATAAATAGTATTGGAGACTTTTCCGTTCCTTCAGCTAATGGTAATTCTTCCAGCGCTTGAAAAACCCTCATTCTTACTGAAGACATAGCCTCTGAAGGCCCTTCTATTACAAGAGATAACCTATCTTTCTCCGGTCCCTTTATTCCCATAAATTCGGTTATTACATCGTAACATGTTACCACTTTTCTTCGTTTTTTGCAATATTTGCACTCTCTGAACTAGAGTGCTAGACAAGATTTTTTTTAGAATGTATAATTTTCCAAGATAATTTTTTTATTAATTAGATCCTGAAACTAGTTCAGGATGACACAAAAAAATGGCAAAAGATTTATATGAAGTTTTAGGTGTCGGGAAAAGCGCTACAGATGCAGAAATCAAGTCTGCGTATCGCAAACTTGCTATGCAATTTCATCCCGATAAACATAAAGGAGAGAAAGAAGCTGAACAAAAATTCAAAGAGATAAATGTAGCTTATGAAGTTCTTTCTGATAAGAAAAAACGCCAACAATATGACACCTTTGGTTCTACCGGAGGACCTTCTGGATATGGAGGAGGAGGCGGCGGACAAGGAGGATTTTCCGGATTTAATGGAATGGGATTCGACTTTTCTGATTTCTCGGATGGATCTGGTGGTTTTGCGGATATTTTTGAACAATTTTTTGGCGGTGGCGGAAGATCTTCTTATAGAAAAAAGAAAGGTGGAGCTATGAGAGGAAATGATATTGAGGCTTTAATAAGAATTACTTTTGAAGAAGCTGTTTTTGGCTGTGAAAAAGAATTAGAAATTACAAAACCTGATACATGTAATCATTGTAAAGGAACCGGAGCAGAACCTGGAAGCAATGTAGTTTCTTGTAAAACTTGTGGAGGAACTGGAGAAGTTCGCACTATTCGAAATACAATTTTGGGACAAGTTGCTACTTCTAGCGTATGTGATACATGTAACGGAGAAGGTAAAATTCCTGAAAAAAAATGTAGTGAATGTCATGGTTCTACAAGAATTCGCACAAAGGAAAGAGTAAAGGTAAAAATTCCTGCAGGCGTAGATAATGGCTCAACTATCCGCGTTCAAGGCAAAGGTGAAGGCGGTACCAAAAATGGCCCAAGTGGAGATTTGTATATAAATCTAGAAGTTACTCCTAGTAAAAAATTCCTAAGACATGGTTTAGATATTCATAGCGAGTTGCCTATTCATCTGGTACAAGCTGTTATTGGCGCAGAATTAAAAATCGAAACTTTATATGGAGAAGAAACTATAAAAATACCTCCTGGTACTCAGGACGGAAAAGTATTCAAACTTTCCGATAAAGGCGTTGAAAAGATTGGCGGTGGCATGAAAGGTGACCATCTTATAAAAATTCGCATCCAGATTCCTACAAAACTTTCAAAAAAAGAACGTGAACTGTATGAGCAATTGGCCACAGAAGCTGGCGCAGAGATAAAAAAAGGTGGGTTATTTTGGTAAACACTCCTACTCCCTCCTATATACTTTTTTCTAAAAATGTCGTATAATATCATTTGAGGATTTTTAAAATTAACAAAAACAAAAATGAAACTACGATTATTCAGCAATAATTCGCTTTATTCTACTAATCAATTCATTTACAGATTAACTCCTGAAGATTTACCTACTCCTCCTTCTTGTTCTGGAAAACCAGGAGAGAAAATTCCTGAACCTGATTCAGATTATAAACGTAAATTACTCAAAGCAACAATGCAGGTAAATGCTAATATTGGAGCGATGTCTGACGAGTTAGCGTTTCAGAGATTATCTTCTGCTATTGAGCCTATGAAAGTCGAAAGAAATGATTCTGGTGAATATGAAGGCATGAAATGTGCTGAAGGCAAAGAAAGAGTTGCTACATATCTTAGAGATCGCACTGATGTTTTGGTTCTTCAGGTTCTATTAAAAAAACTTTCTGCGAAATATCCTAAAGAAAAAGATTTAAACCCTGGTAAATTGGACGGATTCTGGGGATCTGATACAAAAAATGCCGTAAAAACTTTTCAAGCTGCTGCCAGAATAAAAAATGACGGAGAATTTGGACCTGAAACTTTGGGGGCACTTAAGGAAGTATTTGCAGAAACAAAAAAATTGGATTTCGTTTCAGCAAAATCAGAACCTGCCATCTATCCAATCGATGGATATAAGTCATTAGAATATGAAAAAACTGAGGTAATAGATCCATCTTATTCATACGAAATAGATGGTCAAAAGTTGGCTGTGAAATTTGTTACAGATAAAAATCCTGTTGTATACGATATAGTTGCTCCAATGAATTTCAAATTCGATATAGCAAAAGATCCTAAGGATAAACAATGTGTCATGGTGACTGATGGATCTGGAAATAAAGCATGGTTTGAATTAGATCCGAATACCCCTAATAATCCTCGCCTTAAATGGGGAAATGTTGATGGTGATAAATCAGGGAATGAATTCTGGCAAAAATATAGAGTATCTATTCCTTCTTCTGGAAAAAATACCATCGAATTCAGTTCAAAAATATAATTATTCTTCTGTTTAAGTTGAAAAATTTCAGCACATGTATTAAAGTGTTATCTGATATTTAGTAGCTTATTTCTATGAATATTCAGCTTTCTTGGGATTTATTTATAGTCGTATTTTTTATAGTAATAATTTCGTACAGTTTTATTATTGGACGAGATAATACTTTGAAGGTTATCTTGGGGACTTATGTGGCCGCTATTGCGTCCGATGCTCTTGGAAATATTTTAGGTGGAACAATGATTGCTTCTCCAGTTTTTATGAAGCTTTTGAAGTCTATGATGATCGAAACTGTTGATGAAGCTACTGTGTTTATAAAAGTGGCGTTCTTTGTATTATTTGTAATTTTGTTTGCCGTAAGAGGAGCTTTTTATGTTCAAGTTATCGAGGACAGATCCGCTGGTATAAGACTTGTTCTTTCTGTAATCTATGCTGTTCTCAGTGCTGGATTAATCATAAGTGTTATCCTTGTTTTCGTTAGTGGAATTTCATTTATAGGTGGTGGATCTCAAGCACTTAGTTTAGCATCAAATCCAACATTGAACGGACTAGTAAAACAATCTGAAACTATCAGGATAATGCTTAAGTATGCTTATGTATGGTTCTGTCTGCCAGCATTAGCCTTTTTGATACATAGTTTTTATTCAACAAAGAAGGAGTAAAAAAATCCCTTGCTTTAGATGACCTCAATACATAGAATATGAGGGCATTTTTTGAAAACTTGGGTCAGTATCGAATACGATACTAACCGTGCGTTCGGAACTGAAAAGTAAGCAAAGCTTCCTTTTCGCTCCTCTCTTGGGTCAGTAGCTCATTCGGTAGAGCAACAGCCTTTTAAGCTGATGGTAGCGGGTTCGATTCCCGCCTGACCCACCATTTTGGCTTCCATTAGAGGAAATACCTGATTTGACGTAAGAGCCCACGACCTTAAGCTAAAGTCTTATAGTCGTATGCTAATTTTTATAATACAAAAACCGCCCACTTTTCAGCAGACGGTTTTTATTATTTTTTGTAAATTTCTATACAGTCGGAGCCGGTGCAACAGGAGCCGTTGGCCCACTAGATGCCTTTCTTTTCTTAATAATTATCATTGCTCCAATCATAAGTCCAACAACCACTACAACCGCAATAACTAAAGCTATTACGTTGTGAATAATCATTGATACTAAAATTGTTACTGCCGTTAATACTAGCGATACTAAGAATGCAATTCCTCCAATAAGTGCACGACTTATTTGTCCAAAAATTGGCAAGAAATCTAATACAACGCTGATTGGTCCAAAAAGCATAGATAATCCAATCCACATCATCAAAAATCCTGCTAAACGTAAAATCCATAATAGCATCGTATATTCAGAATGCATTGTGCTTAGCGCTTCATCGCGAGTTCCTGAGAAAACACGATAAAGTTCATTATTCTTTTCGTCAAAATAAGGAGCGATATTAGCACCATCTAATTTTCCAAAAATTGTTCCATTTTTTCCTGGATAAATAACAGTATAACTAATTCGTAAATCTCCAACTTGTGGAGCTGCAAATGTACTTCCAGCAACTTTGCTAATAAAAAGATAATCACCATTAGCTAAAATAGCGCCATCTTTTAAAGTAACATTCTTGTCTGTTAATTGTACTTTCTCAAATGCAGGAAGCTCTACTTTTGCCATATCTACGCCATAAACTCCAAGAGTAGCTTTCTGTACTTTAACTGTATCTCCATTCAATGTCTGAGTTGGATTTTCATGGCCTGTAGGCTGATTGAAGTTTTTAGAATCTTCAGGCATAGAGGTCCACACTTTGTCATACTTGTATGTAGTTGTTGTTGTTTCAGAACCTCCAGTATTTGTTGTACTGTTTGATTCTTCTGTTTCTTCCCAAGCATACATTTCTACATTTCTTTCAACTGCCATAAATTTATCAGGATTTAGGAACATATTGTCCCCGATTGTTTCATCAGAATTAAAAATTCCTGTAGATGAAACTAATTGACCATTCGATGCTGTGTCTTGTGCAGTAGCGCTAATTTCTGTAGCTTTAGCCGCAATTTCTGACATATCAACTCTTCCTTCATTCCAATACAAAAGTCCAAATGAAGAAACAAACAGAACAAGTCCTGCCACCACTCCCTTGATGGAATTCATTATTCTACTACCATAACCGGTAGTTGTTGTCGTAGTAAACTGGTCTGCCATAGATAAATGAGGGTTAAAAATAACGTTTTTGATTATACGCTTGCAATATATCTCTATCAAGATGACGATCTCTCCCATCTCTGGTACAATTGCTCCCTTATAACTTTTTGTATGGCATTAAGTAAGGCTGAAAGCGCTTTTGTGCAATCGTCATTATGGGCTAAAAAAAGACAGAGTGAACTTCAACAACTAACTTCCGGCTTGGATTTATCTGGTGCAAAAATTTTGAATGTTGGAGCGAATAGAATAAATCTCACTCGAGATATGATTGGTCAAGATGTTGATTGTATACTGAATACTGACATTGTTGGTCTTCCAAATTTGGACTGTATTGCAGATGCTACTAATTTACCTTTTGAAGATGGATCTTTTGACGCTGTCGTCTTTCTCAGAGTGCTTCATCATATTGATCAATTCAGAAAAGCTCTACAGGAAGCTCTCAGATGCACTAAGCCCGGTGGACATATTTTACTTTCAGAACCCTATAAATTTATCGTTGATTTTCAAAAACTTACAGGACTAGATTCTCATCCTCAACATATTATTTCCACTGAAGATGTTGAACAGTTTGTTAGAGACAATGCCGTTGAAGTTAAGAAAAAATGGCCTTCACTGTTTTGGTATTATTATGGATATCAAATAAGGAAATAAGTTCTAGTAGATTTTTCTCCTTTTGTGCTAGAATTTTGTTATGGAAAAAGTTTGCAAACAGTGTGGAATAAATTTCGAGATTTCAGAGGACGATCAGGCTTTTATGAAGAAGTTTTCTTTTTCGATTGCTGGTAAAAAATATGATATTCCAATGCCTACATTGTGCCTCGAATGCAGGATGCAGCGCAGACAATCCATACTAAACCAACTAAATCTATTTAAGAGAAAATGTGACGCTACCGGACAAGAAATCATTACAAATTTTCCTCCAAATAGTAGTCAAAAAGTTTATAGCCAAGAGCACTGGTACGGAGATAAATATGACGGACTAGACTATGGCCGAGACTTTGATTTTAATAAATCTTTCTTTGAACAATTTTATGAATTACGAATGGAGGTTCCAGTACCTGCTTTATTTACAGATTATCTTCATGATGAAAATTCTGTTTTTACAAACTGTGCCGGAAAAAATAAAAACTGTTACATGATTTTTGATTCCGATGAGAACTGGAACTGTTATTACAGCTATGGAATGAATGGATCAAAAGATAGTATGGATTGCTATCGCGTACAGAAAGTTGAGCTATGTTATGAAGTGATTGACAGTAATAATTGTTATAAATGTGCTTTTGTTCACAACTCTTCTAACTGCAGTGACTCTTTATTTCTTAATAATTGCGTAGGCTGCAGAAACTGCATCTACTGCAGCAATTTAGTAAATAAAGAATATTATCTTTTTAATGAAAAAATTTCGAAAGAACGTTTTGAAGAAATAAAAAATGGTTTTACAAGTTATGAATTTTTGATCGACAAACTTCCAGAATTTGAAAAATTCAGATTAACTTTCCCACAAAAATATATGCGTGGAGTTCAGAACGAGAATGTAACTGGAAATCATGTCGTTAATTCAAAAAATGCTTATTATTGTTTTGATTCCATGAATCTTTGGGACTGTCGATATTGTTATCAATCATTTATTTCTGCAAAAGACTGCATGGACACTCAAGAGTCTGGTGGCTGTGAATTGAACTATGAAACTTCAAATAGTGCCTACAATATTTACAATTCCCTATTTTGTTTTCAGTGCATGGATAACTGTAACAACATTCAATATTGTGTGCACTGTGGAGTTGGAACAAGTGACTGTTTCGGATGCGTTGGATTAAAAAAGAAAAAATATTGTGTGTTTAATAAACAATATTCTCCTGAAGAGTATGAAAAACTTGTTTCGAAAATTATCGACCATATGTTAGACACAAAAGAGTACGGAGAATTTTTTCCAATCAAAGACTCTTCATTTGGATACAACTTAACTATTGCTCAGGAATATTTTCCGTTAACAAAAGATGAAGCCCTAAAAAATGGCTGGAAATGGCACGATTTCGACAAGAAAGAATATCAGAAACAAACCTATAAAATTCCTGATGATGTAAAAAATGTTTCAGAAGACATTACAAAAGAGCTCCTTGCATGTGAAGTGTGTGGAAGAAATTATAAAATCATCGAAGCGGAATTGAAGCTATTAAAAAACTTTGGATTCCCTATTCCAAGAAAATGTTTCATGTGTAGGGACCTAAATAGAATCAGCAAACGTACTCCTCGAAAACTTTTCGACAGAAAATGTGATAAATGCGGCGCAGATATAAAAACGGCTTATGCTCCCGAAATGCCGGAAATAGTGTACTGTGAAAAATGCTATCTTGAGGTTACTTTTTAACAGCTCCTTGCTTCGCCACCTTATTCATTGCCTCTGCGATCGCTTTTTGATCACCTAGATAATAATGACGAATTGGTTTTAGTTTATTATCGAGTTCGTATACTAGAGGAATTCCAGTAGGGATATTTAATTCCACGATTTCTTTATTTGGGATTTTGTCCAAGTATTTCACAAGAGCGCGCAAAGAGTTGCCGTGCGCCGCAATGATCACTTTTTTTCCTTTCTTTAGGTGCGGAACAATGTCAGATTTCCAGTAAGGCATGAAGCGCTCAACTGTATCCTTCAAACATTCCGTGGTCGGTAGAAATTTCTTTGGAACGTCTTTGTATCTAGAATCATTTCCAGGATATCTTTTATCAGACTTCTTTAATGCTGGTGGACAAATATCATAACTGCGTCTCCAAACTTTCACCTGTTCTTCTCCATGTTTCTTTGATGTCTCTTCTTTGTTCAAGCCCTGTAGTGCTCCATAATGCCTTTCATTTAGTCTCCAGGAGTTATAAACGGGAATATACATCTGATCCATCTCTTCAAGCGTAATCCAAAGAGTTTTGATAGCTCTTTTCAATACAGAAGTGAACGCCATATCAAAAGTATATCCTTTCTTTTTTAGAACTTTTCCGGCCTCGTGTGCCTCTAGGAGCCCTTTTTCCGAAAGATCTACATCGGTCCAGCCAGTAAAACGATTTTCTTTATTCCAAGTGCTTTCACCATGGCGTAAAAGTACAAGCTTAATCATAGGAATTTTTTTTAGAGGTTTCCTTGATTATATTTCTCTTGGTAAGGATAAAGCAAATTTTATTTAAGCTGCCTCTCTGACAATATCAGGTCTTCTTTCTAGTAACATGTCGGCAATAAGTGCTGCCTTTTTTACTTCATATGGAGCCTCTGCAATTTTTTCCGGTCTAGACTCTAGTTTAGAAATTCCATTTTTCATCAGTATTTGGAATATCAATTCTTCTCTATTGTTTGCTGTTCTTATGAATGCGTGTTTACTCAAAGCTTTCTCAATGCTCTCCATTGTCAAATCTTCATATTTTTTGCTTTGAGCAAGTTTGTATATTTTTTCAAACATCTCCTGATTAATAACAAAACCTTTTTGATTTAAAGTCTCATTCAATTTTTCCCTAGGCAGTCCATTATGACTTCCGCTGTGAATGATATCGTAAACTTCATATAACATCGCAGGAGTAAGCATAGGATATTCACTTAAAGTTGGATCAATTCCTTCTATAGAAATCTGCTGATAGTTTCCGCTATTCATGACTTCATCAATCGCTCCAAACATTTCAGGAGTTAATAATGAAGGCACAAATTCTTTATTTGCAGCTTCAGGATTAAATCTATAAAGAGGTGTATGAATATCCGGAATTTCTTCTTTTATAGCTTCTCCTTTTTCATCCAACATTACTTTTCCCTCAGAATCTCTTTTTACTCTTACCAATTTCAAAGTATCACTTTCATGCCTTTCTAAAAGTTTTAGATTATATGCCTTTAATGGCTCTGGAAGCTCTGTTTGTCCAAAAATCATTGGACCATATTGGCCAATTAATTTTGAATGAACTTTGTCTTTATTGTGTTTGAATCTTTCATTCACTCTAGGGTCTGATGTCAAAAATTCTATTAAATCTGATGAAGCTTTTGATGGACCTGTAACTTCACTTCCGCTAACTCCTAATTGAGTTCGGATAATTCCAGTAATAACTCCTGACTTTTTCATAACTTCTGCCATATGCCTCAAAACCTCATCCATTCCCTTTGGATCTACGAACGGATTTCCACAGTATGTGGCTACGTGTGGCGCATAAATTCCATCAAAAACTGGTCTGTTTAATGGAGATTCTTCTACTTTTCCATTTTCATCCAGAGACTCTTTTACTACAGTGAAATTATTTTTTATAGCGTCATATTTCACTTCCTTAATTCTCCATCTCAAAACTACTTCTTTATCTTTTCCGTCTTCTTTTATTGTTCTTTTTTCAAAACATTCTTTGCCTTCAAACATTTCCTTTGCCATTGATACTGATGTATCTTTTTTATTTGGCACATCTCTAAAAGACAACACAGAACTTGATACCTTACCATCTTTTCCTACTGTAATATTCCATCCAAGTAGTTTGTCTAAATCTTCTCCATATGTAGCTATTATTTCATCTCTATTGCCAACTTTTGATTCTTTTAAGCTGTAGAATAAACTAGGCTGATCGCCACTTGTTCCTTTTTCAATTCTCACTCCTCTTACATATACATCCATCAATAAATTTTCCTGACTTGGAACTTCTTCTACCGCTGATCCACTTGGTTTTTGATAGTTATTTGCTACAAGGAAATGATTTACGCGAAGTGGTTTCAAGAATGTATTCCTGTCACATAGATGAGGTAAAGTCGCGCGAGGATTTTTTGGATGACTCATGTTGCTAAAGCTTGCTTGCCCTAACATATCTCTGTTTCCATCCATATAGTCGCTTGGAATATCTGTCGTTCTCATAAAGTCTCCTTCCTCTGTTCCTAGCATGTACAATTGACCATCTTCTCCTTCAAATAATGAAAGCATATCGCCGGAAATCATTTCTACAGCTTCTACTTCTTGTCCATTTTCTATTTCTCTAACAATCTGTTGTCTCATTGCAATCATTGTCTCTGATTTACCAGTTCCACTATCTCCTGCAACAACAATTGTTTTTCTTAAGCCGTTTTTGAATACTATTGTCATCGCTGATCCATGAATTGGAAGACCTCCTCTCTCTTTTGTTTTTTCATTATGCAAAGTCAAAAGAGGTTTCTTGAAAAATCCTACATAATCGCTTGTATTTTCTCCGCTTGCCCAAGACACTGGAAGCGTGGATCCATCTTTATTTTTATCGTAGAAATATCCGATCTTATAGTCATCTCCCATAACTTTTGAAGGAATTCCCATGAACGATACTGCATCTGGTTTGATGTTATTTATTTCTCTTAGTGGAACATCGAACTGTGGAAGTAATCTAAGTTCTTCGATCATGTATGGCGCAAAAGATTTGTGCATAACTAGCAAACTCTTCATGTGTCCAACTTGTACCATTTTACAAACATAGTCTTTTGGATTTGCTGTCTTTATGAATTCTTTTAGCCTGTCGCTATATTCTTGTGGTGCTGGCAAATCTTCTCCATCTCCATCTCTACGAAAAATTCCATATCTATATCCAGGCAATCTTGTCATCGCCTCTGTAGTAATTCTTGGTGCTTGATCTGTAGGAATAGTTTTTGTAGCAAAATCTGCTCCTTCTTTTTCTTCTCCATCTCCTTCTATAAGTCCTTTCAACCAATCTGGAGAATTTGGATCTACTGTAACTCCTTTAACTGATTCATATCCAACTTGGAAATTTGGTTTAAAACGTAGAACTTCCGGGCTTAATGCAGAGATCCCTTCTGCTGGAATTTTTTCGTAATCTTTAGGTTTTAGACTTGTCTCAAGTTTTAATCTCACTTCTTGTTCCGCTGTTAAAAACACTCTCAAAAATTGTTCAATATAATCTGAAGTTCTTTTTTCTACTCCAAGAATGTAGTTTGCGTCCAAGTCTTCTCCTCCAGCTTTTTTACTTTCTGCTAATATTTTTATTGTTTCATCACTGAAATATATTTTTGCTATTTCAGTCGCTATAGCCGCAAATGTATCTTTTTCTCCATCTTTAAAAGTTCTTGAAACTACTGCTTTTTCTCTGAACTTTGAAGCTCCATATCCACCAAGAATTTGGTTGTCATCAAGGCCTTTTAAGGCTGGGACTTTATTCTTTATTTTCAATAAATAATAATTGAATAGGTTGTGGAAAGCTCTACTACTTATAAAGTCTTCCATGTTTTCGCAACTTGCTCCCTTTATCAAAACTACTTCAGCCTTTGAAGATGGTTCAATTTTACTTACATATTTAGATGCATCTGAAGATATTGGGAATACTAGAGGACTTCTTCCTTTTTCCTTGTAAGATTTTAATGCCTTAATCAAAGGATCTTTTTCTTTTTTTGCTCTAGCCAATTCTCGCCCCATCAATTTTTTATTTTTTAATCCTGGGAAAACTGCATCAATTGCCAATTCGTCTACATTACTTTCACCTTTGCTGATAAGTCGTTCTTTTTCCTCTTTGAATTTTGCCCAGTATTTTAATAAAATTCTTAAATCTGTTTCGAAGGCTAAAGATAGCATTTTGTAACCATCATCACTGCCATCTAAATACCCTCCAAAAGAAAATCTGACGTATCCACTTCCAACTGAAATTCCATCTGTTTTTCTAGCTGCCGCTAAAGCTTCAGCAAATTTTTGTATAGTCTCTCCAGTTTCAGTTTCATCTAAACGAACACAAAGATAAAAAGGTCCTTGTGGCTCTATATATTTTTCTTTTAAACCAGGAAAATCTTTAGCTACTCTTTCTACCGAATCTTTTCCGGCAACAATTCTTCGTTCTGTATCTTTTCTGGTTTGTTTATCTAGACGAAGTTCTTTTATTTTAGATATTAAGCCGTTTATATATTCCTCTCTAGTTCCTACACTAGCTTCACGAATACGCAATCTGTCTAAGTCGTTTCTCCCCTCCATCAAGGCAAAATATACTGGTCCATTAAAATCTTCTCCTCCTATTCCTCCTTCCCTTTCAAATTCTTTTTCTAAAAACTTATCGATGGCTTCTGCTGGATTTTGCCATGGACGAGCCATTGCTTCTTCTAAGACCTTACAAGCAGCTTTTGCTTTCAATCCTGTTCTTAAAATATCTCTATCCATGTAGAGAGACATGTTATTTACCCCATCAACATTTGTTCTAACGTACTGTTCAAAAGTTAACTCTTGAGCTTTTCCGTCTTCGCCAATTATTTGATGTTTTTCGACGTCGTTTGTGACAATTGATCCAGTTCTTCTTCCTCCACCAAATGCCCATTTCGTAACAGGTAAAGATCCGTAAATTTTTACAGGATTTCTGAATCTAGCTTTATTTTGGTCATAGAAAGTTGCAAATGGAAGATCTCCATCTCTATCTTTTAACTCTTCTGTAATCATTTTTAAATATGCCTCATCAGCAACTATAGATAGTCCATATTCTGAAGCTATATCTAAAAGTTTTAGTTTAGTTTGTGGAGATGCAATTCTTCCGGTTGGGTTATGTGGATCATTAAATATCAACAAAATACTTTTGCAATATAAGTCGAATAGTTCTGGGAATTCTGAAAGATTTTCTTTTAATGTTTTTAATTTCTGTTCTAAAGTTTCTAATTTTAGATTTCCTTCTTGATCGATTTCAATTCTCAAATAGTCTTGAGTAGGATAATTTTCCTCAGTCATGACGTCATTGAACGACCACCCCATTTCCGCCAATACAAGCCCTGGATTGAATGCACCTTTTTTCTCAATATTCTTCAACATCGCTTCTACGTGCTCTAATGTTTTTTTCTCAAACGCTCTTCTGCCTTTACCTGCAAGCTTTTCGGCTGGACCCATTACTCCTTCTTCTACCACTCTGTGAACGAATCCTTCTATGCTGCGTAATCTATTTGCAGCGTCTCTAAATCCGCCACGTTCTAGATTTTTCGCGGCCGCTTTTAGATTTTTACTGGAAAGAAGTTTTGAAACAGCACTTTTTAAAATTCCAGGAATATTTGTTCCCAAAATGTTATCTAGGAATTTGCGTAATACATCGTCTATTAAATCCTCTGCGTTAGTTAGTCCTTTATGAACTTTTTGATTCACATATTCTCGAAGTCCATTTATTTTTCCGATCTCTGTTGTTTCTAAATCACGAACCGCTTGCGAAGGACTTTTCATTGAATCTTGTGCTCTTCCTAGTGCTGCTGTTTCTGCAGTGCTACTAGTTTCTTTAATGCCATATTGTTGTTTTAAAATGGCAAGTTTTGCATTGGCTTCTCCTAAATTATTTTCTCTGAAATCGCTTAAGTTTTGTTTATGTCTAGCTAAATGATAATCTCCGATAAGACCTAATTCATATCTTCCACCTCCCTGTGGAACACCGATTGTCTTATATTTATTTTTATCTAAATCTTTGAAAAAATATTGCCTTGTTAGTTCTTCTACATCTCCAATAAGATCCAGATTTATATCATCTAATTCCTCTTGATTAGCGTTTTGTATTTTTTCTATGAAAGATAAAAATTCATGAAACTTCGCTAAACTTGCATGTGCTTTTTGATCTGACACAACCCATTCTTTTTTCCTTGCCTCTCCTGGAGCAGCTAATTGACTAGGTTTTTGGCTATAGTATTTTAATTTATCTTCAACGCATACTTTTAAATCTGTCATTTGTTTTGGAGAGAATCCTTCTAAAATTCTTCTCAAATTTAATTGAGTATTGGCTACAGTTCCTGAATCTTTGATGTGATATTTACTTAATTCGCTCGTAACGCGTGGATTGAAAGAATAAACCAATGTGCTTGCTGAACGATTAGAATTGTCATCTTCTTCCACAATTATTAATCTCCCGATTACTCCTTCCCATTCTCCTTTTAACAAATTGTCAGAAAAAATAGTGTGTGGCATTTTAGAAACTTTCACCACAAACATGTCAGATCTTCCTTTTTCACTTTTCATATCAGCTATGAGTTGTTGTCTTTTTGCTGGATCCTCTAAATTGCAATTTTCTATTACTCTTAGAGGTGTGCTCCCATTCATGTGATGTTTGAATAGGTGTTTTTTGATTAAACGAACCGCTGTAGTAGCGCTACCAGAAATAACAGTTTTACTGAACCCCCTCATTCCTTCTTTGTTTGTAAAATCTCTTCCCAGGTTTTCGTAATCTTCTTTTTCACCTGCAGTTGTGTAATGAGTACTCTGTTCAACCATGTTTCCCATTACTTTTAAAAATCTCTCAAAAACATCTATCTTTGTTCCCAAAATATTTCTAAATCCATAAATATCTTTCAATCCTTCGTTAAACATTATTTTTTCTAGAGTTTGGATTCCTTTTTCTGTAATTGGAGGAGTTCCTATTGAAAACTTGAATCTTGTTAATAAATTCACCAATTCCTGAGTAATCTCAACCTTTGTTCCGTCATCATCTTCAACTGTAGTTCCTATAGCTTCTTTTAAAGTTTCTGCGAATAGATTTGAATTATTTACTACACGAAAAACATTTGACTGCCTCGCTGGAGCCAAAATTTGTTCTACATATTTCCATGAAAGTTCATTTAGAAGTGCTGTGCACTCTTCAACTTCTTGAATGACTTCTGAAATACGATCTCTGCTTTTTAGGCTTAGAGACATTATTCTGGAAATCACTCCCATCAAAGGGGTGGCCAATGATTCTTTTTGTAACGGCTTTGCGAAGTCTTTTAGTTCGTCTATTTTTTTTTGAAGGTCTGTGTACTGGTCTTCCTGAAGATCAGTGTCGTCAATCAAAGCAGCTTCGTTTGTAGCAGGAGGCATATTGTTCGGGGTTAGCTTAGTTCTTTAATAATGTTTTATAAAATTTCTCTATTTCGGGGACAAGAAGATCAAGTTCTTCCCCTTTTAGATATCGTTTCACCTCTAGATAAATGTCATCTAGATTATGGTTGCGTTCAAATATATCGTATATTGAAATTTTTATACCTAGTTTCTCGTTTCTTTCTAAAGTATATAGCGCTAGTTTTTCCTCTAGCACTTTGCTCATAAACTCTAAAAATTGATTTTTTTCTTTCATAATTTTTCCCTGTAAAAAGCCGCCATCATAATAAGTAAAAAATGCCTATATATGAAAAAAATAAATATAGATCTGTCTTAATCCTTGTATTCCCCCTCTCTAAGCTATAAAACAAAACGACTCGAAGTCTATAGCGTCATTTCTCCCGCTATATCACTTTCCATTATCTTCCTGATTCCTGGAAGTTTTTTGTTATATGCAAGCGCCCACATCAACTTTGTGATTGTTGCTTCTGTCGTCATGTCATGAGAAGAAATGGCTCCTGCCTTTTTTGCATAAAGGCCACCTTCATAAGCAGTAAGATTTGTTATACCTCTTTCCATTTGATTTGCAATAATTACAGGTACGCCTTTATCAACCGCTTTTTCAATCTGTGGAATAATCGAACTTTCCAAGAAAGGCACATTACCTGGACCAAATCCTTCTATGATAATTCCTTTTGCTCCTCTTTCAATTGCACGTTCTATGATATACGGGTCAAATCCTGGGAAAAGTTTAAGTAGAGAAATTTTTGCATCAAAATTTGGTTTGAATTTTATTACTCTTTTTCTGCGTAATTTTCTCCATTCAAAAAGTACTGTTGGACGGCCTAATTCTCCCAAAAATGGATAGTTTGGAGAATGGAAAACATCTACGAAAGATTCATGATATTTCTTTGCTCTATTCCCTCTAATTATCTTATTTGCAAAAACTATACAGACTTCAGCTATATCCAAAGTTGCTGTTAGGCAGGCGTAAATCAGATTATTGCGACCATCGGCTCCTATTTCTGATAGTGGAATTAATGATCCAGTAATAACTACCGGCTTACTCAAATTTTGAAGTGCAAATGAAAGCGCTGATGCAGTATATGCCATAGTATCTGTTCCTTGAACAACCACAAATCCATCAAATTTGTCATAGTTTTCATAAATCTTTCTAGCAATATCTGTCCAATGATGAGGTTCCATATTCGAACTATCGATATTTACAACCATCTTTAGGTCAAGCGTAACAATTTTCTGAATTTCCGGAATTTCACGAATAATTTCAGACACATTGCTAGCCGGTTGTAGTACTCCTGTACTTGGATTCTTTACCATTCCTATCGTTCCTCCTGCGAATAGAATACAAATTTTTGGACGAGACATAATTTTATGTTATTAAGCATGGACTTTATAAAGCTCTGGAGCTAGAAAATCAATAGAAACTCCTATTTTTTACCATAATTTTTCAATGCATAATCGACATCAAAAACTGTTGTTTTGGTTCCTCTTTTTCTATCTGTTGCTTCAATTGTTATTTTTGCAGCTGGATCTAGCATAGAAGCACGTAGCATCCTTCTGCGCATTTCGCAGCGACTTATTTCGAGTTTATCTCCGTGATCGGCTTCAATTCTTCTATCACTTTTATAAATTTTTGGTGGCTGTAATAATGCTTCTTCCGTTGCGTCTTGAACGTGTTCCTGTATTGCACAAATTCCTTCTTTGACTATCGCTTCAGCTTTCAAAATATAAGATAAAGCTTCTTCTACTGTTCCCTTTAAATATAAAGATGATTTATTTCCTCCTAAATCTACACCTTCTATCTTTGATCCTTCTGGCCATACACCTTTAAATTTCTCTTCAAATCCTTTTTCAAAAGCTTTTTCTCCCACTCCAAATTTTGGCAACCATGTTTGCAAAGTAGCATATTCTTGCCCATCTGGATCTGTATATATTCCTTGTTTTTCTCCTTTCTTTTCTACTCTAGCTTCTTCAAAGTAAACTTTTATAATTCGTTCTAAATCTACAACCGGATAAACGTTTACTGGATCTCCTGCTAATGTTTTAGCTTTTTTTGATTTCAATCCGTCTTTTGTAATTCTTACTTCAAGACACTTTCTAGTTGGCTTATGTTTCGCATCTTTTAGCATATGCTTTAGGCACCCATTTATACTGCAATATTTAACTTTTTCGATTTCACAATATTCATCTTTGTCTAAAATCGCTTCTGGCGTAGAAGCTGTTTGTAGTTTTTCTAGATCAGCTTTTATGTCTTCTACTCTGTATATAATTATTCTTTTTCCATGAACATCTCTTGCCGGAATAGTTTTTGCTTTAGTTTTTAATTGTTCGTGATCTGAAAAATGATTTCTTAAAGTGCTTTCCGGTATCCCATATTTGGCTGCAAGTGCTGGAATAGACATATAAGTAAATCCTCTTTTTGAAAGAAATGTTCCATCTTCTCCAAGTTGAACTTTTAAAGTTCTTAGGTGACTTATTCCATCAATCATTGCATCTTCCGGATAAAGAGTTGTTTGTCTACCCATTCTGTTTAATCCTGGAACTACTTGGACTTCTGCTCCTTGCTGAATTCTTCTTATTACATGATATTTAATAGTTGTATGACCAATTCTAACATCACCATCTTCTAATGTTTCGGATGTTGTAGCTGGAGTTCTCATTGTTTCTCCGTTTACGCTGCATTTTCCATCAGTATCTAATGACGGTAAGTCTAAATTATTTGATGTAGCTGCAGTATTCATTCCAAGCCTTGCATTTGCGATAGCTGATGTCCAATCAATTGCTGGATTTGTTATTTCTGTATCTGCATTTACTCCTGTATGTAGTCCATTAAGTTTAGTCATATTTCCAATTTATTTTCGAGGAGGTATTCTACTGGAATATTCAATCTTGTCAATGGCAAGCCTTAAACGTCTTCTTTATGTTTTTTAGAAAAATTTAATAATTTTTTAATATTTGTTTGGTAATGTTGCGGGTGCTTTTTTGCGCAGAAGAGTATTTATATATTTTACCCATATAAAAATGGATAACATTAAGAGGTTTTTTGTTTATATGGTGCTTGTTAGTCTAGCTTTGCAAAATTTTGCTATCAAAATGGAGGCTTATGCTTTTAATGCTGGATCTGTCGTAATAAATGAAATTGCATGGGCTGGAACTGCCGACTACTCTAATGACGAGTGGATCGAACTTTATAATTCTACAAGCCAAGCGATTGACTTAACTGGATGGGTTATCTCTGATGACGGAGTAGACAGCTATACACTTTCTGGAAACATTGCAGCTCATGGATATTTTTTAATCGAGGATACAGAAGAGACTGTAAATAATCTAACTGCAAATGCAATTATTGGTTTATCTTTGGCTAATGCTGGAGACAGTTTGATTTTGAAAGATAATGCTGGAAATGTGATTGATACTGTAAATGGAAGTGGTGGAGCTTGGTATTTCGGAGATGGAACTTCAAAAGCGTCTATGGAAAGAATTGATCCTCTTGTTGCTACTGATTCTGCAAATAATTGGGCGACTTCTACAAAAAATAATGGCTCGGCCGGGAGAAACGGGTCAGCAATTTTGGGAACGCCTGGAAGTGCAAACAGTAGTTTTAGTGGAGGAGCTGAAGTTAATTTTATGAGTTCATCTACAAGTTTTAACACTGGAGATAACTTTACCGTGAATGTGAATGTTGAAAAAGTTACAGATCTTTATGCGTATGGATTTGAAGTAAAATATGATCCGACTGTTTTAAATTTTATTTCAGCGAGTGAAAAAGATTTTCTAAAAGGCGGAAATACAAGTACTAGTTTTGACTATGCGTTGGAAAATGATCAGGAAGGAGTTCTTGTTATCGGAAATGCGAGACTTATAAATCCACCTGATGGAGTTGATGGTACTGGAGACCTGTTTAGCTTGCAGTTTAAAGTTGTTGGATTAAATGGAAAATCGAGCCCGATAAATTTTGGGCCAACAAGTTTTCTTGCAGATTCTACTACGGATATTCCTGTACAAATGAATGGATTTAATGTTTCAGTTGGAGAAATTTCTTCTGGAGGAGTTTCAAATTTAACTGCAGATGAAGGTCTTGAAAGATACAGTTTGAAATTAGTTTGGACTGCACCAGTAGATGGAGCCGATAAATATATTGTGAAGAAAAAGTTGCCAAATGGAACTTATGTAAGCCTTGGAGAAAGCACTGCAAATTCTTTTGTTGATAAAGATGGAGTGACTGGAGGAGGTAATATAATTCCAAATATTGAATATAATTATCAGGTTGTGGCTTCGAAAAATGGAGTATTGAGTTCTCCAGTTACGGTTGCCGTTACTGAAACGCGCGGACTTATCGGAGATAACAATAGAAGTGGTCGAGTTGATGGAAGAGATATTGAAAAATTAGCTCGAGCGTATGGAAGTGCATTTGGAGACGAAGAATATAATCCTTTAGCCGATACAAATTTTGATGGAGTTATTGATGGAAGTGATTTGATAGATATTGGAGCGAATTTTGGAAAGAAGATTTAAGAGAAACTTATGGCGGTCGCGTAATGCGACCGCCTATTTAATATTTAACCTATTTATATTTAACTTGTTTATCATGAAAAAAATAATTTCATTAATGCTGATATGTTTAATTTTCTTTAGTAATTGTTTTTTCACTTTTGCAGCTGCTAAAAAAACTACTATTCCAAAAGAATCAGTAGAAGTCCTGACTGATACAATCAATGGCACTGTTTATTTCTCCGGAGAATTTCTTGATGGGAATATTTTAAAACTTTCAGTTTTATCTAAAGATCTTGTTGTTCCAACACTCGGAGTAGCTTTTCATCTACTTTATGAAGGAGATAAAGTTTCTTTCCTGAAATATGAACCTGGAGATTTTTTGGAACTTGGTGGAAATCCTTTTTATTTAGTAAAAGATGATTCTAAAAACTCCGAAATAATTTTTGGAGAGACTCTAAGGAAAGATGACGATTTTCCTCTTAATGGAGGAGTTGTGGCAGATTTTTATTTTCAGATCATCAATAGTGATGTTTTTGATTTTAAATTTAAAAATGGCGTAGTTTCTTCATTGAATACAGTTAGACAAGATGTTGATAAAATTATTTTCGAAGACATCGTTCTCGATAAAAATGAGCAAAATATTGGCTTAACTGAAGCAACTTCTTCTGATCCGACTAGCCAGTCATTTATTGAAAAATACTTAAATAGCTCTTTGTTAAGCACATTTGTTTTAGTAATTTTGGCAACGTTTTCTTCATTATTTCTAATTAAGCTAATCAAAAAACTTGGCAAAAATAAGCCAAACTTCACCTATTCATCCCTAAAATGATTTTCGTTTGTATTTATGTCTGTGATGTATTAAATTGTTTAAGAACTAAAAAAATTAGAAAATAAAAACTCTCAATTCCTATGGATAAAAAATTAATCACAATCACAGAAGCTTCAGACTTAAGCGGAAAATCAATACAGACTATCCGTCGTGCTATCAAAGCGAAAAAGATTCGCGTTCAAAGAAAAAAAACTCCACAAGGTTTCAACTACTTGATTGAAAAACAGTCTCTTGTTGAATGCTACAACCTTCGAATTACTGAAACTGCTCAGGAAAATGACACTCAGAAATCTTTTGATTTGGAAGCAAGTGTTCCAAAGAAATCAAAAGCTAATTCTGATCAAGTGTTCATTACTCGTGACGATTTCAATAATTTCACTCATGTTCTAGACAAGATGGTAAATCAACATTCTGAAGAAAGACAAAATTTCATGAGACTTGTAAACACAATGCAGGAAAAGATTTTCGTTCTAGAAAATCAATTAAACCTACTTAGTGCTCCTCAGAAAAAATGGTACCAAGTTTGGAAATAATTAAAAATATATGAAGCGTCACGTCTTCAGAGAGCTTCTACGAAAAGGATTTCATCTGTTTTCTGGTGTCTTTATTCTTTTTGCCTATAGTCTTTTATATATTTTCACGGGGCAAGAAATTGCCATTCTCTCTTTGACTGGATTGCTTCTGATTCTTTTAGAGTTTGAATATATTAGGCTGGTTCACAAACCGGCTATTACTAATATATTTGAAGATTTATTTAGAAAACATGAAAAAAATAATTTGTCTGGATCTGTATTTCTTGTTATATCCTGCATTATTTGTTTTGCAGCTTTTAATTACTGGGTTGCCATGCTTGCGCTTTTTATGACTGTGTTTGGAGATTTGGCTTCAGCTCTTGCTGGAAGAGTATGGGGTAGGGTTAAGCTTTATAGAAAAAAAACTCTTACCGGTACTATGGCTGGACTGATAATGAATTTGTTTATTGGCTATATATTTCTGCCTGGATTTCAAAATTTATTTATTCCAATGGCCTTAGCTGCCGTAATTGTTGAACTATTTACAAGTAAGATGGATGACAATCTTACCGTTCCTTTATTTTCTGGGTTCTTTGGTCAGATTATTGTTTTTTATCTATCACTTGATCTTCCACTTGGTCACTTTCCAATCTCGGGATTCTTAACTTGATTTTGTAAAGATATCAGAATAAACTTCTGGCAAAAAATATTTTTTAAAACCTTTCAAGATGTCTCTATTCGAAAATACTCTTAAGCAGATAAACAAAGCTGCTACTATTATGAACTTGGATAAAAATGTTTTAACTTTGATGTCTACTCCACAACGCATTGTTGAGGTTAGTATTCCTGTAAAAATGGATAATGGAGAGTTAAGAATGTTCCAAGGTTTTAGAGTTCAACATAGTAATTATTGTGGACCTTATAAAGGAGGAATTCGTTATCATAAAGATGTGGATATGGGTGAAGTTAAAGCCCTTTCTGCATGGATGAGTATCAAATGTAGTGTAGTCGGAATTCCACTTGGAGGAGGAAAAGGTGGAATAGTTGTAAATCCAAAAGAATTGTCTGTAGGTGAATTGGAGAGACTTACACGTGGATATGTAAGAGCAATTGCAGATATTATAGGTCCTACAAAAGATGTTCCAGCTCCAGACCTAAATACTACTCCTCAAATCATGGACTGGTTTTCGGATGAATACTGCAAATTAGTTGGTAGAGATGACAAAGGCGTTGTAACCGGAAAAACTCTAGAACATGGCGGGAGCAAAGGAAGAAATATTGCGACTGCTCAAGGTGGGGTTTATGTACTTGACGAAGTAGCTCGTGAAAAAGGACTTGTACCTGCAAATACTCGTGTGATTATTCAGGGTTTTGGAAATGCTGGAGGTGTGGTTGCTCAATTACTTGGTAAAAAAGGATATCAAATAATTGGTGCTTCAGATTCTCAAGGTGGAGTAATTTTTGAAAAAGGAATTGATTCTGACGCTCTACTTCAATGTAAAGCTGATAAAACTACAGTTATAAATTGTGATACTCAATTTGGAGGAAAGAGAGTTACTAATGAAGAATTACTAGAAACTGATTGCGATATTTTGATTCTTGCTGCTCTTGAAAACCAAGTTCATGTAGACAATGCTGATAAGATTAAAGCAAAAATTGTCGCTGAATTGGCAAATGGGCCAACTACTCCAGAAGCTGACGAGATTCTAGCAAAGAGAGGAGTCATGGTTGTACCAGATGTATTATTCAACGCTGGTGGAGTAACTGTGAGCTGGTTTGAAATGTTACAAAATGCAGAAAATAAATATTGGAGCGAAGAAGAGGCATTACAAAAACTTCTACCAATAATGATAGATGGATGGAAGGCTTTGAAAGCTAATGCTGACAAATATGGCTGTACTTTGAGAGAAGCTGCATATGTCACTTCATTACAAAGAATTGCTGACAAGATAAAAGAGAAAGGAGTTTTGTAAACTTTTCTGTTGGCAAAGTAGGCTACTCATGGTTTTATACAGATTATTAATTTGTGTTTTTTCTGTGCTTTTATATACTGGAGTTAGGGCATATATTCAAAATATATCAACCACGAAAAAACTCATATTCGCTTAACTAAAAAGAAAATGATTCCATCATCTTCTGTTTCTGGGGCTAGTGACGTAAAAGCTTCCAAGCTTGTTTACAGTTTTGACGAAGGAGATAAAGTTATGAAAGCTCTCCTCGGAGGTAAAGGCGCAAATCTTGCTGAAATGACCAAGATCGGAATTCCGGTTCCTTTTGGATTTACTATCACTACTGAAGTTTGCGATTTCTTTTCAAAAAATAAAGATTATCCTGAAAATTTCGCTGAACAATTGCAAGAAAAGCTTCAAATGCTTGAAAAAAAGATGAATAAAAAACTTGGAGATATAGACAATCCTCTACTTGTTTCTGTAAGAAGTGGAGCAGCCGTTTCTATGCCTGGAATGATGGATACAATCTTGAATCTCGGACTTAATGATGACACTGTTAAAGCAGTTGCAAAAAACTCTGGAAATCCAAGATTTGCTTTTGACTGTTATAGAAGGTTTATTCAGATGTTTGGAGATGTAGTGATGGGAGTTGAGCACAATTCATTTGAAGAAGCGATTGATAAAATTAAAGAAGAAAAAGGTGTAAAAATGGATACTGAACTTGATGAGACTGACTTAAAAAATCTTGTCAGTGAATTCAAAAAAATTGTAAAACAAGAGACAGGAAAAGCATTTCCAGAAAGTCCTCTAGAGCAATTAAAGCTCTCTATCGAGGCGGTTTTTAAATCTTGGGATAATGATCGTGCAAAGACTTATAGAAAATTAAATGGCATTATTGGATTAAAAGGAACTGCTGTAAATATTCAATCAATGGTTTTTGGAAATATGGGA
>Ga0172371_10003382_pt1 | contig 24768 bp, 18 predicted proteins | sample Lak12m_FD_114543 | JGI IMG/M metagenome (GOLD analysis project Ga0172371, IMG submission 114543) | Freshwater microbial communities from Kabuno Bay, South-Kivu, Congo - kab_022012_12m | ecosystem: Environmental > Aquatic > Freshwater > Lake | place: Democratic Republic of the Congo: South-Kivu... | reverse complement strand
TGACACCCTCCGTGAATGGAATCCCCGTTACATGGCAGCCGCGCGAGAGCAGTGGACGTGGGCACGATTCGTGGCCATGCAGGTCCGTTTCTTCCCCTGGCAACTGCTTCACCTGGCCGCCATACCCGTCGCTCTGACTGCGGTCGGACGAGCCCTTGACCAGTGGTGGAGGAGTGGAAGAGTCCCAGAATCCAAGCAGAAAGAGACGGATGCGGCGGCATGCACCAGGGCCGACGCGTCGAATGCTCGCGTCCTGGAGACATCCGGCTGTTTGACGGTTCGACTCTTCGATTCGTCGACCCTTTCGGTGTTTTACCTGGCATGGCTGGTTCAGTCGTACTGGCTGCAGCATCTGTTTGATTACGTGCACGCTCCCGCCGTGCTGTTGGCCATCGACGTGCTCGGGGCGGCACGGGTACGGAGTTCACTGGACGTCGCAGCGGTTGACGGCGGCCACCCCGCCCCAGATGACTACAGCTCCGGGCTTCCGACAACGAACGCCCCCTTGTCCCGTTGGGGGAAATCCTGGCGTCGTTTGGCTCTGGCCGGTTTCATCGCGTCGGTGCTGTTGAGCACCCCGGTCATCCGCCTCGGCAGGTTGAGTTGTTGGTCGCAGTGCGTCAGCCAGGGCAGCACGGCCGAGGTCCGAGACCGCTTGAAGTACTTCTCCGTGCCGAACTGGCGAGAGTTGACGCGGGTCGCCGAGTACTTGAGATGTCAGCGGGTAAACGACCGGGATGTGACTTGCTACAACAGTTCCGCCGTGCATCTGTACGGAATACTAGGCCTGCGACCATCAACTCGCTTCGTTTACCTGGAACAGTTGGCGGCCTACTTCCCGGAGCGGCAGTCATTGTTCTTAAGGGCTTTGTCCGATAGTCCTCAGCGCTACGTCGTCACGGACCTGATCGCCAGCGGTTTGTCGCCCGAAGGCATCGCGAGGCTGTGTCCGGAGGGCGAGTTGGTGCGCCCACCGCGTTTTCCATCCCGGCTGCAGCATGTGTATCCCTGGTCACAGCCGGCCGCGTTCCGGGCTGGCCCCTACCTGGTGCATCGCGTACAGCCGCCGTTGGGGCGACTGGCTGCGCCGCCCAAGTCACCGTAGTAACCCGACGCATGTCATGACGTGGACCCGATCCGCCATCACCCGAGTCTTCGACCACCCGCCCCAGTGCAGCTCGCCGCCGCCAAGTGACGATGGGCCCTCCATGTCTGCAGCAGTCCCCGAGGACGTCCAAGCCTTTCTAACGCGTAGCCGTTGGTCTTCGCTTGGCCGGGCGTTGACTTGGTTAGCCCTAGTCGTCCTGCTGTTGACCAACGTGCCTCTGTTCCTGTGCATGCCCACCATTGACGACACGGCACTGTGGGATCTTCATGCCCAGCTTCTGCTGGACGGCGGGGTGCCTTATCGGGACGTGATGGAGACCAATCCGCCGGGCACCCTCTGGCTGGTTGCCTCCATTCGCGGGCTGCTCGGCGCTTCGTCCATCGCCTTGCGTGCCGCCGATTTGGCGATTTTTGGAGCGGTGGTGCTGCTGCTCTTGCGGATCATGAAAGATGCCGGCGTGGGCGACGCTGTCCGCCTTGGCAGCGGCGTCGTCTGTCTGCTATTCTACTTCTCCGTTTCCGAGTGGTGCCATTGCCAACGTGACATGTGGCTGCTGGTCCCATCGCTCGGCTGGCTCTGGCTGCGTTCCCGGCAAGTCGTGCGGATGGCAGCCCCGACTTGTTCCCCAGGCCGCCTGTTCGGTTGGTCCGTCGTCGAGGGACTGGTGCTCGGGAGCGGGATCTGGATCAAGCCGATGGTGCTCGTGCCTGCGATGGCCGCCTGGTTAATGGGGGCTTGGTGGGTACGTCAATGGCGTCCCGCGCTGCTCGACGCCGCGGGGCTTGTCCTGGGCGGGCTGGTCATGGGAGCCGGCGGGGCGATCTGGCTGGTTGCCTGCGGCGCATGGCCTTTTTTCTGGGAGACGTTCCTGGAATGGAATCCTCGCTATGTGGCTGCCGGACGTGAGCATTGGACGCTGGTCCGGTTTGCCGGCATGTGCCTGCGTCTGTTCCCTTGGCTGTTGCTGCATGTGCCAGCCGTAGGAATCACGGTCGGGGCTTTGGTGCGCGGTGGGCGACCCGCGACAGCAGACAGACCCTCGGGGGCCGCCTCGCCGCTCCTCGGGCTCGTAGCCGCATTTTACCTGGGCTGGCTTGTTCAGGCCGTGGCTCTGCAGCATTTGTTCGACTACGTCCACGCCCCGGGTGTGCTGCTCGCCATCTTGATGTGCTTCGTTGGAGGCCACAAGTGTCCCAATCGGTCCCGCACCACGAGGGTCGCTTGGACGGTATTCGTGCTCGTCGCCCTGCTCTGTTCTCCGACCGTGCGGTGCGGCCGGTTAGCGTGCTGGGCCCGTTGTTTCCGCGACGGCAGCAGCGCCGAAATCCGTGATCGATTGCGGCTGTTGTCGCTTCCCGACTGGCAGGCACTGCAGGATGTGGCCAGGTTCCTTTCGAGGCGTGGCGTGCGCGACGGCGAACTCTGCTGCTTCCCGAACAGCACCGTGCATCTATACGCCATGCTCGATGTCCGTCCACCAACGAAATACGTCTTTCTGGAAAGCTATCTGGTCTTGTTTCCAGCGCGACGCGAGGAGATCCTCAGGGCCATACAGACGGCCAATCCCAAGTACACGGTCACCGATCTCATTGCGGCCGGAATCCCGCCGTCTGCGTTACCGGAGATCGGGCCGGGAACCGTCTTGGAGAAACGCCGCTCGGTTGGCGGAAAGCAGGGAATGGCCTGCCCTTGGGAGTTTCCCATTATGTTCCGCGCTGGCCGGTATGCGGTTCACCGCACAACTGGCTCGATCCGCAGTGTCGAATTGGTTCCGTCCCAGTCCCCTCGTCCAAGGCTGTATCAGGCGGCAAGACCCTGATCCAATCCTCCCCGACCACACCCACAACGCAAACGCAACTCACCCAGAGGGATTCGGCAGTGACGACAAGATCTCAACATCTCCTGGCGGTGTCGCTTCTGGCCGCGGCAGCCTTGACCTGTTTCTGGCGGCTAAGCCTTCATCCAACGGACCTGCTGGTCGGTCCCCAGAGCGGCGGAAATAATGACCTCACAAGGTACTACCTGCCGGCTCGAGAGTGCGACATGCAAACGTTGGCCGAAGAAAACCGGTCGGTGCGGTGGGACCCGTACCTCCTGGCCGGCACCCCTCGGTTCGGCAATCCTCAGGCCGGCATTCTCTATCCCCCTAACTGGCTGTTTTTCGTCATTCCCGCTCGCCTGTGGATCAGTTGGCTGCTGGTGGCCCATCACTGGTGGGCAGGTGTTGGGACATACCTGCTGTCTCGCCGCTACCACTTCGCCTGGGGCCCGAGCGTATTTGCGGGGATGTGTTTCCTCGGCGCACCGTTCTTACTGGCCCAAACGGGCGAAGGGCACTACGCGCAGATCTGCCTGGTGGCCTGGACGCCGTTCGCCTTCCTGGGCGTCGAACGTTGTCGCGCGGGGTGCCGCGGCGGGGTCGCGCTGACAAGCGGCGTGCTGGCCCTGTGCTTTTTCTGCGGTCACGTTCAGGAGTTGCTGTACCTTGTCTTGATTCTTACCGCCTTCCTGTTGCCGGACTTTGCCAATCTTGTCTGGCCTCGACACCCTGCCGCGGCGTCACGGCCGGCGGCGCGCCGGGCCGCGTCTCTTCTTCTGATGCGTTGGGTGATCGTTGGTTTGGCGGTGGCCGGCCTGACGGCGATAGAACTGTTGCCCACCTGGATTTACAGCCGGAATACCATTCGCGCGGCAGGCATGGATATCAACCAACTCCATTACGGCTTCTTAGGGCCGGCCAGCCTGCTGCAACTGTTGGATCCCGGTGCGTTGGGAGGGCCCACGGACTATCGGGGCCCCGGTCAGTTCTACTGTGAGACGCTCTGTTGTCTGGGACTTCCCGCCCTGATGCTTGGGTTGGCGGGCATCTGCGGTGAAATCCGGCGGCATCCGGTGCTCCGTTTCGCGGTGCTAGGCCTCATCAGCGTGCTGTTCGCCTTCGGGGATCAGACGCCGGTATTTCCGCTCCTCCACCGTCTCGTGCCTGGCGTCTCGCTCTTTCGCTGTCCGTCGCGGATGCTCTTCTTCAGTTCCTTCTTCGCAGCGATCCTGGCCGGAGCGGGACTCGATCATCTGCAGTCGTTGATGTTCGATGCGAGACGGAAATGGCGCATCGGATTGGCGGCGGCTGCCGCATTGCTGCTGGGACTGGGTGGCTGCGTGCTGTTGTGCCGCTGGACGATGGCGGCGGCTGAGCCGGCGGCGCAGACGTGGTGGGCAACGTTCGTTTACGGCGTTGCGTGGTCGCGCGTTTTCAGTGTGATGACCGGCGTCCTGCTCGTGATCTGGTTCCTGGCCATGCCGGTCCCAAGGCAGAAGACGGCGTTCGTCCTTGCCCTAAGCACGGTCGTCCTGAGCGCTGCTTGGTATGGGGCGGAAATGCTACGGACCGTACCACCCGCCTTGGCCGGTCGCGACAGCTCAGTGATCGCTTTCCTCCGCGGGCGTCTCGGCAACGATCGCGTCCTGGCCGAGCAGGAATTGCTGAGCGACAGAGAAGCACGGCAACACGGATTGCGCAAGCTGGTTGCCTATGACCCGGTTCCTCTCATGCGAGTCGCACTGTACGCGGTCGCGTCAATCCCCGGACAGGATCCTGCCAAGGGACTCTGCGGTTTCGAGCATCTGCGTCTGACCTCCTTGCACAAGCCGCTGGTTGACGCCGCGGCTGTGCGGTACGCCGTGGTGGCCGGCAGGGGGCCGGAACAGCATGCCGGCTGGCGGCGTGTGAGTTGGGGGAGCCTCCCGCCGGAGTTCACCCTCCGCGGGCAAGCATCGGCGAGAAGGCTCTATACCATCTACGAGAACCCCGCCAGTTTGCCTCGAGCTTTCGTTTTGGGCGGGACTCGGATGCGACAACCGGACAGTGAACTGGTCCGACAGCTCCGGGAACTGCCCCCCCGCCAAGCGGTATTCCTGGAACAGGACGTACTCCCCGCCGGAGCCCGCCAAGCCTTTCGGCCGGCAAGCATCGTCGAGGACACGGCCGTTCGGGTAAGCGTGCGTGCCAGCCTTGACGCGCCCGGCTATCTGGTCTTGAGCGACGTGTACTATCCCGGCTGGACCGCTAGGGTCGACGGCCTGCCGGCCACCGTGCTGCCCGCCAACTTGGCTTTCCGCGCAGTCGCACTCAAACCGGGCGAGCACGTGATTGAGTTCCGATTTTCTCCCCCAGGCTTCTCGGCGGGCGCATTCATTTCCGCGATCACCATCATTGCACTGCTGATCATGCTGGTCCGCAGGCCACGTTCCTCCGCCATTCCCCAGCCTCCCGAAGCGGCAGGCGACGCCGGTCACGTCTGAAAACGCAGTCTTCTGACGCCCACCGCTGGCACATGCCGCCCGAGGACGTCGCGTAGAAGCCCAAGTTCATTTCCGCCTGGCACGAGGTTTGCTGCGCAATTCGTGGGGGAGCCCTGGGATGGTGGCTTTGCACCCGGCGAGCCCGTTTTTCTGAAGCACATGTCCCGAGTGAAACAGTGGAGATGACATTTGGCAACAGGTGTTCACTTTTTGGCACAGAACACGAAGGCGGAGTCCGCCGAAATGGCGATCGCGAGCGACATGACCTCCTTGGCGTGGAAACGCAGGTGGACGCGTGCGACTCACGCGAAGACCATTTTCACATCCGCAGCCTGGGAGGACACGAGATGACACGGTCAAACATGAGACTGTCCATCGCCATCCCCCTGTACAACGAAGCGACGCTGGTTCCCGAACTACTGGCTCGCACCGGACGCGTGTTGGATTCGCTCCCCGGCGGTCCCCACGAGATCGTCTGTGTCGATGACGGCAGCCAGGACGGGACCTGGAGACTGCTTCGGGATTCCGCTCAGCGCGATCCTCGCATCGTGGCGATCTCGCTGTCCCGAAACTTCGGCCATCAGGCGGCGTTTTCTGCGGCATTGGATCACGTCACGGGCGATGCCGTGGTGCTGATGGATGGCGATCTGCAAGACCCGCCGGAAGCCATTCCTCAACTCCTAGCCGCGTACCACGAGGGGTACGACGTCGTTTACGCTGTGCGCGTGAGACGCAAAGAAGGGATGCTTCTCCGTTCATGCTATTACCTGTTTTATGCCCTAATCTCCCTGTTGGCCAACATCCGGTTGCCGCGCGGCGCCGGTGACTTTTCCCTCATGTCCCGCCGCGTCGTCGACGAATTGACACGGACCCAGGAACGCCTTCGGTACCTGCGCGGGCTGCGCACCTGGGTTGGATTCAGGCAGATAGGAGTGCCGATCGAACGTGCCGAGCGACATTCCGGCAAGTCCAAGTACTCCCTCCGCCGCCTCCTGAGGCTGGCCTTTGACGGGATCTTCGCCTTCTCGATCGTGCCCATCCGAGCCGCGACGTGGCTGGGCGTCCTCACGATCGTCATCTCGATTGCGGTGGCCGCCTACTCGCTGGCCGCCAAGTTGTTCTTTGCCCACCCGCCTCAAGGGTTTACGGCCCTGATCGTCTCAGTCACGTTCTTTGCAGGAACCCAACTCGTGTTCCTGGGGGTGATTGGGGAGTACATCGGAAGGATTTATGAGGAAGTCAAAGCGCGACCGATCTACATCGTGCAAGAAACCATGCGGAGCCGAAGACCTTGGACGCAGAATACGCCCGAAGATATCGTGAACTGTATTGCCGCCACTGGTGGTGGCGGGCACGCGAGTCCTTGATCCTCGACTGTCTGCGCAAGTACTTGCCAAGCCGTTGCGACGCGCCGGTGTTGGACATCGGCTGCGGAGATGCCCTGCTCCTGCCTGCCTTGGAGGAATTCGGATCGCCAGAGGGGGTTGAAGTCGATGCTGGCATCGTCGCCCCCACGGGGCGTTATGCCGATCGGATCTACCTCGGCCCCTTTGACACCAGCTTTCGGCCCGATCGCCGCTATGCCCTGATCACGATGCTGGATGTCTTGGAGCACTTGACGAAACCGGACGAGGCTTTGCGGCACGCGATGTCGTTGCTTAGAGACGATGGGCTTATTCTGATTACTGTTCCGGCATTCCGCGCGTTGTGGACCAGCCACGACGACTTCAATCATCATCAGACCAGGTACACCAAGCGGACCTTCTTTCAGTTGGCTAAGGCGTGTGGCTTGGAAATCCACGAGACGCACTATTTCTTTCATTGGACTTGCGCCGTGAAACTGCTGCTCCGTCTCAAAGAACGTATCTTCCCGTCCCAACCGCGACCGGCGCACGTACCGCCGGAGTTCCTGAATCGGCTCTGCCTCCAGCTCTGCTGGGCCGAGCAGCTCACTTTAGGACGATTACCGGTCCCCTTTGGGAGTTCCCTGTTAATCGTCGGGCGGCGGCAGTTGTAGCCTCCGAAGCACCTGACGATTTTGAGGCCCGCGAGACCAATCCGTTCCTGAAAAGCAGGAAAGGAATCGCGCAGCCTTTGCCTTGACCTGTCAGAATTGCTAACCAGCGTGCCACTTAGCGACGTGAACCACACTTCTTTGCAGCGTCAGAGATCAGGCATGGGACACTCACAACGATTGCGTTCCTTAGACGCACTCCGAGGCATTGCTGTACTCCTGGTCCTTGGCAGACACATGCCTGCACCGGCCCCCACGGATGGACACAATTCAGGGAATGATCTGCTGATGATTTGGCATCGAGGCGGGTGGATCGGTGTGGACCTATTTTTCGTCTTAAGTGGATTCTTGGTATCCGGCCTTCTCTTCAGAGAGTACCAACGAACTGGCCGGTTAAATGTCTGGCATTTCCTGGTGCGACGCGCCTTCAAGATCTACCCGGCATTCTATGTGTTACTTGGTTGCAGCATTGCTTCGCTGGCGCTCCTTCAGCCTCGGACGCTGCCCTGGGCGGCCATCTTCTCTGAGGCACTATTCATCCAAAACTACGGTCCCGCGATCTGGGAGCACACATGGTCCCTTGCTGTTGAAGAGCACTTCTACGTCCTGCTGGCGCTGTGTCTCATGTATATTCAGTGGCGAGGCAAAGGCGGGGGCGACCCATTTCGTCCTGTCTTCATTTCCTTTGCCGCCGTCGCTGCCGTGGCACTCTTCTTGCGTTTTGAGTGTATGTGGCGGGTCCCCTTCGGCGTCAAGACACACCTATTTCCCACGCACTTGCGGCTCGACTCACTTTCGTTCGGAGTGGCCATTTCTTACCTTTACAATTTTCGCCGCGAGTCGTTCATTAAGTTTCTCCGCGGAAAAACCAATTGGCTGACCGTTTTGGCGCTGCTGCTCTTGGTTCCGCCCTTTGTCTTTCCTTTGGAAACCAGCTTCTTTCTACCCACGGTTGGCCTGACGTGCCTGTATGCGGCCGGCGGTTTGCTGATCTGTGCGTGGCTGATCAAGCCGCTACCCGACCTACTCCTCATTCGCGGCCTAGCTTGGATCGGCTACTTCTCGTACTCCATTTATCTCTGGCATTACTTCCTGGTTCGACTGCTAGAGATTAAGTTTGGCCTGAATCATGCTGGTGGAACCCTGTGCTGGCAATTCTGCGCCTTGTACTTTCCGGGCAGCGTTGTATTTGGCGTAGTCATGGCAAAGTTGGTGGAATTCCCCTTCCTTGCCATTCGTGATCGGCTTTTTCCCGCAAGGCCTCCCCTCGTTCAGTCGACTTGCAGTGCATCTTCAGAGCAACTCAAGACGATCCCCACGACTTCATGACGTGAATCTGTGACACAGCTAAGTAGAGCGTCCTGCTAACTTGAATTCACGTAGTGACTGACAGATGCAAATTGCCAGGCACGCGGCGGCATGGAATCCAGTAGCGTTCGTGCGTAAGCGTGCCATCGCAGCTAAATGCATTATCAAGGCATTTATATCCCGCCTCTTACTTGGCGTCCAGGTGAATATCCCACGTTCTTCCTGATGTCAGTTTCGCGACCTCGCGGTCGAGGGAAGAAGGGCACCGGCAAGGAGCCTGTGTCGAGACCGTAGGGCCGCCGAGGATATGCCGTGGCGGCGATCGGTCCGGCTGTGGCGGTTCTGGCTATCTTCCAGATGCTCACGCGGCACCGGTCCGACTAGATTGTCGAAAACCATCCAATCGTTTGCCTTGCGTTCACTCGTTCCAGCGAGACCACGGAAAGACGGCGTGCCGAGTTGTATTGTTAAGCCCAGGAGACAAGTGCCAACGGAGCGCCAACCACAGGATTCAGTCGGCCCGGACGTGGCGATCGTTCGGCAGAGAACGAATGCTCCGGACGGAATCAAGCCATCCACAACCTTGAAGTCAGGCAATGTCCAAGTAACCTACAATTCATTGTCCGCCAGGGTTTCGTCCGGCTCCACGACGTGGAATGGGAAGCCAACACGACGAGCAGATGGAGTGGACGAATTTGGCTTGCGGTTCCTGGACAACGAACTAGATTTCCAAGCACGCGGACTATCGTAACCCCTCCAAGATGGTAGCAACAAGGGCGTTGAATTTATGAATTCGCTCCGCGAGGTCACGAATTCGGGACACTGCCCGATTGCCCCAACGGAATCCCGCGCGCGGACTTGGTTCTTGGCCATTCTGCTGGCGCTAATCACCTTGTTGACGTACCTGAACGCGGTTACGACTCCCTTCATCTTTGACGATCGCAAGTGGATTGTCGACACCCCGCAGGTACGAAACTTGTCGAACGACTGGCGCCGTCTGGATCCGTCCAAACGACCGGTACCTGCCCTCACCCTGGCACTGAACTACCAGTGGGGGCATCTGGACGTGCGTGGCTACCATGTGGTCAACGTCGTCGTGCACATTGTCGCTGGCCTTCTGCTGTTCGGGATCGTTCGTCGGACCATTAAGTTGCATGACGGCCTCCGCCAGGTCCCGGCTGCCGGCCTGGCATTCGCCATCGCCCTGACATGGCTTGTCCATCCGCTGCAGACGGAAAGCGTGACATACGTGATCCAACGCTGCGAATCGATGATGGGGATGTTCCTCTTGCTCTGCCTGTACTGCGTCCTGCGGGGCGCGGGTGCAAGTCGCGGCTGGCCATGGTATTTCGCGGCGCTCGTCGCCTGCGTGTTGGGACTGGGCTGCAAGGAAGTGATGGCGACGGCGCCGGCTGTAATCCTGCTGTACGATCGGGTTTTTCTTTCAAGGTCCTGGCGCGAAGTACTGGAGCGGCGGGGTTGGCTCTATGCGCTGATGTTCGGCGCGGTCTTGGCCCTGATCGTGCTGCTGTGGCCGACAATTGTCGGCCGCCAGGACGCGTCCGTCGGCTTCAGCAATTCCAACCTCACAGCCTGGGTGTACCTCCGAACCCAGGCCGGTGTGCTCCTGCATTACCTGCGGTTATCCGTCTGGCCGCGCCCGCAGTGCCTGGACTATGACTGGCAGCCGGCACAGTCGCTGGCGGAAATCCTACCTGCGGCGGCGATTATTGTGTCGCTGTTCGCGGGAAGCATGATCGCCTATTGCTACCGACCATGGTTAGGCTTTCTGGGAACGACGTTCTTTATTCTGCTCGCACCAACATCTAGCATCGTGCCGATCAAGGATCTAGCGGTAGAGCATCGCATGTACCTCCCATTAGCGGCTGTGCTGGCCGTCCTCGTCGTCGGCTGGTACGGCCTGACCGAGCGCTGCCTGACGGATCCTAATGCTCGCCGTTTAGCACGCGTCGCCCCAGCAACCTTGGCCGTGTTGCTGTTCATGGGGCTGACGGTCCAGCGGAACGCCGACTATGGCGATGCCGTGCGGATGTGGTCCCAAGTCGTTGCGGTTGCTCCTCACAATGCGCGCGGTCATTTCTCGTTGGGAGCGAGCTACAATCTGCGCGGCGAATGGCAGCATGCCCGCCAGCACTTCCAGCGCGCGCTCGCCTTGAACCCAAACTATGCCCGGGCCCACGCCAATCTCGGCTGGCTGTTGATTCGCCACGGCGAGCTCGAGCGAGGCGAAGATCACCTTCAACGCGCGCTGGAACTGACGCCGAACTACCCCACGGCACTGGTGAACATGGGCAATTTGCAGGCAAGGCAACAGCATTGGCGCCAGGCTCTGGACTACTACCGTCGAGCAGTCGAGGCTGAGCCGTACCTTACGGTATCGAGACGAAACATGGCGTCAACACTGCTTCGATTGGGAAAACCCCGGGAAGCCGCCGTTCAGCTGCGCGAAGCCATGCGTCTGAACCCGCATGCGGAAGAAGTGCGTCTTCAGTTGGCCTGGATTCTAGCCACGTGCGCCGACGCCGACGTGCGAGACGGCCGCGAGGCGTTGCACTTGGCAGAGACGCTCCGACGCCAGGTTGGAGATGGAAACCGGAGACTCCTGGACGTTATTGCAGCCGCCTATGCCGAGTTGGGCAGATACGCGGAAGCGTCCGACCTTGCCTCACGATGCGCGGATCTAGCCCAGGCGGACGGCCGGCAGGAAGAGGTCGAGGTCTTCCTCTCCAGGCTGCGGGCGTATCGAGACAAGCGGCCCTTTCGCGAAGATCTGAACAAAGCGACGTTCGCAGCCGAGGGAGTGGGCTCGGACGAATGAAGGGTCCGGATGCCGCATCGTGCAAGTACCAAGGATAGAAACCAGGCGCCGTATGCCTGACATTCAGCCAATTGCGTCGACAACAAGACCGCCCGATTCACTCGCGTCGCCGCGGCGCGGGACGAGCCTGTTGGGCCTGTCCCTGGCCGTGGTGACGCTTGCCGTATACGCCGACAGCCCTGAAAGCGACCTTGCCCAAGCCGCTCTCGCCGAAGCGTACAGAGAACAAGGTGATCAAGTTCGCGAGGCCGATCACAACCGGCAAGCCCTTGCGGCCCAACCGGACCACGAGGGACTGCATGTTTCCATGGCCGCCTGTCTTTACCGAGCAGGCGACCTGACAGGTGCAGAATTGGTTTTTCGGCGAGCGGTGGACTTGAAGTCCGACCGTTTCCTGGCCCTGTTCGCCCCGGGCTCGCTGTTGGCGAGGAAGCACGATAGGGACTCGGCGGAGTGGCATTATCGGCGAGTCCTACAGGTCAAACCGGAGCACGTGGGCCTCCAAGCAGATCTTGCCCTACTCATGCTGCGGACGGACAGGCTCCGCGAGGCGAGCGCCATCTACCGGCAGTTGCTGAACCGTCAGAGCGGTATCAGCTCCGTCAAACTTCAACTCGCCAAGATCCCACCGACTTTACCGAATGCCGACGAGACAGAACGCAAGGAGGCGGTCCAATTAACGCCGAAAGCCCGCCAAGAACGCAATCTGGCCTATCGGGTCTTCAGGACTCTGGAGGCTACTTACTCCGCCTCGAGCCGGTACGGAGAGGCATCACGGACGTTCCATCGCTCACTCGATTTGGCTCCTAAGCAAGCCGGGATCGACGTCGTAATGGATCTGGAGTCTCGCCAGGAATGTAACCGAAACCGGCACACGACGGGTGGAGTCACGCCCCCCAAGCCCCGCCCCATGCTGTCCGCCCCACCCAGGAAAGCTGCACAGCCGTCGAGCGTGCCCTAACGACGGCACCATCGGAGCCCCCCCCCATGTCCATTGCCGAAGCCACTCCACGCTGGTCTAACGAGTCACCCGCCGCGAGCCCCCATGAAGCGTCGTTCATTTCCCCCTTGGCTAGGCCCAGGATGCAGGGGGTGTGGATCGTCGTCGCCGCCTACAACGAGGCTCAAAGGATCGGTGCCGTTCTGGAGGAACTGCTCGATCGTTTTGGCAACATCGTCGTCGTGGACGACGGCTCGCGCGATTCTACCGCCGAGCACGTTCTCCACTATCCGGTGTGGTTGCTCCACCACGCCTGCAATCTCGGACAAGGTGCGTCGCTTCAGACAGGTATTCGTTTTGCACTAGATCAGGGGGCCGAATACATCGCGACTTTTGACGCCGATGGCCAACACTCAGCCTCCGATTTGCCGCAGATGCTCAAGGCCCTGACCGAGACTCGAGCGGATTTCGCCCTCGGCTCGCGATTCATGGGACAGGCCGAAGGAATGCCAACCTTGCGGAGAGTGATTCTGCAGCTCGCCATTCTGTTTACAAGACTGTTTTCCGGGGTGTCGCTCTCGGACGCTCACAATGGTATCCGCGTTATGACCCGCCGCGGTGCGGAGCATCTGCGGATCACCATGAATAGAATGGAGCATGCATCGCAACTGATCGACCAGATTGCCGCCTCGGGCCTCAAGTACATCGAAGTTCCAGTCCATATTCGTTACTCGGCGGAAAGTCTGCGAAAGGGACAGCCATCATCGGCGGCGCTGAGAATAGGACTGAAACTCCTCGTGGAAAGGGCTATCCGATGAACGTCTTCCAGGCCATCTTTGCCCCTCTGTGCGCCTTGGTGGCGTGCCGGTTCCTTTCGCACATGTTGCGGGGCAGGCTTCCACGCCGACAAGGGCTCGCTTGGTTTCTGATTTGGGGCTTGGCCGCTGGGTGTATTGCTTTCCCACAATCCGCAAGTTCGCTCGCGTCTCTTGTCGGCATTGGGCGAGGCAGCGATCTCGTCTCCTACCTCGCAATCCTGGTGGGGCTTTTCGTCACTGTGTACTTCTATAGCAGCCACCGGACTCTCGAGAACACGGTCACCGAACTTGTTCGCCAACAGGCGTTGGCGAATGCCATACGAGGTTCAGTCGCGTCCCCAAACATGTACTCCGCCTCCGACGATTCAGGGCAAAGCGTTTCTTGATGCCGACACGCCGTCCGCTGAGTCACAGGCCATCGGACCGCCCGACAGTTCGCGAGCGGCGGATGCCCGCCTGGCGATCAGAAAAGAGAGTTCGATAGACGTCCCAAGTGCCCTGAACCTGTGCCGCGACCGAGTACTTCTGCGGCATGGTACAGACTTGAAGGCGGCACGCCGCCATGCGGATGATCGCGTCGGACAGGCCCTTCGTGTCGAGCGGGTCGACATAGGCCCCGTATCCGCCCAGGACTTCCTCGACGGCATGCCCTCGCGTCGCTACGACCCGACAGCCTAAGGATGCCGCCTCGACCGCGGAGTAACCAAAACCTTCGGATAGCGAGGGAATGACCACGCAATCTGACGCGAGCAAGTATGAGGGCAGCTCCGGCAACCGGACCGGCTCCATGACCTTCACATAATTCTCAAGCTTTAGTTCTGCGATCCTTCGCATGACCTTCAAATATCCACCTGCAGGGTCATGGGAGAGGATCAGCAGCAAGCAACTGTCCGGAACCTCCCGTTGGATCAGCACCGCAGCCTCGACCAGGGACACTACACCTTTCGAGACACCGGGGCGACCAAAGTAAAGGTATACAAGCGATTCCGGAGAGAGCCCAAGCTCGCCTCTCACATCTCGAGGGCTGTGACTCTCTCGCCGCCAGAATTCGTAGTCAACCGCCGGGTATACCACGACGGTCCGGTTCACGGGGACTTTCGCGAAACGCACTAAACGCTCGCGAGTAAAGCCCGAAATGCACAGATACCGGTCGAATCGAAGTCGCAGGGTCAGCCATTCATACGCCCGATAGAGACGACCGATCAGTGTCGGAACATCGCGAAGGCTAAGCCACTGGTCTCCGAACACTTCAAACACCGTCAGCACCTTCGGGCGGCGGCGCCACCAACCAGCCAGCCAAGCAGCCCAAGCGGAGGCATACCCACCTGCGTGAATGATATCCACGTTCCTGGCTAAGCGTAGGGCTGGAACTAAAGACAACAAGATGAACCAATACCGTGAGGCGAACGGTGGAGTGGCTACGCGGATGATCCGAATCCCATTCCAGAGTTCTTCGCAGGCATTTCCGGACTCTCGGAGAGTCAGTACCGTGACCAGCCATCCCCGCCCGACCAAGCCCATTGCTAATTCACGGAACAGCGTTTCGCCGCCCCCGACGTGCGGGTAGAAATAGTCCACTACGAACAAGACTCGACGGTTGGCGTCCATAGCGTCACGAAGCCGTGCGGAAATCGCCTGGCCGCTGAGCAAAGACAATCCCCATGCCAGGTCGACAGGCAAACTGGTTTTCAAAGACACACCACGGCAGAGCGAGCACGGCTGACGCCACCGCAAGGCATCGTTTGGGGGCTTGCCGCCACCCCGACGATCCATAGACATGAGGCGTTGCCCCGCCTGGAACAAGAGACAAACCGATGGTTCCAGCACAGTTGACCAGCGAGTCCGGCCTCAGACTCGATTGAGCAAACCCCACCTTCTCCAGCGCAAGGCGAACCCCTCGCCTGCTGGGGAGCGAAATGTGCCGCGGGGCCTCCGTCACTTGCGACCACCGCTTGCCGAAGGCTTTGGCTTGTAGGCTGTCGATCAACGGAACTGCGGCCGCAAGCCAGCCTCCTGGGCTGAGCAACTTGAAGCAACTGCTCAGGGCCTGTTCCACGTCCAGGACGTGTTCAAGCACATAGAAAGCCGTCACCAGATCGAACGACTGCGGTTCGAACTGATCTTCCAACTCACCGATTCCACAGCAGCGTGCCGGGATGCCCAGCCGGTCCTGAACGTAGTTGACGACGGTCGGCTGGAAGTCTGTCCCTGTCACGACGCAGCCGCGCTGCTGCAATCCAAGCAGGCGGTATCCTCGACCGCAGCCGATATCCAACACTGCCTTGCCCAGGGTCTCCCCCCCTAGCGTATGGCGGAGGACTCGTCGAGCACCGCCCTCGTACATCGGCCGATAGAAAACCTGGTATTCTAGCCGAGCAATCGCCCGGCGCCAGACGCTGACACGTCCGGCATCAGGCGTAAAGCTATAAAGGGGCGGGTAGAAGTCGGCAAGATCCGACTCGTTCGGCAAGGGGGACAGGTTTGCCGAACCACAGGACGTGCACCGGACGAAGCGCCAGGTTCCCGGTGCGAAGGACAAGCGGTCGTGCACGGATTCGTACAGCGGCGTCAAGCCGTCGCGGCCGCACCACAAACACGATTGAGGGGAAGCGTCGCCCTGAGGGAGTGTCCGGCTCAGCAAGGTCCCTGTATCGCATTGCGGGGTCATGCAGTTATACACTCCAAGAAAGGGAACGCACGAGGATCGTGGCTCTTCAGCGTCCGATGTTCACCACAAATTCTAGTTCAGAGCAGGCATATTGCAAGTTCGACGATCAGTTGTGCTGTTTCCGACTATTCTGCGGGGATTCTTGCAGAACAGGTCAACTCCATTGTCGGTTCCTGGTGAAAACCCCAAGTGATGAAACGACATCGCGTCTATTGAGTTTGCCTTCTGTAGGTTAGCCGAATGGTGCACCTGCACTCACGGACGGAACTGTCCGTTGGAGCGTCAAGGTCAATCCCAGCACCGTCCAGGCATGGGAGGTCGGCTGAGGCGGTGCGCGTGGCGATGGGTTCCGCGGTGAAACGGCGAAACACCTCCGCTTCAAGTGTATGCTCGACAAGATCGTTTTCGAAGTCGTCGCTCTATTCCACGATGGCTCAGCATCTTACACTGAAGGATCACCATGGCCAAAGCTGGAGCTACTGAATGCCCAACCAACGACCAATATCCAATGCCAATCACGAGCGACGTGGAGCCGGCGTAGCCTGGGGCCTGTTCTTGCTGCTGTTGATCACGAACGTCCCCTTATTTCTGTGCATGCCGCTTACAGACGACACGGAGTTGTTTGATTTGGAGGCCCGAAACGTCCTGGACGGAGGGGTCCTGTACCGCGATGTACAGGAGGTCAATCTGCCCGGTGTGATATGGATTCAGGCCCTCGTGCGTCTGGTATTGGGGGAATCGTCATGCGTTCTCCGCGCGGTGGACTTGGCATTCTACTCGGCCGTGGCGGCATTGGTCTGGGAGTGGTTGAGGGCCGACGGCGTGGGCGCTCGCGGACGAGCGTGGCTGGTCCTGATGCTGTTTCTCTTTTATTTCTGCATGTCGGAATGGTGTCACTGTCAGCGGGATATGTGGCTGCTGTTTCCCGGCTTGGCAGGGCTCACGCTGCGGCGGCGACAGATGGAGGCGTGTGCCTGTGGACGACGTGCTGGATGGTCCCCAACGTGGTGGGCGTTCGTCGAGGGTATGGTCTGGGGCTCGGGAGTCTGGCTGAAGCCGATGATTGTCCTTCCCGCCTTGGGTTGTTGGTTGATGAGCCTGAGTCAACTTCGCGGATGGCGGCGCCGATGTGCTGATTTGGGTGGTCTCTTGGCTGGGGGAGCGGTGGTGGGAGCGGCCGGAGTGCTTTGGTTGTACGCTTCCGGGGCGTGGCCGTACTTCTTCAGCACGTTGCGTGAATGGAGCCCCGGTTACGTGCGGGGCAAAGAAGAATGGACCCTGCTGCGGTACCTGTTCATGACGGTTCGTTTCTTCCCTTGGCAGTTGTTGCATCTCGCGGCAATCCCGCTGGCAGTGACAGCGGTGATTCGAGCGGTCCGGCAGTGGACTAAGCCCGTGGGGATCGAGGGGGCTGAGAGACAGGATAGGGAGTGTTCTAGCTTCCTCGCCCGAAATACCTTGGCCGTTTCGGCGTTTTCCATGCTCGCCGCATTCTACCTCGGATGGCTCGCCCAAGCTTACCTCGTACAGCACCTGTTCGACTACGTTCACGCACCGGGGGTGGTGCTGGCGATGGGGGTGGTGGCGAGTTCCCTTGGGTCGGGACCGCTCGTTGCTCCCGGCGGCGCGACGGGACGCAAATCCCGCCATGGCTTCGCCCCGAGATGGGCGGGGGCACTCGCGGTCGCGGCCTTCCTGGTCGTGGCCGTCTGCGTCACGCCCGCGCAGCGGGTGCCGAGGCTGGCTTGCTGGTGGTCTTGCGTCACGCAGGGGAGCACCCCGGAATTGCGGGACCGGCTGAAGCTGATCGAGATCCCGAAGTGGCAGGACCTGGAGCGTGTGGCCGCGTTCCTGCGCGGCTTTCACCTCCGCGACAGGGAACTCACGTGCTACAACAGCAGCCTGATACATCTGTACGGGCTGCTCGAATTGCGGCCCTCGACGCCCTTCGCTTACTTGGATGCCTACGTCAGCCGCTTCCCTGACCGGGAGTCACAGTTCCAAGCTGTGCTCGCGGCCAGTCCGCAACGTTACGTCGTGTCCGACGTGATCGCCAGCGGGGTGACGAGCGGACGATTGGAGGCACTCTGCGACGAGGGTCTCGTCCGACGTCCGGTTCGATTCCCGGAACGGCTCAGAGAGGTGTTCCCGTGGTGCGAGCCAGTCGTGTTTCGCGCCGGTCCTTACCTCGTGCATCGCGTGACGGGCACGCCGGCCGCGTACCAACTGCACGGTGCCGGGGCAGCCAGTCGGAACGAGACGCTCGGCGGCGCACGTCCGTCCGGAGATCCCGGCGACTTCCCGCGGCAAGAGGCCCGTGTGGTGGGCAACTAGCATGAGCGGTTTGACGCCGAGATCGTCAGGGCATCGGAGAGTCCTGTTGGGTCAGCGCGTAAGTCGCGCTGGCAGACGCTGGAGTGAGCATCGAATGCCTGTTCCCCTCCGCCGGCTATCCGGCGAGCAAGCCATCAGTCGGCTCAGGGGCTAGGCGTTTGGGGCTCGGTGAACTGGCTTCGGTCTCGACGGGGGCCAGCATCCAGAGCTGTCGGACGGTGTGCAGTGCGATCAGGAGCAGCAGGGCCTGCCGGGCGAAGATGCTCGTCCAATAGAACGGCCAGTCCGGCGACCCCTCGACGAGTTCGAGGTTTCCGACCAGCAGGAACAGGCAGACCAACAGACTGGCGGCAAAGGGGCGGTACACGACAAACAACAGGGGAAAGAGCCAACTGATGAAGTACGAGGAGAAGCCCTTGGCAAAAAAGAGCAGCACGATCAAGTAGAGCAGGGCGCAGAGCGTCAGGCCTTCCGCTCGCTGCATCCGCCGCCGAAAAAACCAAGACAAACCGGTCAAGACGGCAATCGTCAAACCGGCCTGGATGCCGCCGCCTGCCTCGCCTTGTCCCCCGACACTGGGCATCGGTATGTCAAACAGGCCGGGCATATCCGGCGGGGCCGGATTGAAGGGAAGGACGATCTTCGGATACGTCCAAACGCTTTCCCAACCGTCGCGGGCGGCGAGCAGACGGAAGGACGACCAATAGATGGGAGGGTCGGCGAGCAGGAACGGTGCAGAGATCAGCAAACAGAGCAAAATGGCGAGAGCCGTCCAGCCAATCGCGCGTGGCGAGAAGCCAAGCCTTCCCCAATACAAAGGTATCAGAAGCCCCGGGAAGACCTTGGTCATGATTCCCACTGCCGTGACGACTGCGGCGGTCCGATGGGAACCGCGCAGCAGAAGCAACACGCCCGACAGATAGAGGCAAATGCTCAGGTAATCAAACGTCTCCCCCGCTGTTCCGACCCCGATGGTACTGTGAAAGCTAAGACTGAACAGCACGAACCCACACGCTGCTTCAATCAGGCGGCGTCTCGGGACCGGTGGGTCGAGACATGACAACAGACGCCAGATCAGGCTTGCTTGAACCAGCAGCAGTGTCACGTTGGCAACGATCTGCACCGTCGTGGTCCGCCCCACCACGCGACGGACCACCTGCACGACCTGCGGACTCTGGTCGTCGGCGAAATAATACCGGGCCAGGGAATCCCGGTCTTGCTCGGTCGATACGGCCTTGAGCATAAGGTATTGGAGCGAAGGAAAGAGTGGCGGGTACGGGGAATACACGTGAAAGAGCCCGCGCTGGCACTGCAAGGTCGATAGAGCCGTCCACCAAGGGATGTTTCCGGGGGTGACGTGAATCGTACTGCGACCCGACGAAGATGACGAAGACTCCATCCGCGCGAGCCCGATCTGCAGGAGAACGAAGAGTCCGCCCATCCAAACGAGCGAATACATGAAGGCTGTGAGCCGTCGCCGGATATCGGAGCCACGCATTTTCGTCCTCCTCGTTTGAGCGCACGTGAGGGCCCGCGCATCCGGCCAAGGTCTGGGCCGGTGCGACGGGAAGACCTGATCTTAATTGGCCTCCGACGGCCCCGCAATCCATTGCCAATGGAGCCTGCCAATGGAGCCGATGGAGCCGTTGCCGGTGGAGCCTTGCCGGTGGCGTCTTGCCGGTGAAGTCGTTGCCAGTGAAGTCGTTGGTCATGCACTGCCGGTCCTCGACGTAGATCGGCGTCTTGCGGAAAGCGTGTCAGAAACCGGGCAAGCGACGGAACCCTTCCGCCCGTTCCTGCTGCGGCTCCAGAAGTCCATCTGGCCGACGAACGGGGAGGACGGCTTTAGGGAAGATATCCTGCAAGGGCTTCGCGCGTCAGGGCGCCCTGCCCGCCCACGCGGCTGCCCAGCAGTTGCAGTTCGCGAATCTCGCCCTGGAACTGGCGGTCCCATCCGAAGCCCTGCATCGTGTCGTTAAAGTTGCCGATGGCCAACGGACCAATGTCCGCGTCGACGGGGCCGGCGCCGTACGAGGTCTTGCGGTCCAGCTTGACGTCCGCCTTGCCCGGGGCATCCAGCGGCGGACTGAAATACCAACCGACGTTATCCGTCGACCGCGTGGCATCGTAGGCCACGGCAAAGAAGGTCCACTTGCCGACCTGGAGCCGGCCCGGCGAACTGTCATTCTGAACCGAGTCGGGCCACTGGTTCACGGCCAACCGCAGCCGTCCGTCGGCATGGCAGACAAGGTCGATGCCGGAGCGGTCTTTGTTCAGGCAGAAGACGATCCGGTTTCCACCGCTGCCGGTCTGGAGGCTTGTCGGCTTGAGCCAGCCGAGGATCGTGAACGAGCGCAGACCGCGGAGATCCTCCAGGGGTCCAGCGCCGGCCTGGCCCCAGCCCCAGGGCTCGCCGTCGGGGAGGTGGAGCGAGCCGCTGTCGGTCCGCCGTGCGGTGCCGCGCAGTGTCAGCGCCGGACTCTCACCCTCGGCGACGCCGGCACGCACGATCGGGTCACTGGTCTTCCGATCGACGGCGATTTGCACACACGAGCGGGCGCTGCCGCCGTCGGCGTCCGTCACGGTCAGGGTAACCGAGTACAGCCCGGGCTGGGCGAACACGTGGGTGGGGTTGGGCTCGTCGCTCGCCGCAGCGTCGCCGAAGTCCCAGCGCGGCTTGCCGTCGCCGCTGCTGCCGAATTGCACCGCAAGGGGCGCGATGCCCTCCGTGACCGAGGCGGTGAGTCGGGCCTCGGGCCGAAGTTTCTCGCCGGGCTGGTACGGTGTAAAGCGAAACGCCACTTCGGCTTGGGACGCCGCAACACTGAACTCGCCAGCCGGCGCCGTGCCCACGGGCGTAACCGTCATCTCCCACGGGTCGACGACGTCCAGCTTGTAGGGGCGATTGCCCGCCAGGGTCAGCGTGTGGTTTCGCCGGTCCGAGCAGTACAGCAGGTAGTACACGCCGGGTTTGGCAAGCAGGAAGCGCCCCTGGTCGTCGCCCAGCGGCTGGAGTTCGTGAAAGGCCGGGGCCTGCGACATGAACTCCTTCAGCCACTGGATGCGCTGCGGGCTCTGGCCGTGCAAGACGCCGCCCTTGGACCACCAGAGGATGTCTTGCGGGTGCAGGTAGGTTTCGCCGTGGCCGACGTAGCAGCCGCTGAGCGTGCCGAGCCAGAACCGCTGCACCATCTCGCGCGCGGTGAGATTGCCCCAACCCTGCGAAATATTCCCCTCGTATTTGCACTCGTCGTAAATCACCGGCTTGCGATACTGGCTGCGGAAACGCACCCCACCGTTCATGTCCGAGGTCTGCAGACTGGCGTGTGTGACCCACTCCTTGGTGTGGTCGTACCACTGGCTGCCGTTGTGAATGCCGCGCAGCCGCTGGTGCGGGTCTTCTTTCTGGAGGATCGCAAAGAACCGGTCCCAGTCCTCCCATTGCTTGTTGCCCCGATGCCCGGCGCGCTGGGCGGTCATGAAATCGTATTCGTTCGCCAGCGACCACCAGACGTTGCGAAAGGCGCTCAGGCGGGCGATGCAGTAGCGCAGATAGCGATCGTCCTCCGCGTCGCTCATATCGGCGAATCCCCAGCGGTCATAGGGATGCCAAAGGATGATGTCGGCCTCGATGCCGAGTTTCTGCAGGTCCAGGATGCGTTGCTCGAAGTTCCGCCAGAAGACAGGATCCGGCCGGTTGAAGTCGAACTTGCCGTCGGCTCCCTTCTGAAAGGCGAACCGTTCCGGTTCGTTGCTGTTGGCGACGTAGTAGCTCTTGGGAAAGACGCAGAAGCGGATCTTGTTGAACGGCGCGGCGGCGAGCGTCTTGAGAGTCTGCTCCTGAAGCTCGTTTGGCTGATGCACCCAGGCGTAACAGGTGGTGCCGAACTGATGGTAGGGCGAGCCGTCGGCGTACCGTAGATAAAACGTCTCGAACACCTGCACCGGTCCGTGGTTATTTCCCGACGGCGGCCCGGCGGTGAACGAGCCGCTCTTGCCGGTCAGCTCCGGCCGATCGCTGCGCGTTTCGTACTGCCAGCAGCCCGACGCCGGCGGTGAGAAGCGGACTCTGTAGACGCCGTCGCCGTCGTAGAAGCCGGGCACCGTGACGCGCTGGTCGCCTTGGCTGAACGTGGCGGACCAGTGCACGTCGCAATAGGGGCTGCCTGCCGTCGGGCCGGGGAGGGTAAGTTCAAAGATGTCCCAGCGTTCGATCGCGGACGCAGAACGGGCGCTGCTCAAGACCGCGAGCAGTAGGACAATGATTTTGGTTTTTGTGTTCATGATTTGAAGGTTCCTCAGCGATTCGCGTTAAGGGAATGATACGCGACGGTGAACTTCTGCATTGGGATTCCTATTGAGTCGCCATTCTTTCACAATGATTCCCGATTTACTTCCTTGAAACGGGAATTTTCTTGCGGGATACTAAGGTCATGGTCCGCTTCGATCCGACTCGCCCCGATTTCTCGCCGTACGGGTTCAGTTGCGTGCGCTGGACGCCGACGACGATGCCGCGCGGCGACCGCCACAATGAAATCGAGCTGAACCTGCTGGAGAGCGGCAGCTTGTTTTATCTGCTGGGTGGCAGGAAGGTCGCGGTCCCCGCCGGCCGGTTGACCGTCTTCTGGGCGGGGGTTCCACATCAGATCGTCGAGTTCGAGGGCCTGGCCGAGTATTTCGTGCTGACGATTCCATTGGTGTGGTTTCTGCAGTGGCGTCTGCCGGACCACTTCACGCAACCGATCTTGCATGGCGGGACCGTGATCGACCCGGACGAGGGCGGTTTAGCAGCGGACCGGGCGAGGTTCGAACGCTGGAGCGAAGACGTGCGACTGGGCGCGGAGGAACGCTGTCACGCCAGCCTGCTGGAGATCGAAGCCCGGTTGCGGCGTCTCGCGCACCGCACGGCGGCGGACTTGCCGCGGCGTTCGCGGCGGAAATCGCCGGCCGTCTGGGACCAGCGGCACTTGAGCCGGGCGGAGCAGATGGCTTGTTTCATCGCCCAGAATTACACGCAGCCGTTGACCGCCGAGGCGATCGGCCAACACGTGGGACTGCACCCCAACTATGCGATGGCCCTGTTCCAGCAGACGTTTGGCACTACGCTCATCAAGTACGTCACGGAGCACCGGCTGTCCCATGCGCAACGACTGCTCGTGACCACCAAGGACTCGATCGTGAACATCGCGTTCAATTCGGGCTTCGGCTCACTCAGCCGTTTCAATGAAGCGTTCCGGCAGTCGTTTGGTTGCACGCCGCGCGAATATCGCAGATTGCATCAGTTGAGGTAGGGGGTGTGCAGCGATGCACATCCTCTTGACTCTTGCGCGCACAAGGCTGACAGACCTCGGGCACGTCCGCCACAGCCCGAACGCGTTTTGGCGGACGCTCCCCACCCCATTCTGGTCGAACGCCGTTGCAGGCTTCGATAGCGTCACGACAATCCGGCAGGATGGGCTCAAGGATTTCACGGCGCGCTGCCGATAAGCGGAACTCGTCGGAGTTCCTCCGTCGCAAGTCCGCTGCAGGGGGGCGATGCCGGTGAGCAACGCCTGTGGCGCACAACGCGAATTACCCACACTCCCTGGTCTCTACTGCACGAGCCGCGGCTGATCTTTGCTGCGCGCATCCGCGCTCGCTTCGTCCGGCTCGTCTGCACCTCGCCTTCCAGGCTCGTGCGAACACCGTCTCGCGCTGGGGGCTTGTCCTGCTAGCATTGCTGTGCCTGTCCCTTTCTGCCTGCGGCGTTGTGGTGCGGGATGATCGCCGGCTGGATCCGTATCTGGGTCCTGGCTGGCCCAAGCCGAACAACGCCTTTCACGAAGCCGAGTTGCCCGAGCTGCGCGTCGAGTTGCCGAAGATCGAAGGCGCGGAATACGTGGACGACGACGAACTGTGCGCGGATTGCCACCAAGGCCACACCGACACCTTTTCCCAGAACGTGCATCACGGGATCCGCCAAGGCCAATCGTGCGAAGCCTGTCACGGTCCGGCCAGCCTGCATGTGGACGAGGGCGGCGAGAAGCCGGGCCTGATCTGGAGCTTCAAGTCGCTGACCGCCGCGCAGCAGTCGGAAATCTGCGGCCGCTGCCACGAGCACGACGCTTGTGCGCCGGGCGCCTCATGGCGGACTTCGGTCCACGCCCATCGTGGGATCTCCTGCCTGAAGTGCCACACGGCGCACTACGAACGCCCCCCCGCAAAGCCGAAGCCGCCCCAGGGCGAAAAACCGCGGGCGGAGCCCGCCGAAGACCGGGTGGCCTTGGCGGTCAGCCAGCGGCAGGAACGCGACGCGGAATCGGCTGCCCCGCCCGCCAAGCCCATCGACTCGAACAACCTGGGCGCCGTCGCCCCGAACGTCTGCTACCAGTGCCACGGCGACATGGCCGAGTCCCAGCGGATCGCCGGCCCGCACCAGGTCGGCGGCCCCAATGGTT
>Ga0172371_10003381_pt1 | contig 24768 bp, 15 predicted proteins | sample Lak12m_FD_114543 | JGI IMG/M metagenome (GOLD analysis project Ga0172371, IMG submission 114543) | Freshwater microbial communities from Kabuno Bay, South-Kivu, Congo - kab_022012_12m | ecosystem: Environmental > Aquatic > Freshwater > Lake | place: Democratic Republic of the Congo: South-Kivu... | reverse complement strand
TGTATCCCCGGCGCGGAATATGAACAGGCGGAGGTTAAGCTTCGGTCCGGCGATATACTGATGATGTATACTGACGGGGTGACCGAAGCGATGAACGAGGCGGAGGAAGAATTCGGCGAAGAACGGCTGATTAGCTTTATCCGGGATAATTGCCAAACTCCGGTGAATGAAATCAAGACCGGATTGGAAAAAGCTATCAACGAATTCACCGGCGGCAAACCGCTGCTCGATGATTTTACGCTGATTGTGGCGAGGATTTTGTAGGAATTCGGAATTCGGAGTTCGGAATTAGGGAAAAGCAAAAGCAAAGCAAAGATAATACGGCAGCTGCCGGACACCATAGAGACACAGAGAACACAGAGTTTCACAGAGAAAAGAGTAAAAGCGGTCGATGGTCGATAGTCAATGGTCGGGAATGTGGTGTCAGGCGCCCTCGCCTGACACAGATTAAACGCTCGAAGGGCGTCATTCCGTCGAAAGCGGGAATCCATATCCTTTACTTTTGTCTCTAATTTACAAGCAGTTGGTGTCGACTACGGAGAGTCGACACCACGCGATAATTATGGTGTCAGGCGCCCTCGCCTGACACATATTAATAAATCTAACAATTCAAAGGAAGAATGAGAATACTGATTACCGGCGGGGCGGGATTTATCGGCAGTTATGCGGCGGAATATTACGCCGAACGGGATAATGAAATCGTGTTGTTCGACAATATGAGCCGGACGGTGTATCAGCCTCGGTCGGGGAAAACTTACGATTATAATTGGCAGCATTTGAATAAATATTCCGGGATTAGCCGTCAGCCGGGCGATGTGCGGGATTTTGAAGCTTTGGAAACGGCGGCGGAAGGGGCGGAATTGATCATTCACGCGGCGGCGCAGACGCAGATCGGTTCTTCCGTCAACGATCCCATCGAGGACTTATCCACCAATCTGTTAGGCTCCTACAATGTGCTGGAAGCCGCCCGCCGGGCGGCTAAACCTCCCACCATCATCTATTTGTCTACCGGTAAAGTCTACGGCGCTAATGTCAATAAGTTGAAGACGCGGAAAAAGGGGGATTTTACCGTATTCGCAGGCGAATACGCGGAAGGAGTCGACGAAACGGTTCCGGTGGACGGATTCGGACATATGCCGTTCGGCGCTTCCAAATTGGCGGCGGACATATATATGCAGGAATTTGCCCAGTTATACGCGCTGAAAATCGGAATATTCCGTTTGTCGGCGGTCTATGGGCCGAGGCAGTTTGGTATTGAAGAACAAGGCTGGGCGGCGAAAATTGTGTTGGACGCGCTGTTGGGAAGGCCTTTGCTTATCGAAGGCGACGGCTCGATGACCCGGGACTTATTGTATGTGGCGGAATTGCCGCCGCTGATCGATGCGTTTGTCAATTCGGAGGCCCATTTCGGATTGTTCAATGTAGGCGGCGGGCGGGAAAGATTGGCGAATCCTTTAAAAATTGTGGAATTTTTACGGAAAAAAACCGGGAAAGCTTTAAAACCGCAATTTTCCGAAACGATGCCCTTTGAACAAAAAGTTTTCTACGCGGATAACCGTAAAGCGGGGAAATTATTAGGCTGGTCGCCAAAAGTGACGGTGGAAGAAGGATTGGAAGCGATGTTGAAATGGGTGGAAGATAACCGGAAGCTGTTTGAATGATTAAAAGCGGTGGTCAGCCGCCAGTCGTCAGTGGTCGGTGGTCAGCCCAGACTGTCTAACAATGCTCCGAACTTGTCATTCCCGCGAAACAGTCTGTCCAATAATGTCCCAAATTTGTCATTCCCGCGAAAGCGGGAATCCAGCGCTTTTCACTTGAACACTTGCAAACTTGAACACTTTTTAAATATATATTTGTGGTGTCAGGCGCCCTCGCCTGACACATATTCTATAAAATTAACAGGTCAAAGTAAGAATGAAAATATTAGTAACCGGCGGGGCGGGTTTTATCGGATCCTATATAGTCGACCGATTGATTGCCGACGGCGAGGAAGTTTATATCTACGACAACCTCGACCCGCAGGTGCATCCTGAAGGAAAACAGCCGGATTATTTGCATAAAGACGCGGTGTTCCTGCCCGGAGATATGCGGGATGTCGAAGAATTGGCAAAAGCGGTCGAAGGAATGGAACAGATGTATCATATGGCGGCGGCGGTGGGAGTGGGGCAGTCGATGTATCAAATCGCTAAATATGTGGCGGTGAATACCGGCGGCACCGCTAATTTATTGGAAGTATTGACCAACCGGCCGAATAAAGTGGAAAAAGTGGTGGTGGCGGCTTCGATGTCCAGTTACGGCGAAGGGAAATACCACTGCGAAATTCATAAAGAACAAAGCCCGGATTTGCGCCCCGAAAGCCAGATGCAGAAAGGCGAATGGGAAGTGAAATGCCCGGTCTGCGGGCAAGAAATGAACCCTCTGCCCACTGATGAAGATAAACGGCAAATCTGCAATTCGATCTATGCTTTGACCAAGAAGGATCAGGAAGAGATGGTATTGCTGTGGGGGAAAGCTTACGGGATACCCACCACCGCGTTAAGATTCTTCAATGTTTACGGACCCCGGCAGGCTTTATCCAATCCCTATACCGGTGTATGCGCTATCTTTATGAGCCGGATCAAAAACGGAAAGCCGCCGGTGATTTATGAAGACGGCGGGCAGTCGCGTGATTTCATCAGTGTGAAAGATATCGCCCGGGCTTGTGTGATGGCGATGAAAATGAAAGCAGCAGATTATCAGGTGTTCAATGTAGGGACAGGGAAAGCGACATCTATCGCCGATATTGCGCGGACATTAGCTAAAATCTATGGTAAGGATATAATCCCGGATATTACCAATGCCTTCCGCAAAGGCGATGTACGGCATTGTATTTCCGATGCCGGTAAAATTGAAAAAGCTTTGGGATTTAAAGCGGAAATCGAATTGGAAAGCGGACTTAGGGAATTGACCGAATGGACGGAAAAAGTCAGCGCGGCGGATTATTTCGATAATGCCGCGGCGGAACTGAAAGCAAAAGGATTGCTGGTGTCTTAAAAGCAGGAATTAGGAATTCGGAGTTAGGAATTAGGGAAAAGCAAAACGCGGGAATTAGGATTTTGGAGTTAGGGAAAAGCAAAAAGTAATAAAAAAGTGCTGACGACTGTCAACCGTAAACCGTCAACTGTCAACTGTCAACCGATTTTTATGCGCAGATTTCTTTACACGATATATTGTTCGACCATAAATCTTGTTCCTTTGATATTATTGCTGTGGAAGTATTTGCCGCCGTTTTCCCCGACATTGGAAGTGTTATTATCCAGCCAGACGGTGAGATTAATCGTCGGGATGTTTTTAATGCTGCCGGGGCTTTTATGCGTATTTGTTTCCCGGAAAGTGAGGTTTTATACCGGCTTATCCGCAATATTATCCGCGCTGCTAATTTCGCAAACGATGAGTTACGCTTCGGGGATAAAGCGCGATAGTTTTTATCCGGCAAGCAAGCCCAAGCTTACAATTTACAGCCAGAATGTGTTGTACAATGCGCCTTGCAGCCGGGATTTAGTGAAAATTGTGCAGGAGCTATCACCGGATTTGGCGGTGTTTCAGGAATATGATTCCAGCCACGCGGTGATCATCGGCCCGCATCTGAAGGCTTTGGGGTATGAAGAAACTGTGGTTTTTTCGGCGCCGACCGATGGAGCTTTCGCTTTCGCAGTCTATTCCAAATTGCCGGTACGGAATCACGAGATATTTTATACCGAAGGGCCGGAATGGAAACCAAGATGGCCCAATCAGTATTTCGAATTCTTATTCGACGGACAGTGGATTAAAGTGGTCAATCTGCATCTGGTGCCGCCGCATAATCCGCTGGAAGGAGTATATCCGTATCCCCCTCAGCAGAAATATATCCCTTGGCAATTGCGGGAAGTATTCCGGCGGGCGGGGGAAGGCGAGATTCCGGCGCTGATATGCGGAGATTTCAATTTGACGCCGTCGGCGAAGTATTTGATACATCTGCAGGACGCGTTCACCGATTCCTGGCGGGAAAGCGGCGGCGGCTTCGGCGCTACTTGGCACAATCCCTTTCCCCTCTTCCGCATCGACTATATTTTCCATTCCCGGCATTTGCGGACTTTGGAATGCTGGACCATCGGGAATAATTTTTCCGACCACCGGGGGATGATGGCGGTGGTGGTCAGCGATTAGCGAAAAGCGGGGAAAAGATGCGAGATGCGAGTAAAGACCTAAATACTCCCAATTTGTCATTCCGGCGAAACAGTCTGTCCGAAAACGCCCAGGAGCTGTCATTCCCGCGAAAGCGGGAATCCAACAGTTTGTAAATTATGGAAATATGGATATTGGCTTTTCCCGCCCCGCCCCGCAGGGGCTACTGCGTAGCAGGGATCACTGCGTGACAGGGACTACTGCGTAGCGCCAGTATGACACCCTTCAGGCGTTTCTCTACAAGGTCAGCGCCTCGATGTTGTGGTGTCAGACATCCTCATCTGACACCATATCTGACTACCGGGGAAAGGTGTCAGGTGAGGACACCTGACACCACAGTCAATAAAAAGCTGGAAATAAAGGAAATACTATGAAATCGAAAAATAATCCCGGATTACCGGGAGAAAACATAAAATTCCAGCCAAATTTGACGGCGGGAGTATTGGCCGGACTATTCACCGGCGGATTTATCGGGCTGGTGATGGGATTGAAGATAGCGCGGATCAATCCTTCGCTAACCGATTTCAAGGAAATTTGGCTGTTAGCGGCTCATTTTATCGTGATTTATGGGATTATCGGATTGGTGATAGGCGGATTATTCGCTATAGTGTCATTCCCTATATTAAAACGGCGGGGATTGAAAAAAGCGGGCTCATTAATGGGTTTCTATCTGCCGGCGCTGTTATTCCTCGGGCTGTTTTATTATATCCGTAGTTATATCGTTACTCATTTCGTAGTCAATCCGCTGATGCCGTTGAAAGGCGCGGACTGGTTAAATTTACTAGCGACGGTGATTGTTGCGGCGATAGCGTATTCCTGCATAATTACCGCGGTCAAAATCAGCGGCGGATGGAAGTGGGGGCGTATTGCTGCAATATTCGCCGGATTGTTTGTAGTAGTATGGGTGGGAGCGTATTTTTTAGTTCCCGGCGAAAAGCGGAACGCGGGTACTGCATTTGAGGAATTTTCCATCACTCCGTCCGGGAAAAAGGTCGCTTTAATCGGCATCGACGGCGCCTGGTGGGAAATAATGACGCCGCTAATGGAAGCTGGGGAATTACCCAATTTCCAAAAGCTGGCGGAAAGCGGCAGTACCGGGGAATTAAAGACGCTTTATCCCACTTATTCGCCGATGATTTGGTCGAGCATCGCTACCGGGAAATTGCCGCAGAAACACGGCATCAATTCCTTTTTGGTGTGGATTTTCCCGGTGACCGGAGCGCAGTTCGCCTTTTTCCGCCTGCCCAAATTCGCCCCGGAACTGCTGTGGATGCAGGAAAACCTCGCCATCGTCGCCCCGGTGCCCAGCAATTACCGCACGACTTCGGCGCTGTGGAATATCGCTTCGGATAACGGATCGACCGCCGGGATGATGGGCTGGCTGGCTTCTTGGCCGGCGGAAACTTTGAACGGATATGTTTATACCGACCACGCTCTATACAATAAAATGGATATCCTCACTAATTATAAGCTGAAAAGCGATAGTCTGGGAGGGGAAGTTTATCCGCCGGAACTATTGAGTGAAATTCAGCAGTTCACTTACACCCCCAAAGATATAACCCGGGAAGATTTATCCCGCTTCGTGAATGTGGAAAGCGATGGTTTTTGGGAGGAATTCCGGATGCTGGATACTTACGAGTACATCGATGTGGCTTACGAAGCTTCGATGTTCAAATTCAGTTTTCCCGGGGATAAGACTATCATTGAAACAGGAAATTATCTGCTGAAAACCTATCCTCAGCCGGATTTCTGGACTATCTATCTGCAGGGGATGGATTCGATGTCGCATCAATATCTGAAGTATTATTTCTTGGAAAATCAGGATAAATTGATTCCGTTGAATGTGGAACGCTACCGCAATTTGATGGTGAATTATTACAAATATATGGACGAGACGGTGGGGCGGATAATGGCGGAATTGGACAGTAATACGGTGGTGATGATTGTTTCCGACCACGGATTCGATAAACAGATGCTGCCTACCGGGCATTACAATCATATATTGCCTAGCGAATCCGGGGAAACGCAGGATTTTCACATCTGCGCGGTTCATCCGGGGATTTTCATAGCGGCGGGGCCGGGAATAAAAAGCGGGTATAAAGCGGCGGATATCGATGTGCTGGATATTGCCCCGACGGTATTAGCCGTTATGGGACTACCTTACGCCAGTGATTTCGACGGGCAGATTGACGCGGACATTTTCGCTGATACAGTGACGGTAGATACCATACCCACTTACGACCGGGAAGCGCGGGGCAGCCGTGCGGTATCGTCCACTTCGGTGGATAAAGGCGTGCGGGATAAGTTGAAAGCGCTGGGATATGTGAAGTAAATCAGGGATTAGGGAATAGGGATTAGGGATTAGTGAAAAGCGGTAAAAGCGGTTGATAGTTGATAGTCGATGGTCGATGGAAAAAGTAGAAGCTTTTACTTGATACTTGGCACTTGGCACTTGATACTCGCTTTAAAATTTTGACTTTGTGAATATTTTTCATTAGATTTTTAAATTACTTTGCAAATTTTTTAACATTATGCCGCCCCTCATATTTTGGCAATTACTTTTTTGGAGTTTGATTAATGTTTAAAAAGATTACGATCGATCATATTTTCGCCGCGCTCGTATTCCTCATCGGCTTCGTCACCTATTGGTCGACGGTAGCGCCGACCACATCGTTTTGGGATTGCGGGGAATTCATCGCTTGTTCCTACACAATGGGGGTGCCGCATCCTCCGGGATCGCCGCTATTCCTTTTAATGGGAAGGGTGTTCACCTTGCTGCCAACCGCCGCAGATATAGGATTTAGAGTAAATTTGAGTTCGGCGCTATTATCGGCGTTTTCACTGCTCTTCCTCTATTTGGCGACCGTAAGATTGATTCGGATGTTCAAAGGCCCGGACAAAGATAGTCACGAAAGTTTCCTTGTCGGCGCCGGAGCTTTCATCGGAACGCTAGTTCTGGGATTTTCCTATAGTTTTTGGTTCAATTCGGTGGAAGCGGAAGTCTATTCGGCGGCGACTTTTTTCACCGCCATTGTGGTCTGGCTGATCTTGAAATGGACGGATTACGGTGACCGGCCTCGCGGAGATAAATATCTGCTGGTAATCGCCTATATGATCGGACTCGCCACCGGAGTGCATCTGCTCAATTTGCTGGCGCTATGGACGGTATTTCAGATTGTCTATTTCCACAAGTTCAAGTTCAGCTGGACAGGATTTCTCCTGCAGATAGTTTTGGCTTCGGTCAGCTTTCTGATTATATATCCGGGGATTATCAAATATATTCCCATCGCCATGAAAAATGTTTCGGTGTGGACACCGGTGATATTACTGGCGGCGCTGATCGGATTATTACGCTGGGCGGCGGTGCGGAAACAGCGGATTTTAGCGTTGAGTACGATGGCGGTACTGCTGGTCATACTGGGCTATTCCACTTACGGGGTGATTTTTGTCCGTTCCAAATTAAATCCGACTATCGACGAGAACAACCCGGATAATTTGGACAGATTGGTATATTATTTAAACCGCGAACAATACGGCGACGCTCCGATTTTAGACCGCCGCTGGAACGGCGATCCCAAATACAGCAGTAAAGCGGACTTTTTCTGGCGTTATCAAGTGCACTATATGTATACCCGCTACTTTTTATGGCAGTTTGTGGGACAGGAGGGGGATTTTCAAGGCGCTGGGGTGGATTTCAGCAAGTTCTGGGCTTTGCCGCTGCTGCTGGGTTTCTTAGGGATGGCTTTGCATTTTCAAAAAGACGGGAAAAGAGCCTTTTCGGTGTTGACGCTGTTTTTTATGGCCGGTTACGGCATCATCTTATATTTGAATCAGGAGGACCCGCAGCCGCGGGAACGAGACTACTCCTATGTCGGCAGTTTCTACGCTTACGCCATCTGGATTGGGATGGGAGCATATTATCTGCTGGATTTGACGGATAAATGGCTGTCCAAACGGCCGGGGATGCGGAAAGCGGGAGTTTATGCTGCGGCAGTGGTGATTTTGATAGCTGTTCCCGGCAATATGCTGTTGAAGAATTACGATTTATGCAAGCGCAGCGGGGAATATGTGGCTTGGGATTATTCACATAATATCCTGCAAAGCTGCGAAAAAGACGCCATAATTTTCACCAACGGCGATAACGATACTTTCCCGCTGTGGTTTTTACAGGAAGTTGAAGGTGTGCGCAAGGATGTGCGGGTGGTGAATTTGTCGCTATTGAATACCGGATGGTATATCAAACAATTGAAACAGATGGAACCGGTGGTGCCTATCAGTTTCTCCGACGATTATATCGACAAATATCTGGACGGACACGATTGGCCGGCTTTGAAACGGCGCTATTGGCCGGATAAGGATCCGGAAACTAATCAGGAACGCAGTCAAGAGATAGCGATTGCCACGCCGGAAGGGCAATATCAGTGGAAACTGCCAGCGACAATGAATATACCTTTGGGGCCGGACGATCCGGGCAAACCCAATTTCCTGCGCGTGCAGGATGTGATGATTTTGAACATTATGTCGACTAATCAGGGGAAGAAACCGATTTATTTTGCAGTAACCGTATCCAACAGCAATTTCATCGGACTGCGGGATTACCTGTCGATGGACGGATTGGCTTTCCGATTGACACCGGAAAAGCGGAAAATGATCGATCCCGAAAAATTAAAAGTAAATCTGTTTGAGAATTTTTCGGGTCATTTCCGCAATTTGGACAATCCCCAAGTCCATTTCAGCGATAACATTCAGAAGCTTTTGCAGAATTACCGCAGCGCTTTCCTGCAGTTAGCGTATTATCATTACACTCACCGCACCGAAGGAATCAATCCCGAAATCGGGATGTCTCCCGATGAACGCTACGCCCAATGGGATGCGCTTTCTTCCAGCGCCAAAGTGGTATTGATTTTGGACTGGATGGAAAAAGTGATGCCGGAAAAGATTATCCCGCTGAATAACGATGAAGTGTCTTTCCAGATTGGCAAGATGTATTACGACGCCGGGCGGCCGGACCGTCTGGAAGAACGGCTGGCGAATTTGACGCAGACGGCGGATAAGTGGGAACAGCTGTTAAGCTATGCGGCTTTATATCACCAATGGCTGAACGACAGCGAAAAGGCCAAAGCCGCGCTTGACAAAGCTTACGCCTTGTCGCAGGACAGTATCTCGGCGATCACCGAAATCGCCGGTTTAGCCGGGCGTATCGGCGAAGTCGACCGGGCGATGACAATGTTGAAAGGCGCGGAAAACCGCAGTCCTTCGTTCGAACAACGGGTGCAAATCGGCAATTCTTATTATATGATGAATCAGGATTCCGCCGCTTTAAGAGTGTATCAGCAATTGTATAAAGAGAACGGCGCTGACGGGCAGGTCGTAGGCGGAATGTTGACAGTATTGGAACGGATGGGGAATTTCCCGCAGGCGATGCAGGTGCTGGACGATTGGCTGAAACTGCATCCGCAGGACGATCAGGCAGCGCAGAAGAAGGACAATTATTTGCGGATGCTGGCGGGGAAGTAAAAAGCGGGAATTAGGATTTAGGATTTAGGGAAAAGCAAAAAGCTGCAGAGTGCAGGGACTCTGCAGCACAGGTTATTGCTTTTCACTTGAACACTTGCACACTTGTAAACTTGCACACTTTTTTTAGGGAAAATTGAGTCTTCCGGTAGATATAATCATCCCTCATTACAAGGGAAACGAAATTTTTCATAGCTGTCTGGAATCGCTGTTCAAGACAAAGTATGATAATTTTCGGGTAATTGTGGTGGATAACGGCTGTCAGGACGACAGCGTGGAAAAGGCGAAGGCGCTTTTTCCCCGGATGCAGGTATTAAAGCTGGAGGAAAACCGGGGATTTGCCGGTGGCTGCAATGCCGGAGTGAACTTAAGCGACCGGCAATATGTGGCGCTGCTCAACGATGACACGGAAGTGGAGCCGGATTGGCTGGAAAAGCTGATGGAGAAGATTTCCAGCGCTGAAGATGTGGCGGTGGTGCAGCCGAAATTGCGGTGGATTAAAGACAAAAGTAAATTCGATTACGCCGGGGGGATGGGCGGGATGATGGATATTTTCGGTTACCCGTTCTGCTATGGAAGAGTGTTTGAGACTATCGAGGAAGATAAGGGACAATATGACTGGGTGGAGGATATCTTTTGGGCGAGCGGGAGCGCTTCGCTGTTCCGGCGGGATGTGTATGTGGAAGCCGGAGGTTTGGATGAAAGGTTTTTCGCTCACCAGGAGGAAATCGATTTAAACTGGCGTCTGCAGTTGATGGGATATAAGATCAAAGCGGCGCCGCAGGCGGTAGTTTATCATTACGGAGGCGCTACACTGCCGGCGGGGAATTTCCGCAAAAAATATTTCAACCACCGCAACAGCATTTTGATGCTGTTGAAGAATTTCCAATGGAAGAATTTACTGTGGATTCTTCCGCTGAGGATAATACTGGAACTGGCCGCTTCGGTTTTAGCGGTGAAGCAGAAGGATTACCGGCGGATCATCGCCATTTTCCGCGGCGGATTATGGAATTTATGGAATATCCCCTGTATTTTTGCGGAAAGAAGATGGATCAAACAGCATCGGAAAGTATCTGACGATGAGATATTAAGCCGGATGTACGGCGGTACCGTGGCTTTGCAGTATTATTTATCTCATAAGCGGACTTATTTTCAGCTTTATAAAGAAGAATTGTCTCGAGTCTCAAGTCTCGAGTCTCAAGTCTCAAGCGGAACTACTTGATACTTGATACTTGGCGCTTGGCACTGTTTTGAAGAAACAACCAACTAAACAACATAAAAAAGCAACACAAGCACAACTATCGTGGAGACTTGCGATGAAAAAACTATTCTTAACAGCGGTTCTATTGTTAGCTTTATCCTTACCGACGGTAATGGCTAGCGCGATTTATCATCAGCGCGGGTTGGAATTACGGGGCGGGATGTCTCTGTATATGCAGATGACCGATCCTACCGATTGGGCGAATCAATTTTCCGGCGGTGTGTCGGACGAAATGACTTCCGCGCCGGATTTCGGGCTCAGTATCCTCTACAAGAGCTACCGGAATTTCAGCTGGAATATCGGTTACAATCACTTTTTCGCCGCCAAGACTTCGTTCGGCAGCGGGATGTATGAAGAAGTGATGGACGCTAATGAATTCTTTGTCGTTCCCTCATTTATCTTCTGGCCGGAGGAAGGATTGAACTTATCCATCGGCGCGGGCCCGACTTTGATGATGGCCAGTTTGGACCGCAACAGTCCGATGGCGGGGAATTTGGGCGAATTCTACGGCGCTTCGGGGAGGAATATCGGACTTTTGGCGCTGGCGAATTTAGAATTCGGCTTGAATGAAAGTTTAGCGCTTAAAGGCGGAATCGGCTTCCGCAGCGTGATTGTCAATAAAATCGAATTTACCAAAATGGTCGGCGGGACGGAATACAATTATCAAGTAATGTGGACTGATACTGCGGGCAATGAAAGCACCCGCAGTTACGAACTGGACTATTCCGGTTTATTCCTGGAAGTAGGTCTGCGCTGGTATTTTATCCCCAAGAATAAGTTTTAAGCGGACAGGCAGAAGGCATCAGGTATTGGGCATCGGGCATTGGTAAAAAGCGCTGTTTGCACAGCTTTAATTGTCTATTCTCATTACACCGTTCAAAGAAGCCCTTTTGCATACTTGAAAAGGTAAGTCTAATAAAAGCAATGGATTCTGGTTTTTCCCGCCCCGCAGGGGTCACTGCGTGACAGGGACTACTTCGTAGCGCCAGAATGACGCTGGGGAAATGACTTGCAAGAAACAGTGTATCAGACATGTCACTTTAGTATTCCCGTGAGCCCGTGAAGAACCCAGGAATGGAATGTCCGCTGTGTTCCCGCGGCGAAGGTTCGCCTTATCGTGAGCTCCCCGACCGTTTTCAGCCGGATGGGGAGCTTTACCATTTATACCGCTGCGGTAATTGCGGCTTCATTTTCCTTTATCCCCGCCCGGCGGAAAATGAAATGAGCCGGTTTTATCCGGGAGCAGATTACGACCCGTTTTTAGAAACAGGTCAAACTGTCTCGCTGATACAGCGGATATATGCGCTGGTGAAACCGCGGGCTTTGGCGGGGAAGGCGAAATTAGTAGGGAAATATTTTACCCGGCCGGGGAATTTGTTGGATGTGGGCGCCGGCGCCGGCGGATTTTTGCAAATAATGCGGCGAAAAGGATGGCAGGTTACCGGGGTGGAGAAGGATGACCGAGCGGCGGAATACGGCCGGAAGCGCTCCGGCTTGACTATTTTCACCGACGATTTATGCGATGCCGGAGAATTCGCTTCTCAGTTCGAAGCGGTGACTTTCTGGCATTCGCTGGAACATATCCACCGTCTTAAGGAAAACATCGCGCGGGTAAAGCAGCTTATCAAACCCGGCGGTATCCTGATTATCGCTTTACCCAATCCGGGCGCGTGGGAAACGGCGGTGTACGGGAACTATTGGGCGGCTTACGATGCACCGCGGCATTTGTGGCATTTTACCCCTAAAGTCCTGAAAAATTGGTTCAAACAGGAAGGATGGGAACATTTGCAGTCGAAAGCGCTGCCCTTCGACCCTTTCTATATCTGCCTGCTCAGCGAAAAAATGATTTTTGGACGAGGTAAGCTATTAAGGATATTGTTCCGGCTGCCGGCCGCGGCGATATGTTCGTTTTGCGTTGGTATGTTTAAGACTGACAAGGCATCGTCAGTGGTCTATGTGTTTAGGCGGTCGATGGTCGATGGTTGATAGTATATGGTTTACGGTTCACGGTTTACGGTAATTGAGATTGAAACCTAAATATTTCAGCATATTATTGTTATTCCCGCTGATTGTCATCTCGCTGTTGTTCGACAGCTGCGAGATGAAACGGCGGGTGAAAGGCGATTTGGCGGCGGCGGTGGTGTTCGCCGATGAGGAGGTGTATAAATCCTGCCAGGGGAAATTATCCAAAGCTTTGGAACGGGTGATTTACACTCCTCAAGAGGAAACGGTTTTCCGGTTGAAACCGGTGCCTTTTGCACAGTTTACCAATTATTCCATCGAACCTAATATCATTATTTTAGGGACTTTGGACGGACAGGGGGAAGTTTCCCGCTACGCTCAAGGGATGTTGACGGCGGAAACGCGGAAAGGGATAGAAGACGGCCTCTTTTGGTTTTTCGCCCGGAAAGACGCTTGGTACCGCGGGCAATTGCTAATCGTAGTGTTGACCAATGACAAAGCGGAATTAGCAGCGCGGCTGGAATTCGGCGCGGATGATTTATTCAGAACGCTTCAGGAATCGGCGTTGGCTCGGTTGACGGAATCTATTTACGCAAAAAACGAGCGTAAGGAAGTGGCGGAAGCCCTGAAGAAGGATTACGGTATCGACATTCGGGTACAGCATGATTACACTATCGTACGGGAATTGCCGGAACAGTGTTTTGTGCAAATCCGGCGGTTCAATCCCTCGAGGTGGCTGACTATTACTTGGCAGGACGCTGACAGTTTGACCGCGGAAATGGTGATCCGGGAACGGATGCGGCTGGGAGGATTGTTCGCCGATTCCTGCAAAATCGAACCGGATTATAATGTGGTCACCGCGGACGACCGTATCGTTCCGGGAGGATTGCTGCTGCGGGGATTATGGTCGACAGCGAAACAAAATCTGGGCGGCGGACCGTTTTTTACTTTGGCGGTGCTGGATACAGCGTCCGGGAAAGCGTATTTCCTCGACGGAGCGGTTTTCAATCCCGGCGAAGTGAAACTGCCGTTTTTACAGCAATTGGAAGTGATGGTTTTGACTTTTAAGCCGAAAACCGTGAACCGTGAACCGAAAAAACAAAAGCAAATATAAAAAGCTTCATCATAGAAGACACAGAGAAAAGCAAGTAAAAAGCTAAAAGTAAAAGCAAATCAAAACAAGATAAGTTTAAACTTTGGGTTCTTACCTTTTCAGTTTAAGAGCGCATCTCTTTCATTTAAGTAAATGGTTGTTATCTTTATTGGTACATTAATACTTTAAAGGTGTCGGACTAAAGTCCGACCTCCTATATTTGGGAGAACAGACTTTAGTCTGTTCACTTAAGTCTTGCGTCTTGAGCCCAGAGCCCGAAGCCGAGAATTTCAAATGTCTTGGGCTAGTATTTAATTATAGAGCCTTATAGTTTTGCCGCTAGCCACCAGCAACCGCCGCCAGCCATAAATCGGAATTATCTAAATGCCATCACCTCAAGTCTTGATTTTAATCGGCAGTGAATCGGATAAAGAACGGATCGCCAAATTGCCGATAGTATTGGAATGGTTCGGTATCGGGTACGAGTTAGCGGTATCGTCCGCTCACCGCCAGCCGGAACAAACTGCGACTTTGGTGCGGGAAGCTCAAGGGCGGGGAATGAAGTTGATCATTGCGGCGGCGGGGATGGCGGCGCATTTGCCGGGCGTGGCAGCGGCTTTAACGCCGCTGCCGGTGATTGGCATTCCGTTGAACGCCAGCCCGCTCGGTGGCACCGATGCGCTGTATTCCATCGTGCAGATGCCGCCGGGGATTCCGGTCGCTGCGGTGGGCATCGACGGAGCGGTGAATGCAGGAGTGCTGGCGGCGAGGATTTTGGCTTTGCAGGATGAACGGATTGGGGAAAAACTGGCGGAGTTCACGAGGAAAGGAAGTAAGATTTGATTAGCGGGCAGTCGTCAGTCGCAGGTATAATGACCTGCTTGTGGTGTCGACTCTCTGCGGTCGACACCGACCACTTGTAAATTAGAGACAAAAGTAAAAACACCCGATTCCCGCTTTCACGGGAATGACAGCTCCGGGGCCTTTTCGGACAGACTGGAAAGCGGTAATTCAACTTTTTACTTGCCCACTTGAACATTTTTTCGGACTATGCGGGTGGTGTCGACCCTCAGCGGTCGACACCGACCACTTGTAAATTAGAGACAAAAGTAAAAACACCCGATTCCCGCTTTCGCGGGAATGACAGCTCCGGGGCCTTTTCGGACAGACTGGAAAGCGGGAAGCCAACTTTTTTCTTGAACACTTGTCCACTTGAACACTTGAACACTTTCTTGGACATATAAAATATTCACGGACACCCACAAAATATTTATGAAGACATTAATCATCATACCCACATACAACGAACGGGAAAACATCGGCAAGCTGATTCCGCTGGCGCTTGAACAAAGCGAAGGGCTGGAAATACTGGTAGTGGACGACAATTCTCCCGACGGGACGGCGCAGGTGGTGCAGGGGATTTGCCAGACCGACGACCGGGTGCATTTATTGTCCAGAGAAGGAAAAATGGGACTGGGGACTGCTTATGTGGCGGGATTCAAGTATGCGCTGGAAAAAGATTACGAGGCGGTGATGGAGATGGATGCGGATTTTTCGCATGACGCGAAAGAGATACCCAATTTTATTGCCGCGGCGGCGGAAGCTGATGTAGTTCAGGGTTCCCGCTATTGCCGGGGGGTGAATGTGATCAATTGGTCGATGGGAAGGCTGCTGCTATCCTATTTCGCCAATTATTATACACGGCTTGTGACCGGATTACCGGTGATGGACGGCACCGGCGGATTTCGCTTGATTAAAGCGGCGGCGCTAAGAACTATCGACCTTGACCGCATCCGTTCCAACGGTTATTCTTTCCAAATTGAACTGCTGTATAAAATCTGGAAAAAAGGTTTCACCATCAAGGAGATACCAATAATCTTTTATGAGCGGGTTCAAGGCAAGTCGAAGATGTCGAAGAAGATAGTTTATGAGGCGATTTTTATGGTCTGGAAACTGCGCCTAAAAAGCCTGTTCCGCCGGCTATAAATGTGGGAGGAGACGGTTTTGGATATAAGCGTAATCATTGTCAATTACAATGTGAAGTATTTCCTGGAGCAGTCGCTGATTTCTTTGCGGAAAGCGGCGAAGGGATTTTCCGTGGAATACATAGTGGTGGATAATGCTTCTTCCGATGGCAGCGCAGATTATATCCGGCAGAATTTCCCCGAAGTAAAATTGATCGCCAACGCGGAAAATTTGGGCTTCGGGAGGGCGAACAATATCGGACTCAAGCGTGCCCAAGGGCGCTTTCTGCTGATAATCAATCCAGATACGGTGGTGGGGGAAGACACATTACGGGTATTGATCAATTATATGGAGACCAATCCCACTATCGGTGCGATTGGCCCTAAGATATTAGACCGGGAGGGCAAATTCGACCCAGCCAGCCGCCGGGGATTCCCCACTCCTTTCGCCGCTTTCAGCAAACTAAGCGGATTATCTTCGTTATTCCCTAAAAGCAAAACTTTCAATCAATACAATTTGACATATATCGACCCGGAACACGAATGCGAAATCGACAGTTTGCAGGGTTCATTTATGCTGGTGCGGCGGGAAACTTATGAACAGACCGGCGGTTTCGATGAAGAATACTTTATGTATGGCGAGGATATTGATTGGTGCTACCGCATCAAACAGGCGGGATGGCGGGTGTTCTATCAGCCGGCGGCGAAAATCATTCATTACGGCGGCGAAAGCGCGCTCCGTTCCAACATCGATACCCGAGCGGAATTCTTTCAGGCGATGCATTTGTTTGTGAAAAAGCATTTTGCCCAACAGATGCCGTTAGCTATACCGCTGATTAGAATGGGGATCTATATCAGGTATATATTGGATTGGTGCAGCCGCCGTCTGCCGCTTTTACGGGCGCCGGTAATCGATTTAGCGATATTGAATACCGGATTATTCATCGGGAGGCTCATCCGCTATGGGAATTTCGGCATCCCGCCGCGCCTGCCGCTGGGTTATACCATCTACAACCTTTCCTGGCTGGCGATAATGCTGTTTTTCGGAGTTTACGGCCGGAAAAAGAGTTCGATGGCGAATACGGTAACCGCGATGGTGGTCGGACTTGCATTTCTCTTCAGTTTTACTTATTTTTTCAAGCAGTTCGCCTTTTCCCGCTTTGTGCTGTTATTTACCGCCTGGCTGGCTTTGACCGCAATTCCGGGGTGGAGGTGGCTGGTAATCAAGCTGCTGGAAGTGAAAAATATCAAGGAATTTTTCAAGCGCCGGGCACTGCTCATCGGAGTGGACGACCTGACTTTGAAAATTGCCCAGAAGGCGCGGGAAAAATCCGATTATCCCATTAAAGTAGTGGGATTTCTGGACAAACAGCACGATAGATTGGGACAAAAAATCGCGGGATTGGAAGTTGTCGGCGCTTTCGAGGAGGCGGAAAATATTATCGCCAGGCTGTCGATTGAGGAAGTGATTTTTTCCGCCGCCAGCATTCCTTACGGCGAAATCGTGAAATTTATCGACCGTTTTCAAGGCAAGGTGGCGTTTAAACTGATACCGGAAACCGCATTGGAATCCTCCGACGGGGAAATCCCGTTTTTAGAACTGGGATTCAGCCGCAAACCCAAGTGGTTTTCCAGGTGGAAAAGATAGGGATTAGGTGTATTGTTCTTTGAGGTTAGGTACAATCTGTCATTGCGAAAGGCTGAAAGCCTTGAAGCAATCTCTCTAAATAATAAAATCCAATGTACCTAACCTTTGAGAATAATACAATTAGGGAATAGGGAAAGCGCTGGAGCGGCGCAGCTTAGCAGGAAAATAGCGTTTCTGTCAGGTCTCCGCTTTGCTATATACTGTCTCTAATTATTACTTTCCGATTGTAGGGACAGAACACTGTTCTGTCCCTACCAAACATGCGAAAAAACTTTTTAGCATTAGTATATAAGGTCACATATTGAACACCTTCGCATTAGAATTTGAAAAGCCGATCATCGAGTTAGAGCAAAAAATCGAGGAGATGCGGGCTTTGAACCGCAGCGGCAATTTATCGGTGGCGGATGAAATCGAAAAGTTGCAGCAGAAAGCGGATAAGCTGAAGTCGGAGATTTTCGCCAAGCTGGGGCCTTGGGAAAGGGTGCAATTGGCCCGCCATCCTAAACGCCCTTACACATTGGACTATTTGTCCCGGATAACAGTGAATTTTACGGAATTGCACGGCGACCGGCGTTTCGCGGAAGACCCGGCGATTGTGGCCGGATTGGGGCAAATCGACAATTTCAAAATGGCGATTATCGGTCAGCAAAAAGGAAGAGGCACAAAAGATAACCTATACAGAAATTTCGGAATGCCCAATCCGGAAGGATACCGAAAAGCCATACGAATTATGCAATTGGCGGCGAAGTTCAACCGCCCAATTTTAACTTTAATCGATACACCCGGCGCTTATCCCGGTTTAGGCGCGGAAGAACGCGGTCAGGCGGAAGCAATCGCTCATAACTTATTCGTAATGTCGGAACTGCCGGTGCCGATAGTGGCGGTGGTAATCGGCGAAGGCGGAAGCGGCGGCGCTTTGGCGCTGGGAGTGGCGGACAGAGTGATGATGCTGGAAAATTCCATCTATTCGGTAATATCGCCGGAAGGATGCGCTTCCATCTTGTATCACGATGCCAGTAAGAATAAATTGGCGGCGGAAGCGCTAAGGATTACCGCTGATGATTTGAAATCGCTGGGATTGGTGGACGAAATCATCCCGGAACCGGCGGGCGGCGCTCATTCCGATTACGACACTGCGGCGAATATGCTGAAAGCTAAGATTATCGCAGTCTTTGCCGAATTGACTGCCATACCCGGCGATGTTGTAGTGGAAGAACGGCGGGAAAAATACCGTAGAATGGGTTTCTGGCTGAAATGATTACCGGGGAAACACAAATCCGCGTGCGCTACGGCGATACCGATAAGATGGGCATCGTTTATTATGCCAATTATCTGGAATATTTCGAAGTGGGGCGGACGGAATTCATCCGGCAGTATTATAAATCGTACGCCCGCATCGAGGATGAGGGCTTCGTTTTACCGGCGCGGTCGGCGCGGGTGGAATATAAAAATTCCGCGGCTTACGATGATTTATTGACGGTAAAGACAACTTTAGTGAGTTTTACCAAAGTCAGACTTTATTTTGAATATGCGATATATAAAGAAGGTGGAGTTTTAGTCTGCACCGGAGCGACGGAACATTGTTTTACCGATTACGCAGGTAAACCGAAACGGATGTCAGCAGAGATGTGGGAAGCGTTGAAAAAAATTAATGAACAGTTGACAGTTGAAGGTGGACGGTAAAAGCAAACAAAAAGCAAACATAGAAACAAATCTACAACAGAGTCACGGAGGACACAGAGGTACACAGAGAAAGCAAAAGCGATTCACGACAGATAAAATAGATTAAACAGATATGTTAATGTAGGGGCGGGTCATTGACCCGCCCAATGTTTACTTTTCACAAACGCCCGAAGGGCGTCATTCTGAGCGCTACGCAGTAGTCCTTGTCACGCAGTGACCCCTGCGGGGCGGGAAAAGCCAGAATCCAGCCTTTTGTTAATTATGAACATAGAGATTCCCGCTTTCGCGGGAATGACAGTCTTGGGGCGTTTTCGGACAGACTGTTACGAAGGAATAACGCCCTTCGAGCAATAAAAAAACCCCGGCAGATTATTCTACCGGGGTTCTGTGTTTTTACAATGGCAGGACAGAACAATGTTCTGTCCCTACTTGACCAATAACATTTTCTTAGTCTGGGAGAAATTACCGGCTTTAATAGTGTAGAAATACAAGCCGCTGGACAAATCGGCGCCGTCGAAAGTCATAGTGTGCCATCCGGCTTGCATCCAGCCATTAGCTAAAACCGCAACTTCCCGCCCCAAAGTGTTGTAGACCACTAAAGTCACTTTTTCAGCTTGCGGCAGGGCGAATGCGATTTCCGCGCGGGGATTGAACGGATTAGGATAGGCATTGCCCAGTTCGTAATTTTCCGGCAATTCCGCTGTCATTCCCGCGAAAGCGGGAATCTCATCCCAGCCGGTCAGATTCCAGTTATCGACGCCGCCGCCGGGCGAATTGAAAACCGCTGATTTGACAAAAGTAAAATGATCTTCTTCCCAAATGTCCAGCGTAGTAAATTCGCCTACATAAGCATTATAGATATAGTTGCCTGCGGCGTAGCTTCCCGGAATGTTTTGCGTCATATTTTTCGTGATGGAACCGCCGCCAGCTATAATCACATTCTGCCGCACTATGAAATTTGCGGAAGTGCCGCCGGAAGGCAGAGTGGCATTAGTCCAAACATCCACCGGTTCCGGATTAGTCCCCAGATTGGCGATGGCGGCGGTGTAGGTTAAATTACCACCGTTGGCGGGGATGGTGGTGGAACCGGTGGGGGTCAAGGTGACGGTAAAGTCATGCGCCTGCGCCACTTTGACCGGTTCAATGGTAGTATATTTCACCGCGCGATTGCCCAGATAAAGCGGAGTGGCGGCGGGATGATAGACATTCCAATAAGCGTATTGCAGACCGTCCTGATGATCGTTGCTCATAATGCCGGCGGTAAAATAAGCGTTATCCGAACCGGAACCGCTGCCGGGATTGATATAGGAATACTGGAATAAAATTTCCCCATCGCCGGACGGAGTCGGATAGAAAGCGGGATCGTATAAAATCACTTCAAATTTCTGCGTCTGCCCGCCGGACATTAAAGACACATTATTGTATTCGATGATAAAAGTGTGATTAGTCTGATCATTGTAGTAATAGACATGACCGCTGCCCATCACCAAGTCATCCCAGAAGGGGCATAGCATGCCTTGGGTCGGCCCAAAGGAGGTGGGAATGGCGTAATTGCGGAAATCGCTGTGATAGGTTTCGTCGCCGAAGCCCAGCCAGCCGTTGGAACAAACGGTCAAAGTGTCGAAACTCTCACCGTAGTAAGTGAAATCGAAGGGCAGTATCACCCGCGCCGAAACATCCTGACCATTGCTGTAATCGCCCAAATTTATCACCGTGCCGGTGGCGCTGATTTCCACCCAGTTGTAAAGCGGGAAACCGCCATATTCCGCATCGGTATTGTCGATGCAGTAATAACCGTATTGATCGGGGCCAAATGGATCGGAAGTGCTGTAATCGCCGACCATAAAAGCAAAGGGAATAGCCTGCGAAAAACCGTTGCCGCTGGTAACCGTCAAAATTCCATCGACGATATGGCCGTCGGTAGCGTCAGCGTCGGCGGAAATAGTAATTACATCCCCGGCATTGGTGGCGGTGGCTCCGGCATTGATATTGCCGAAAGTCCCATTGGGGTCGGTAATGGTGATTTGGTCGTCATCGGCGGTAACGGCAGCGGTGACGCCGGTCAGATTGAAGGAACCGTTATTTCTCAAGGTTAAAGTAATATTGGAACTGCCCCCGGGTTCCAGTCCTCCACCGCTCCAGGAAGAGGAGACAATACTCATATTGCCTGAAACTATTTCCACATTGAAAGCGGAGGTGAAAGTCCCTTCGTTGGTGGTAATCGCCAGATTGAAGGGGAGGACATATTCATCGAGGAAATCGCCGCTTAACTGCGCCACAAATTTGCTGCTGCCGTAAGCGGTGGCATTGGCGGCTAAATCCGGATAGGTAACATTGGCGGCAGTGACCGTAACTTTATCATCGGTGGAACTTAACATTGCGGAAATGCCGGTAGCAGTTGTAGTTGTCCCGAAATTTTTCAGCTGGACATCGAGTTCGAGCGTTTCGCCGGGATTGGCGTCTTCATCGCCGTTCCCGGAAGAAGCTCCGAGGTTGTCGTCGTCGATGGTCACGACATTGCAGGAAGGATATACCGCCTCTGCGGCGACAGTAACATTGCCCAGATGCGGCCGGTAGTTGTGATAGGTCACCGTTACTTTCAAGGTTCCCGCTGTGGGGACATCGATAGCCGAAGTGTAAACGCCGTTTTCATCGGTGCGGCCGCCGACATAGGTTTCAGTGTCTTTAAGCAGTGTAACATACATATCCGGCAGGGGAACACCTGCGGGATCGGTAACGGTAACGGTGAAGCTGGAAGCGCCGAGGGCAATAGTTGAAGGATAGGTTACCGTCATCGGCAGGGGCACGGCGTTCCACAAATCGGTGGAAGGATCGCCCATCAGGTTGTTCCAGTAGGTGAAGTTATTCATCTGCCCGGAATCGTATTGATAGCTGAGAAACAGTTCGTATTTGCCCCGGAACAACATAGGGCCTAACTGCGAAATGCCTTCGTAATGCAAACCGCCCCATAATCCGCCGCAGACAGTGTTGTTGTAACGGGTGTGGGTGCTGGAAGTGGCGGTGCCCACGCCGCCGATACCGCCGGTGGGATTGGTGGGCGAGCCGGCGCGCAGCCAGGCTTCATTGCAGTCCGCGCCGTTGGAACCGAAGTCGCCGGTGCCGCAGGTGATGATTACGCCGTAAGGCAGTTTGCCGGAGTTGGTTAAAGCCATAATATCGGATTGATCGAAACTGCTGGAACCCAGATAGCCGCGGTAATTCAAAGCGCTGATACCGTTATTGCAGGCGTTGCGCATAAAGGTTTCGATGTTGCCGCCCATGTTATACCACATCGTATCCACTTGGGAAAAACCGTCTTCCAGCCACCAGTGCCGGATGTTGCGGTTAACCTGGATAGTCGACCATCCGGAGGAACTGCTGCCCGCCACTACAATGCCTTTTTTATACCAATCAGTGGAAGTAGACATCGGATTTTGTTCATAATAGAGGATTTTGTTGATAGCGGTCTGCAGTTCGGTGGCGCTGCCGACAGAAATCCGTCCGACATAAACTTCCGGCAGAACATCGCCGCCTTCCAGCAGTGAATAATTGTGGTCGGTAGCGCCGCCGCTGTAGGTGTAGCAAGACACGGCGACGGAACCGGCGGCGTCACCAATCAGGGTGACAAATTCCAGCGGCGGATCGTAAGTATTATATGCGTTTAAGATAGCGTTATAAACGGTAGTAGTGGAAGAGCCGTTGGCAACTTGCACAGCGACAGTATTGTATCCCAAACGCTTTTTCCATTCGATGAAGGGAGTAAGCATACTGGAAACGCCGGTAACATTGGGATAGACAATTAAAATCGAACCTTTGACATCATCGCCGTTAGGATTGATCCAGTCGTAATTGGCGATGAGGTTCTGGTAGGCTTGACTAAAACTGGTAACGGTTTTATCAAAGCTGTGAGTTTTAATATTTTGCGCAGAAGCGTTGTCGAATTCCAGTTCAAGGTGCAAACTTTGCAGGATTTCCGCTTCGCCCGACACGGGATTGACCCTGATAGGATGAATATTCACCGGAATGACGCGGTAATCGCGCATAATCGAGGGAGTCCCTAAAGTCAGCCATTGTTCGGGGAACATCGCTGATTTCTGATAATAAGCGTCATCGAAGGTGAGAACATCGGCGTTTTGCGGCGAACCGTATTCGTAGGCTTGCTGAGGATAAGGGGAAATCCCCTGATAAGTGCTGAATACCGGTTCGGCTTTCTTGATTTTCACATTGGCCCAGTTGGGGATGGCGAACAAGCGGGTGATGACCGGCAGTTCCGGCGCGCCGATAGTTCCGGTAACGCCTTCGCCTTCAAGGGAGAAGAGGTCGTAAGTGTTTTGCCCGTGTTCAATGGAAATAAAATCCACCCCGGGGAGAATGAAGTCGACTTCAATCGCCCGATTGTCGGATCGTTGGATGAAGTGCTGAGGGGTTTGGGTCATAGGATCGCCGACTAAAGTTTCGGCGGTCAGTTCAGCGCAGGACGCAAAAAAAGCTGCAAGAACGATGAGCGTCCAAGTTGTAATCTTCATACTGCTGCTCCAAATGGTTAAATGAAATTTGGAAAATAGAGGCAAAGATGTAAATATCTTTTCCTGCAATGAAATATTTTCATATTATGAGTTAATTGCTAATCATAAAAATTTATAGCAGAATTATATTGCAAAAATCAGACCTAAAAGATTGTAACGCTTTGAATTAATGGGCTCTTCGCTGAATCGTGCGGGTAAAAATTCCCGGATTAATGTAGACAAGTGACAAACAGATTAAGGGTATTGTAAGTATTTTTGGTGAAAATCCCCCCTTCCCCACTTTAAGCTTGTCCTGAACTTGATTCAGGATAAAGGGGGGAAAAGCAAACAGCTGTTACACCCCACTTTCCCCCTTTCCTGAAACAAGTTCAGGACAAGTTTTAAAGGGGGAATTAAAGGGGGATTTTAAAAACAAATTATTCAAACTACCCACACAAAATAGCGAAGACCTTTATTAATCAGACCTTTTTATATTTTACATCGTGTTCAGTTCCACCTCTGATAAAAAAGGCGGGATTCCCGCTTTCGCGGGAATGACATGGTTGGATTTTTCACCATATGTGTAGTGCTGCTGAACTGAGTGCATAACCGTATAATATAATGACATCGCCTATAATGAGATAGTGTCAAGATATAATTGTTAGGACGCGATTAGAATTGTGGCGCAGGGTCCCTGCACCCTGCGCCAATTACCAATATATTATAGATTTGCTGCAGACTACAGGGAGTCCGCAGTACGCTTAATGTACTATTTGACAATTATATAATGACATCGCCCTATTTTGTGTGGGTAACGATAATCAACACGGCAAATCCAAACACCCGATTTGTCATTCCGACGAAAGTCGGAATCCAGCTTTAATCGCAGCGCCAAGACTGGACTCCGGCTTTCGCCGGAGTGACAAGATTGTGTT
>Ga0172371_10003377_pt1 | contig 24787 bp, 34 predicted proteins | sample Lak12m_FD_114543 | JGI IMG/M metagenome (GOLD analysis project Ga0172371, IMG submission 114543) | Freshwater microbial communities from Kabuno Bay, South-Kivu, Congo - kab_022012_12m | ecosystem: Environmental > Aquatic > Freshwater > Lake | place: Democratic Republic of the Congo: South-Kivu... | reverse complement strand
CACCAGAAGAAAAAGCTCGTGGTATTACTATTTCTATTACACACGTTGAATATGAAACAGAAAAAAGACACTATGCTCACGTAGATTGTCCTGGTCACGCTGACTATATTAAAAACATGATCACTGGAGCGGCCCAGATGGACGGAGCTGTGTTGGTTGTTTCTGCACCAGATGGCCCAATGCCTCAAACAAGAGAACATCTTTTGCTTGCTCGTCAAGTAGGTGTTCCTGCTATCGTTGTTTACTTAAATAAAGTTGATATGGTTGACGATGAAAGCATGGTCGAATTGGTAGAAGAAGAAGTTCGCGAACTTCTAACAAAATATGGTTTTCCAGGCAAAGAAATACCTATCATCAGAGGTTCAGCATTGAAGGCTCTTGAAGGAGATACAAGTCCAATCGGTAAGCCTTCAATAATTCAACTTGTTCAAGCAATTGATGATTATATACCTCAACCAGTACGTGACAAAGATAAGCCATTTTTGATGCCTGTTGAAGACGTTTTCTCTATCTCTGGTCGTGGTACAGTTGTAACCGGAAGATCAGAAAGAGGATCTTTGAAGATTTCTGATGAAGTTGAAATCGTAGGATTCAAAGATACAGTTAAGACTACAGTAACTGGTATCGAAATGTTCAACAAGGAAATGAAGGAATGCCAAGCAGGTGATAACGTTGGTTTATTGCTTCGTGGTATTAAGAAAGAAGACGTTGAACGTGGTCAAGTTATTGCAGCAGTTGGTTCAATTACACCACACAAGAAGTTCAAAGCACAGGTCATGATTTTGAGCAAAGAAGAAGGCGGTCGTCATAGCCCATTCTTCAGTGGCTACAGACCTCAATTTTATTTTAGAACAACAGACGTTACCGGATCAGTGACTCTTCCTGCGGGACGAGAAATGGTCATGCCTGGTGATAACGTTGAATTTTCTGTTGAACTTGTTGCTAAAGTTGCAATGGATAAAGAGTTACGTTTCGCTATTCGTGAAGGTGGCCGAACAATCGGTGCTGGTGTTGTAAGTGAAATAATTGAATAAATTGGTAGTTAGATAAAAAATGAAAAAACAAAAAATACGTTTGACGCTGAAATCTTATGATCATCAGTTGTTAGACAATGCTGTAAAGCAAATTGTAATGACGGTGAAAAGAACAGGCTCCCAAATTGTGGGGCCTGTTCCTATCCCAAATAGGAAGAAAATATTTACGGTTTTGAGGTCTCCTCATATCGACAAAAAGTCTAGAGAACAGTTTGAGCTTACTACTCATAAGCGGATTCTGGACATTGTGTCACCTGTAGAGCAGACGATGGATGCATTGATGAAGCTGAATATTTCGGCTGGTGTCGATGTTGAAATCAAATAACGGCGAAGAAGGACTACCATGTTAGATAGCTTGTTTGGCAAAAAAATTGGAATGACTCAGGTGTTCGATAAAGATGGTAATGTTACGCCAGTAACAGTTATCGGTGTCGCCAATTGGTTTGTGACTCAGTTAAAGACACCAAAAAAAGATGGGTATGCTGCTTTGCAAGTGGGTATGCTTAGAAAAGGTTATCAAGGTGAATCTTTTTCTGCACAATGGTTAAAAAATAAAAATGACGTTTTTGCTCATGTTAAAGAATTAAGTTTAGATAAAGATTCTGATCAATTTAAACTTGGTCAAGAGTTCAAGCTGGATTTAGTTTCTTTGAATGATGGCGATAAAATTGATGTAATTGGAACAAGTACAGGTAAAGGCTTTCAAGGTGTTGTGAAACGTTTGGGATTCCGTGGCGGTCCAGCTGCTCACGGTTCTAAATTTCACAGACGTCCTGGTGCCTCTGGTTGCTTGCGTACACAAGGTGAGGTTATTAAGGGTCGTGGAAATCCTGGGCAACTAGGATCTGAAAGAGTAACTGTCGAAGGTTTAAAGGTTGTTCATCTTGACAAAGATAATGGTTTTGTTTTTGTTAAGGGAGCTGTACCAGGCAGAAAAGACTCTTTGGTTTTGATTAAAAAGCAAAGCAAGTGATAGGGATTAGGTATGGCTGATATACGCGTATATGATTTGCAAGGCAAAGAAAAAGAAAAATTGGTTTTCGAAGATGTTGTTCGTAAAGAAACCAGTCCAAGAACATTTGCTTGTGCGATAAGGGCTTTGTTTCAAAATTGGCGTCAGGGAACTGTAAAGTGCAAAACAAGAGGCGAGTTGGCATTTTCCAACAAAAAGCCTTGGAGACAAAAAGGCACTGGTAGAGCTCGTGTGAGTTCTATAAGATCCCCTCTTTGGAGAAAAGGTGGCGTTATATTTGGGCCTCAACCAAGGGTCAAGAACCTTGCGGTAAATCAAAAACAAAAACAATTGGTGTTTAACAATCTTTTATTTTCAAAGATTGATCTTAACGCTATTCATTGTTTGGATTTTAATTTAGTTGATAAAGCACCAAGTACAAAATTGGCTAGCAGTGCATTTAAAAAAATTGGGCTTAACAATAAAAAAGTATTAGTGTTTCTACCATTTGGTGATGAATCAAGCATTATGTCTTTCAGAAATTTACCGAATGTTAACATTTTATCATTTAATGAACCTAATGCGTTTGATTTGAGCAATTCAGATTGCTGGGTGTTTTTTAAAAAAGATTTAGACTTATTTAAAGAAATGATTGTGCAATGGAACTAAATGTATATGACATTCTCAAGAAGCCGGTAGTCTCAACCAAAAGTGTTACGCTTTACAAAAAGCTTGGACAAATAACGTTTGAGATTCACTCCCATGCAAACAAAGTCATGGTTCGTGAGGCTGTCGAAAAAATTTGGAATGTAAAAGTTGATAAGGTCAGGGTTGTAAAAATACCTGGCAAAGTTAAATTGTATGCAAAAAAAGAATTCAAAAGTCCTGATAGGAAGAAGGCTGTTGTAACTCTCGAAAAAGGTTACAAAATCGAAATCCCAGGAATGATGGAAACTATGGGTGCCACTGAAGCAATTGATGCTAAGGCTGGCGCGGGAGTGCAAGGAAGCTGATATGATAGTAACAAGAAAACCTAGAAACCCATCCCTGCGAACTCAGCAGTATATTGTTTACGAGGATCTTACTGATAAAAAACCAGAAAAGAGTTTAGTGGCGCCTTTGCATAAAAAAGGTGGTCGCAATGCTTATGGAAGAATTACAGTAAGACATCGTGGTGGTGGCGCAAAAAAACTTTACAGAATAATTGATTTCAAAAGAATCGTTAAAGACGTTCCTGGTGTGGTTGCTGCAATTGAATATGATCCAAACAGAAACCTACCAATAGCTCTTGTCAATTATAAAAATGGTGCAAAGAGTTATATTTTGAGACCAGAAGGTCTTAAGGTTGGTGATTCAGTTGTCTCTAGCGATAAAGCTGAAGCAAAAATTGGCAGCAGTTTGCCTATGAAAAATATTCCTATTGGTTTTTTCATTCATAATGTTGAATTGGCTCCTGGTTGCGGTGGTAAATTAGCCCGAAGTGCTGGTTGTTCTATTCAACTTATTGGTAAAGAAAATGATTTGGCTATATTAAAAATGCCTTCAGGCGAGCTGCGTACAGTAAATCTTGATGGATGGGCGACTGTTGGTGTTCTTTCTAATGCTGATTACCGTAACGTTATTATTGGTAAAGCTGGAAGAACTCGTCGTATGGGTATTAGACCAACGGTTCGTGGTATGGCTATGAACCCTATTGATCACCCACATGGTGGTGGTGAAGGTCGTTCTAAGTCTGGTTCACATCCTGTGACTCCATGGGGTAAAGGTTGTAAGGGTACCAGAACTCGCAAGAGGAAGAGTACTGCTATTTTGAAGAGAAGAAAATAGTTTAACTGAGGTTTTAATACAATGACACGATCCATAAGCAAAGGTCCATATGTAGCTCCGTGCTTGCTGGCAAAAATTGAAAAAGTAAAAGCTTCTGGAAAAAAAGAAGTTATAAAGACATATAAAAGAGCAAGTGTTATAATTCCTGATATTGTGGGATTGACGATTGCTGTGCATGATGGCCGTAAGTTTGTTTCCATATTTATTACTGAAAATATGGTGGGACATCGTCTTGGTGAGTTCGCGCCTACTCGTACGTTTCGTATGCATAGTGGGCAGCGTAAGTCTGAGAAGTCTGAAGGCGGATCTTCAGCTCCTTCGGGAAAAGCGCCGGCGGCTAAATAATTAGTTATTTTGGTATTAAGAATGTTGTTTTTTGATATAATTAAGGTTGAATATGCTTGCTAAGGCAAAATGTAGTTATATTCGCGTATCACCGTATAAACTTCGTCCGTTTATTGATGTGATTCGTGGTAATTCTGTTGAAAAGGCTGTTGCATGGCTCAAGACTTGCGCTGTCGGACGAGCCCGCCCTATTTTGAAGACTTTGCTTTCGGCATATGCCAATGCAAAGAATTTACATCCGGCGGATGCAACATTGTCTATGGACAAAGTAGTGATCAAAGAAATATACGTTGATCAAGGGCCTATTATTCGTTACTTCAAACCTGGAGCAATGGGTAGAGCTTGTCCTCAAAATAGACGTTTGAGTCACTTGCAGGTCATTTTGGATAAAAAACAATAAAATTTTTGATTAAAGATTATTGAGGAGTCGTATGGGACAAAAAGTACACCCAGTGGGTTTTAGATTAGGCGTTTATGAAGATTGGCAGGCACATTGGTTTGCCAAGGGCTCATATGGGTTGAATTTATTAGAAGATTTTCAAATTAGACGTTTTCTTAAATCTCGTTTGAATGATTCAGATATTTCAAAAATTATCATAGAAAAAGCCGTTGACAACGTGCGCGTTGTGATTCTTTCTTCAAGACCTGGCATGATAATTGGAAAAAAGGGTCAAGGGATTGAACAGCTTAAGGTTGACTTAGCAAAGGTTTTGACAAAAAACGTTGAAATTTCCGTTCAAGAAGTTAAAGTTCCTGAGCTTAGTTCTAGGTTGGTTGCAAAAAGCATTGCTGATCAAATCGAAAAGCGTGTGAATTACAAAAAACTTATGAAAAAAGCTGGTTTTGCCGCACTGAAAAGTGGTGCAAAAGGAATTAAAATTTCTGTTTCTGGTCGTTTGGCTGGCGCAGAAATTGCACGTACAGAGTGGTTAAGATTAGGGTCGATCCCATTGCATACCCTTAGAGTTAACGTCGATTTCTCATTGGTAGAAGCTCGTACCACATACGGTATGATTGGCGTTAAGGTTTGGATTTGCAAAGGCGAGTATTAATTTAGTCGGAGATTTGAACTATGCTAATGCCTAAAAAGACTAGATATAGAAAAGTTCAAAAAGGTAAAATTAGAGGGCGATCCAAGGGTGCTCGTACAGTAGCTTTTGGGGATTTTGGTTTAATGGCACTTGAGGGTGCTCGTATTAGTGCTCGTCAAATCGAATCAGTTCGTTTGACTGTCGCAAAAAGGTTGAAAAAAGTTGGAACATTATTTATAAGAATGTTTCCTGATAAACCTGTAACCAAAAAGCCTGCAGAAACCCGAATGGGTAAAGGTAAAGGTAATCCTGAATTGTGGGTTGCTGTTGTTAAGCGTGAACGTGTTATTCTTGAGCTTGGTGGTGGTTTAACAGAGCAAGAAGCTAAGGATATTTTCAAAGCAGCTGCTTATAAGTTGCCAATCAAGACAAAGTTTGTTACAAAAGAACTTCAACAAGAAGAAGCTGTTGGTTGATAAAGGTACGTTAATGGATAAAATTGATTTGAAAAATATGGACGTTGCAGCGCTGAATAATGAGTTGATCTCATTAGAAAAAGAACTTTTTAATTTGAAGCTCAGCTTATTGTCTGGGCAAGTGAAAGACACTTCTCAATTTAGGAAGTTAAGAGTTCAGATTGCTAGGACACAAACATTTTTGCATCAAAAGCAAAATGTGGCAGGCCAGCAAAAAGTTGCTAAAGTATAAGCGGTTTGCGACTAAGGATTATAAGCATGTTAAAAAAAGATAAAGCAATTAATTCAAGCGAACTAAAGGGCTTGGAGCTCGTTGGTGAAGTTGTTTCTGATAGCATGGATAAAACAATTGTTGTAAAGGTTGTTAGAACAATCAAACACCCTCAGTATGGCAAAATTGTTAGACGCTTTAAAAAATACAAAGCGCATGATGAAAATAGTTCTGCCAAAGTGGGTGATACCGTTGAAATTATCGAATGCCGCCCAATTTCAAAGACGAAGCATATGATTTTAAACAAAATTATAACGCGAGCATAACGGGGATTTACTATGGTACAAGAATTTTCGATGTTGGAAGTTGCAGACAATTCCGGTGCTAAAAAGGTACAGGTTATTCGTGTATGTGGTAGCACAAGGAAAAGGTATGCATACTTGGGGGATGTGGTAAAAGTTACAGTGAAGAAGGCTATACCAGGTGGTACGGTCAAAAAGAGTGATGTTGTTGATGCGGTTATTGTTAGGACTAGAAAAGAATTTCGTCGTCCGGATGGCAGCTACATTAGATTTGATGACAATGCTGCTGTGATTATAGACAAAGAGAAGCAACCAGTTGGGACTCGTATATTTGGTCCTATAGCTAGAGAATTGAGATCATCTGGTTATTTGAAAATTATCTCTTTGGCACCTGAGGTTTTATAGCCGAGCGAGGATGAAAAAATGTTAAGTCGGGTTAAAAAAAATGATTTAGTGCTTGTTCTTTCTGGTAAAGATAAGGGCAAGCAGGGAAATGTGATTACTGTAGATCCTAAAAATAACATGGTAATTGTTAAGGACGTTGCAGTTGTTACAAAGCATGTAAAAGCAAAACGCGGTGGCGAAAAGAGCCGTATTCTTAAAGAAGAAAGCCCTATTGCATTGTGCAAAGTAATGCCAATATGTCCATCGTGCAAAAAAGCTTGTCGTGTTCAGGTGAAGTTTTTGGAAGAAGGCGATAAAGCAAGAATTTGCAATCGCTGCAAAGAAGCTTTTTAGGTAAGGTTTGCTTATGATGAAGTCACGTTTAGAAGATTTGTATAAAACGAAAATTAGGCATGAGCTTTGCAAAGAGCTAAACCTTGATAATTTGATGCAAGTTCCTCAAATTAAAAAAATAGTTTTGAATACAGGCGTTAAAGAAGCTGTTTCTGATAGTAAGATTTTGAATGGTATAAAAGATATCATGGAAAAAATTTCTGGTCAGGCTGCTGTAAAAACGGCTGCTAAGGTTTCTATTGCAGGTTTTAAATTGCGTAAAGGCATGCCTGTTGGTGTAAAGGTTACCTTGCGAGGATCCAAGATGTATCACTTTTTAGATAAGTTGATCACACTTGTTCTTCCATCTGTTAGAGATTTTCAAGGTGTACCTAAGAAGTTCGATGGTAACGGTAGTTACAATTTGGGCTTGAAAGACTGGATGGTTTTCCCAGAGATTGATTTTGATAAGGTTGATAGGGCCAGGGGTTTGAACATAACTATTCATACGTCTGCTGAAGACGATGCTCATGCGTTGGCCTTACTGAAGAAATTTAATATGCCATTTCAAAAGTAGTTGAAGTGCTGAAGGATTGAGTTATGGCAAGAAAAGCGTTAATAGAGAAAACAAAAGGAACCGCGAAATTTTCGACTCGTAAAAAAAACCGTTGCAAATTGTGCGGTAGAGCTCGAGGATTTATGCGTTTATTTTTGATGTGCAGGCTTTGTTTTAGAAAACATGCACTTGAGGGCATGTTGCCTGGTGTTAAAAAAGCAAGCTGGTAAATTAGCTAATTGTGGAGATTGCAAATGTCAATAGATTCAATTGGGGATTTTTTAACGATCATTAGAAATGGCCTGATGGTTAGCAAACGGCTTGTGAAAATTCCAAGCTCTAACTTAAAGGTTGATATCGCCCAGGTTCTTAAGAACGAAGGTTATATTAAGGACTTTAAGGTTGAAAAAAAAGAAGACAACAAGACTGAGTTAACAGTATTTTTGAAATATGTTAATGGTGAGTCTGTTATACATGAAATTAAAAGAGTAAGTACACCTGGTGGCCGCTGTTATGAACGTTGTGATAAAATTGAGCCTATCATTGGTGGTTTGGGAATCGCTATTTTATCAACTAGTTCCGGTGTTATCACTGATCGTGAAGCAAGGAAGCTAGGTGTTGGTGGCGAAGTTATCTGTAGTATTTGGTAAAGGATGAGCCATGTCAAAGATAGGTAGAAAAGCCATACCATTAACATCAGCTAAGGTTGAAATCAATGGTAGTAAAATTAAGATTTCTGGCGCTAAGGCAAAATTTGAACACGAATTGCCTGCTTGTTTGTCATGCGTAATCGATGGCAAATTTTGCAAGCTTTCACTCAAAGAAAATTCTAGACAAAATAGAATACTTTGGGGCATGAATCGTGCGGTTTTGGCAAATAAAATCAAGGGCGTGGAAACAGGATTTGAAAAAAAGATTCAGATTGTTGGTTTGGGCTTCAAAGCTCAGTTAACTGGCAAAAAGATGGTATTCACGCTTGGTTATACTCACAAAATAGAGTATGACTTGCCTGAGTGTGTGACGGTTGATATAGACAAAACTGGTCAGCAGTTGGTATTCAAGTCAGCCGATAGATTTATCTTGGGCAACGTTTGCGACGCTGTAAGATCGTTTCGTCCACCTGAACCTTACAAAGGTACTGGCGTTATTCGCGAAGGTGATGTTATCGTTCGTAAGGCTGGTAAGACCAAGTCCGCTTAATAATTGAAGAAAAGGTACTCAGATGAGTTTGCAAAAAACGATATCAAAAAGAGAAATTAGACGTGCGCATAGGGTTCGTAATAAACAGGTAAGCAGGGGTGAAAAACCTAGAGTGTCTGTTTTTAGAAGCCTGAAACATATTTCCGTTCAAATTATTGATGATAAGGCGCAAAAGACAATCGTAAGTTATTCAACCGAGCAAGATAAAAATCTTAAGGGCGATAAAAAAGAACAAGCTAAAGCTATTGGTATCAAGTTAGCTAAAATGGCTCTTGATAAATCAATTAAAGATGTCTTTTTTGATCGCGGATGTTATTTATACCACGGTCGTGTGAAGGCCCTCGCTGAAGGTCTTCGTGAAGGTGGTTTGAATTTTTAATAAATGAAAAGAAAAAATTTAAAAGATCTTATTGAAGAGAAGGTATTATGGCAGTAGAAAAAAACAAGCAGTCAACAATGAGGGTTCAGGGAGCTCCGGTTGAAGAGTTTTCAGAAGCCGTTTTGAATGTGCGACGTGTTGCTAAGGTTATCAAGGGCGGTAGAAGACTTGCTTTTTCGGCATTAGTTGTTGTCGGCGATAAAAAAGGTAAAGTTGGTATAGCTCTTGGTAAAAGCAGAGAGGTTTCCTCTGCTATAGCCAAAGCTCTTAGAAGAGCACGAAAGAATATGTTTGAAGTACCTATGTACAAAACAACACTTCCTTTCTCTGTTAAGGGCAAGCATGGTTCTAGCAAAGTTATTATTCGTTCGGCTTCTAAAGGTACAGGCTTAATTGCTGGCGGTGCCGTTCGTGCAATTATGGAGGCTGCTGGTGTTAGAGATGTTTTAGCAAAATCTTTGGGTGCCTCAACACCTCAAAACGTTGTGTTAGCTACTATTAATGCACTTAAGAAATTGCGCACAGCGGAACAAATTGCAGAATTGAGAGGCAAGACATTAAAAGATTTGTTTGGAGATAAAAATGTTACAGCTGCATAACTTAAATAAAACAACTAAAAAGAGAAAACGCATAGGTCGCGGTGGTGATAGAGGTGGTTTGTCAGGTCGTGGACGCGATGGACAAAAGGGTAGCACTGGTTCAAATTCAGAGATATCATTTTCTTTTGAAGGTGGACAGATGCCTTTGGTGCGCCGAATTCCTCGTCGTGGCTTTGTTAACGTATTTAAAAAGGAATTTGACGTTATTAATTTGCGTGATTTAGAGAATAAGTTTGCGGCAAATGAAGTCGTTGATAGAAAAATGCTGATTGAACGCGGTTTGATTAAATGCGCACAAGGTGGCTTAGTGAAAATATTGGGTAATGGTGAACTAAAAAAGAAGCTTACTGTGCACGCAGATGCGTTTAGCAAATCGGCTATTGTTGCAATAGAAAAGGTTGGCGGTAAAACGCATTTGATAGGGGAGTTAGCTCGTGGTAGTGTTGCTTCATAATTTTAAAAATATTTTTTTAGTGTCCGAACTAAGAAAAAAATTGTTTTTTGTTTTAGTGGTATTCGCAGTTTTCAGGTTTGGGTCACATATTACGGTTCCCGGTGTTAATTTGTTTGCTCTAAGTGGGCTTTTTAATTCTGGTGTAGCTGGCGGATTAATGGCTTATTTTGACCTGTTTTCAGGTGGTGCGCTGAGATATTTTTCAATTTTTGCGCTTGGAATTGGTCCTTACATTAGTGCGTCGATTATGATGCAAATGTTGACCATAATGGTTCCTTCCTTAGAGGCCTTGGCCAAAGAGGGTGAATCCGGACGTAAAATAATTGGGCAATATACACGTTATCTTACTGCAGGTATAGCATTGGTACAGGCTTTTGGAGCTTGTGCCTTTATAGAACGACATCCTGGATTAGTCGTGACTCCTGGTTGGAGTTTCAGGCTGACAACAGTTTTTATACTTGCAATAGGCGCTTTGTTTGTTATGTGGCTTGGAGAGCAAATTAACGCTCATGGTATTGGTAACGGAAGCTCAATGCTGATGTTTGCTGGTATTGTGGCTAGGCTTCCAGATGCTGTATTCAAGATTTGGGATAACATTCAAATGGGCCAAGCCGATTTGATAGTTGTCGCGTTGCTTTTGATAGTTACTGTCGGGGTTATGGGCTGCGTTATTTTCCTTGAAAAAGGTGAACGTAAAGTTCCTGTTCAATACGCTAAACGTGTTGTAGGACATAAGGTCTATGGCGGTCAAAGTTCATATATCCCATTGAAAATAAATCCAGCTGGTGTTGTGCCGGTTATTTTTTCCAGTGCAGTTTTAGGTTTGCCTTTGGCTCTAGCAAGCTTGTTGGCTGGGCGTTGGCCAGATTTTTATAGCAAACTTATGGAATGGATTGGGTATGACAAAATTTTGTATAACGTACTCAACGCTGGACTGATTGTGTTTTTTGCTTATTTTTATACAGCAATTATTTTTAATCCAAATGAACTAGCAGATAATTTGAGAAAATCTGGTGGTTTTATTCCAGGCATAAGGCCGGGTAAAAAAACCGCTGAGTTTTTTGATTATCTTTTAACTCGTATTGGATTTCCTGGTGCATTGTATTTGGCTGCTCTTGCTATTTTGCCAGGTATGTTAAATAGTTTTATTAATTTTCCTGTAATTTTCAGCGGTGTGAGCTTGCTGATTGTTATTGGTGTTGCTTTAGACACTTCAGCTCAAATTGAATCGCATTTAATTGAGCGAAGATATGAAGGTTTTTTGGCAACTGGTAGACTACGCGGAAGGTTAAATCGTTAAAAATTGTGAAGACTTATGAAAAGTAATTTAAATAAAACAATTTTTACATTTTTTGGCCCTCCGGGTTGTGGAAAAGGTACCTTGGCAAGCAAGCTTGTTGAACGCTTAGGTTTTGAAGTTTTATCGACTGGAAATCTATGTCGTTCGCACATTGCTCAGGCTACAGAATTTGGTAAGCTCTTGGATGAATACCTGAAAAAAGGTGCCATGGTCCCAGACTCTTTGATAATTGATATGGTAACAGATTGGCTTAAGTCCAAGGTAAAGCAAAATTTGCCAATTATATTAGATGGTTTTCCTCGTACGCAAGCGCAAGCTGATGCATTTCTAAATTATTTAAAAAGTGATTTAGTTGATCATCGGTTTAGAATGATACTTATAAATTTATCTGATGATGAAATTGTTAAGCGAATTTCAATGCGTGTTGTTTGCGAGAATAAAAAATGTCAAAAACCTTTTTCTCTCTTGAATGGAAATGTTTCTGTTTGTGATTCTTGCGGTAGCAATTTGAGCAAACGAGCTGACGATCGAGAGGAAGTTGTAAGGGAAAGATTAAAGGTTTATGCAGCTTATTGCGGGCCTTTGTTAGACTTTTACAAAAATGCTGGTCAAAAAATAGAACAATTTGAAATTTCCGAAAAATCTCCCGAAGAAGTGTATTCTGATTTTGTGGCGATGCTTTGAGGGTGCTGTTGTGATAAAAAATAAGGTTGCAATTGAAAGAATGCGCGCAGCAGGTGAGCTTTTAGCAGGAATTATTGAAGAAATTAGATCTTCTGTGGCTATTGGCAGTAGTACTCTTGAGATAGATAGTCTTATAGAGGCTAAAATGCGTGCAGCTTGTTTAAAGCCAGAATGCATAGGCTATGGTGGTTATAAACATGCAACTTGTATTTCTTTGAACGATGTTATTGTTCATGGAATTCCGTCAAAGGAAATCGTTTTAAAATCTGGAGATTTTGTTAAAATAGATGTTGTTGGGTCGTACAAAGGTTACTGTGCCGATATTTCGCGCTATTTTTTCATAGGTGATGTTAGCCCAGTTGTGCGAAAATTGGCTCAAGTAGCTCAAAACGCATTGGACGAAGCTATTAAAAAGATTGTTCCAGGTGTTAGGATCTCTGACATTTCTGCATGTATTCAACAAGAGGTTGAGCAAGAAGGTTTTAACGTGATTAGAGAATTTACTGGTCATGGTATAGGTAAATCTATGCATGAGCAACCAGATATCCCTAATTTTGGAAGGCCTGGATTGGGTGTCATTTTGCAGCCTGGTATGACTTTGGCGATAGAGCCCATGATTGCAGAACGTGGTTATCATGTTAAAGTTATGCCTGATGGTTGGACAGCAAAAACTGTCGACGGTGGAATGGCTGCTCATGTTGAGGATACCGTTTTGGTTACTTCAGATGGCGCAGATGTTCTTACAAGGCTTACAAAAGAGCAAGGATAATGTTTATATGAAAAAAACTGACGTTATTGTCGTTGATGGAATAGTTGAAAAAGCGTTGCCCAATGCAATGTTTAACGTAAAATTGATAGAAAGTGGACATGTTGTTCTGGCACATGTGTCCGGAAAAATGCGTATGCATTACATAAAATTATTGCCAGGTGATAAAGTAGCAATTGAGTTGTCGCCTTATGATTTAAGCAAAGGGCGTATAATTTCTCGTTATAAATGATGAGTGATTACAGATTAGTTTTAGTTGATTATTGAAGAGAAGTTGATATGAAAGTACGTACATCGGTTAAAAAAATTTGCAGTGATTGCAAGATTGTTAAGAGAGGCGGCGTTGTAAGGATTATTTGCAAAAAGCATCCTAAACATAAACAACGTCAAGGATAGTTTATTTTGATGAACGCTATTTACAGAGAGGTTTTTAATGGCTCGTATTGAGGGTGTTCTGTTACCTGGAGAAAAACGTATAGAGTATGCGCTAACAATTCTTTATGGCATTGGTTTAACGCGAGCTAAAGAGATCTTGACTGATTCAAAAGTCAGTCCAGATAAGCGCGTAAAAGATTTAAGCCATGAAGATGTTGCAGCAATACAAAAATACATATCTCATAACTTTAAAGTTGAAGGTGAGCTTCGTAAAGAGGTAACCTTGAACATTAAACGCTTGCAGGAAATTGGTTGCTACAGAGGTCTTAGACATAAGAGAAGTTTGCCAGTTCGTGGTCAACGTACAAAAACTAACGCACGAACACGTAAAGGTCCTAGAAAGTCTGGTAACGTTGTGGCAAATAAGAAGATTGCAACAAAGAAATAAGTGTTGAATTAAACAAGGGTTAAAATGGCATATAAAAAAAGTAAGAAAAAACAAGTAAGAAATATTGAAACAGTCGTTGCTCATGTTCAGTCAACATTTAATAATACTTTGGTTTCTATAACCACAACAGATGGCGATGTTTTGATGCGTGGTAGTGCCGGGCAGCTTGGATTTAAGGGAGCCAGAAAAGGTACTCCTTTTGCAGCAACGCAAATAGGCTCTAAGATGGCTAAAGAGTTGGCAACAATGGGTGTTAGACTTGTTGAAGTTAACATGCAAGGTCCTGGATCAGGAAGAGATTCAGTTGTGAGAGCGTTGCAAGCTTCTGGTTTGGGTATTACGATTCTTAGAGATGTTACACCAATCCCTCATAACGGTTGTCGTGCGCCTAAGAAACGTAGAGTTTAGTTGTTGATTGAGTTTGTTGAATTGAATATTGAATATAGAAGATATTTTGAAGGGCGATATGGCAAGTAATAACGTCTGCAGTAAATGTCGTCAAGTTGGTGAAAAGCTTTTTTTAAAGGGATCGAAGTGCCGCTCCGCTAAGTGCACTTTTGAAAAAAGACCGGTATCACCTGGACAACATGGCAGAAAAGTAGGCACAAAAAAGGCCTCCGAGTATGGTAAACAGCTGCAAGAAAAACAAAAAGTAAAATTGATGTATGGTGTTTTAGAGCGTCAATTCAGAAGATTTTTTGACTTGGCATCAAAACAAAAAGGTGTTACAGGTGAAACACTTTTGAGCTTCCTTGAACGTCGCTTAGACAATACTGTCTATAGACTTAAGATGGCGATTTCAAGAATCCAAGCTCGTCAAATGATTGTTCACGGGCATATTTTTGTTAATGGTAAAAGAGTTGCCTCTCCTTCATTTGTTGTCAAAGAAGGTGATGTAATTTCTCTTTCACCAACAACTCTTGCTAATCAAGCATTTATTGAAAATGTTGTTGATAAGCGTATGGCCATGGGAATCAAGGTTCCAGAGTGGCTTGAGTTGAATAAAAAAGATCGCAAAGGCGTTGTAACAAGATTGCCATTGCGTTCAGATATCAATGTGCCAATCGAAGAGCATTTGATTGTTGAGTTATACTCCAAATAATGAATTTTATTGTACCGTACTGCTTTTTGGGAGGCAGTACGGTTTGTTAATTAAAATATTAGGGTTGTTTTTATAAGGATGGATGCAGAAGATGAACTATAAGCCGTTAATACTTCCGAAATTGAGTTGGGAGAAGAAGCTGTCGTCAGAAACGTTTGGCGAACTTGTTGTTCAGCCGTTGGAACCTGGATTTGGAATAACTCTTGGAAATGCATTAAGACGGGTTATGTTGTCTTCTGTAGAGGGATCTGCAGTAACATCAGTCATCATCAAAGGTGTAAACAACGAGTTTTCCACAATAAAGGGTATTGTTGAAGATACGCTGCATGTTTTGTTGAACCTCAAGGAAATTGTGGTTAAAAACAAAACAGGTTTGCCTGGTAAAATGCATCTTTTGGTTGATGGTATTAACAGCCGAGTAGCCACTGTTGCCGACATTAAAACAGATGAGCATTTAGAGGTTATTAACAAAGATTTCGTGATTGCTCATTTGGCAAAAGACGCTGTTTTGGATATAGAATTTTTTGTTGAAAGCGGACGTGGATATTTGCCTGCTCAATGGCCAGTTGGTTCAAAGTTGCAACCAGATAATCGCATTTACATTGACGCAATGTTTTGTCCTGTTAAGCGTGTTGAGTACCATATTGAAAAGACTCGTGTTGGACAGGAAATTGATTACGATAAATTAACTTTGCAGATAAATACCAACGGTGCTGTACTGCCTCAAGATGTTGCTCACTATGCAACTTCAGTTTTGAGAACACAGTTAGAGCACTTTTTGCAAGTTAAAGAAATTCCATTTAATGAGATTTCTAAAGAAGCCGAAGAAGGCACCCAAAAAGAAGGCAATGTTGATGTAGAAGGCCCAACAAAAGGACTTCCAGTCAAATTATTTTTGAAGCCTATTGATGAACTTGAATTTTCTGTCAGAGCGCATAATTGTTTAATTGGCGCTGGCATAAAACGTGTGATTGACCTGGTCAATTTGACTGAAGATGATGTTCTGAAAATTAAGAATTTTGGTCGTAAGTCATTACGCGAAGTTAAAGAAATTTTATCAGCCTTTGGTTTACAGCTGGGTATGAATATCAAGGAATTGGATCTTAAAAAAGCTCTCAAAGAACAGGAAAGTGACGAAAAATCATGAAGCACCAGAACGGTAGAAAAAAATTAAATTTAAAATCTGATCATAGAAAAGCATTGTTACGCAACCAAGTAATACATCTTATCAAGTTTGGTTTTTTGCAAACAACAAAAGCAAAAGCCAAAGAAGTACAACGCTTAGCTGAAAAAGCTGTAACAATTAGCCGCGAAGGTTACAACTTCAATGTCATCAGACGTATGAAGCAAATGTTGCCTTACGATGCAACAGCTGTAACAAAGCTTATCAAAGAAATTGCGCCAAAGTATATTAACAGACCAGGTGGTTACACAAGAGTTGTCCCTCTTGGCAGGCGCGTAAGCGATACAGCTCCAATTGCAAGATTGGAATGGATCTAGATTTTTTAAAAATCTTATAAAAACAGAAGCCCCTTGGAATAAAAAACCAAGGGGCTTTTTGGTTTGTACGTTTTTGTGTACATCGGTAACTATTTTTTTATAAGTTTAAGAAAGTTGTTGTATAAAAATGTTATAAATCGGAGTTTTTGATTAATGAATAATGTAAGCGGTGAGTGTCGAGCGTCTAAGGTTGCCATAATTGGGACTGGGTTTGTTGGTAGTTCTGCGGCCTATGCTCTTATGTTAGGTGGTGTCGTTTCACATTTATCTCTTATTGACTTGAATAAAAAAAAGGCAGAAGGCGAGATGCTTGATCTTGCTCATTGCATGCAATTTACTACTCTTTCAGAAATTGAGGCCGGTTCAGATTATGCTCTAGTAAAAAACGCTGACATTGTTGTTGTTACCGCAGGTATGGCGCAAAAACCAGGTCAATCAAGAGCCGAGTTGCTAGCAATTAATGTAAATCTGTTTAAAGAAATTATTCCTCAAATTGTAAAAAACAATCCCGATTGCATTATTATGGTTGTTACAAATCCTTTGGATGTTATGACTTATGTGGCTTGGAAGCTTTCAGGTTTTCCTGCACATAGGGTTTTTGGAACGGGAACTGTTTTGGACACGGCTAGACTGCGCTATCTTATAGGTAAATCGTTTGAGATCAGTCCCAAAGATGTTTCGGCGTATGTTCTTGGGGAACATGGTGACTCTGAATTTGTTTGGTGGAGCAGGGCAACCATAGCCGGTGTTGAGTTAAATAAATTTCCAGAATATTCCGAAGAGCTTTTACAGCAGATTGCTGATAAAACTTATCGTTCTGTTTATGATGTGATAGAAAAAAAAGGCGCAACGTACTATGCAATTGCCCTTGTTATTTCCAAACTTGTTAATGCCATGCTGACTGGGCAAACCAGGGTTTTTACGGTTTCACGCTACGTTGAGTCTTTGTATGACGCGTCTGATATTTGTATTGGTTTGCCTACAATTGTTAATAAGAGCGGGGCCTGTAATTTTTTGGATATAGACTTAAATGATCAAGAGCAACTTTTGTTTAAACATTCGGCCCAAAAGATCAAATTAGGCATAGAACAGGCAAAAAAAATTATTGGATGCTGAATTTATTGACATCAGGTCAGGCAGGGAAATTAAAATCTTTACAAACTGATAAGCGAATAATAGAATCAAAAATATTAAGTCTTTAACAAATTTTTAGAAAGGAGTCGTAAAAAAGACATTTTTTTTGTTTTTTTATTTTAGGTGAGTGGTTTAAGTACGAGGTAAAAAGGCCTCGAGGAGGGTAGAGATGAAGAGATCTTTGTCGTATATGCGGTATGTTTTCGCATTGGTAGCCTGTGGTGTTTGTGTAGAACTTCAAGGTGCCGGTATAAATTTCGGTAGTAAAAATTCTGCAATCAAAATTGCTTCAGGCGCGCAACTAAATGTTGCAACATCTGGACTTCAAATTGATAACGGAACCTTAAAAATAGCTTCCGATGATGGTAGTGAAATTGCAGGTGAAGCGTTTTCTTTTGTAGATGGTGTGTTTTCTCACAATAGCCAGGATATATCACTTAGTGCATCATATAATCCAACTGATGAGGATAATATTTCTCTTGGTGATGATGATTATTTAAATGCCGAGCCTGGTACTGTTGTAAAAAATGTTTATGTTACAGGAGCAGGACGAATAACAGGCCAACCATTATTTGAACATGAGATTGAGATAGCTGATTCTGATGCTCAACTTACCATGGCGATTGATAATACTTTGAATCAAGATATCAATTTAAATGGTGGCTCTTTGGTTCTTGAAAATAACTTGATGTTGGCAGACAATGTCAAAGTCAATGGTCCTGGATACGTATATCCAAATAGACGTCGTCTTCAATTAGGTGGTTATTATTCATCAGAATGGTCTGATGATCTTGCGTTTTCAAATGCCGCCGACATTAACTTGATGGGCAAAGTTGATCTTACAGGTCAATGGACTTTTGATGGTATTAGCCGTATCAACGGCCATGGTGCCGTTTTAAATGTTTTGGATGGTGGAAAGATCAGATTGCGTCCAGGTGCCGAACTTAATTTGGAAGATGTCCAAATTAAAGGCCTTGGCGATTCTAAGGGCAAATTCATTTTTATGGATGCCGATGGAGTTATTAATACCTCCGATGTAAGTTTTGAATTGGATGGAAGTCTTTCAACGACAATTGGTAATCTCTATGTAGATGGCCCTTCAACAATGCTTTTACATGACAAAAACTGGTCATTTGAGGATGATGGAAAATTAACAGTTGGTGCTACGACACTTTGGCTTGATGCCTTTGGAACTCGTGGAATACCTCCTTCACTTGGCAAGCTTATGGCTCCATATGCTGTTTATGATGAACATGGTTATAATGGTGCAAACGTTGCGTTGGATATTGCCGCAGGTAATTTAGAGTTGTTACCTACATCAACAATCAGACAGGCTATTGATGCGTCAAATATTTTCTTAACACCTGAAATGTACACCCTGTTTAGCGGAGAAATTACAACGAACTTGGATCTTGATCGAAGCTTAATGCTATCGCCAGGCCAAAAAATCACATTTGCTGCAAATCATGAAATCATAATTGATGGTCAAGGTGCAATTTTGGATTTCTGTGAATCAGATAATCCTCAATTTGTAATCGGAAGAAATACTAAGGTAACAATTCAGAATATTGTGTTGACAAGATTAACCCAAGGTACATTCGATCTAGGTAGACCTGGTGCAGAATTGCATTTTGGTGAAAATGTTGTCCTTGGTTTGAGTTCTGATATCACGTTAACTTGCGGTAAGTACGTTATTGATCCACTTACTGGTGGTGATGCAAATTCGCTTACCATGTACGGACTTGAAGGTCGCAAGACATTCAGAGTGTCAAATGCTCCTCTGTCATCGTCTAGATTTTTCCAATTTGGTTACAATACCTTAGAAATTCAAAACCTTGAATTCAGAGGTCTTGGTAGTGATGCAATTCAAGCAACGTATGATAACGCAACTTATTCACCATTGCTTGCAATACTTGGTAATGCTTCTGTTTCAATTGATGCCGACACAAAAATGAATTTTATGGTTGGCGATACATTGAATACATTGGTTGTTACAAAAGATAATTTGAGATTAGAGGGATTCATTAACTTTACCGACTATGCTCAAAATAATTTAGAAATTAGAGCAGCTCTTACAGATCGCATTGAAGCTAGTTCCAGAAGACTTGCTGCAGCGTCCCTGACATATCCACTGATAAATATTACAGGGGCTAATGGAATTGTTTTGGCTCCTCTTACAAGTGCTGGTTTGGTAAGTTCAAATGGAACAGCTACATTGACATTCTCTGATCCATCAATTTCAATCAACAACGTGACAAGCACATCATTTGAAATCGATTCGTTCTCAACATTGATTGCCAACAATATTAATTTTTACACAAATGATGTCATCCAATTTTCAAAAGACTTTACACCAAAGATTTCAGTTCTTGGTGGTAATGCTGGTATCAACACAGGTGGCGTAAGAGCAATGTTTACACGCGGCTATCCTCGTGCAGCAAAGACAGGATTTAACTTGAAAAAAGCTCGTTATGAGAACAAGGTAAATGCTGGGTTAGCTGCTGAAAAAGCTCGTCAACAAAAACCTGTTGCTCAACCAAAAGTAAAACCAGCTCATAAAAAAGGCTTTGATCAAATTGAAAATACGGAAGTAATTTCAAGAGCTGTTCGTACTCCAGTAATTACAGAGCCTACAATTTATGATACCAAGTACAACACGGCTGGCGGATTTACAATGGCAACAGCTGCAACACAGGGTAATGTTTTGGTTGATAATTCAAACATTTTAAGCAACTTCTATGTTGATGCATCTGCAGCCTTAACTCTTGTCTTGAAAAATGGATCAATTCTTGAACAGTCTTCGAGTAATGATATAGTTCTTGGAACCTTGCACAAAATTTATGTGTTTGGAACAGGGAACAAAATCAAAGTAACAAGAGATTTCTTCTTTAAATCTAACATTCAATTAGCAGATGGTGCCGAGTTGACAGTTGAACTTTATGATAACGGCAAAACAACTCCGCATCTTTACTTTGATTCAAACTGTGCCTTAAGTATTCCTACAGGTTCAGTGTTTACAATAAAAGGTCCAAACGTACAACATCGCGGGCTTATTACAATGCAAAATGGTACAACGGTTACTCTTGCAGGTACATCAATAATAAATGAAGCTGGAGTACAGGTTATAACATCAAGACCAAGATTTGTTATCACAGAATTTGCACATCTTGATGTTGAAGATCAAGGTACAGCAAGAATTGTTGGTAAGGGTTCGTTCGAACTTTCATCAGCGATCATTGATCTTGATGTTAAGTCCAATTTAAACATTGGATCTTCAACTAGTGATGACATTAGCATCAAATCATCCGGCTCAATAATAATGTTAAGTAACCAAGATCCATCTGCTCTTGTTGGTGATAATGCAAAACTGCAAATTGGCAATATGACAAGTACTATTGAATGGGTAAGCTCAGTTGCGCTTATTGATGATAAGGGTGTGTTGGCGATTAACGTCGTTAACAATTCTGGTGCCGCTGGTAATATTCTTGAGTGGTCGACAAACAATCTTGATGGGTTGTTTATCGATGTAAGAACTGGTGGAACTATTCAGTTTGCTGATAACATTTATGATCAAGATATTTCAGATGTTAAAACAACCAACTGGTACGCAAAACATGCAAAAGTAACAGGAACTGGTGGCGCAGTTCAATTTGTTAACACAGCAAATAGAGGCGCAGGATTTATAGCCAAAGTTTCTCCTGTTGCTGGCTTACAAGCTGACATAACAGGTACGAAGTTTTTGACCGTTGCAAAATTGTTCTGTCAAAAAAGTTCGCTTTTGACAAAGTCACTTTTGTTTGAAGGTATGGAAGTAAGAGAAGGCACAACAGAAGGTTATGCCCATATTTATACCTACGGTGGATATGACGTAACTCTGGCTGTTGGTCCAAGTGCTGTAACAATTGCTTCTGAGTCATCAGCTGGAACTGTTACAGGAAGTTATACTGATCCAACAACAAGTCGAGTAGTAAGCTTTACAGTCACAGCCGATGGCACATTGACTTTAAGTTAATTTAATTAAAAGGGGAAATATAAGATGAAGAAACATAGTTTATGTTTGTTTGCTTGGGTATTTCTCATGGGCGCGCTGAGTTGCGCCCATGTGATGCAAGCGGCATCTGATGAAGCTGTTTCTAAAAAAGAACTCAAGGCGCTGAAAAAAGAAGAAAAGCGTTTAGAAAAAGAGGCAAAAAAGGCTGCTGCTTCAGAATCAAAAGCAGAAAAGAAAATGCGTGATGCTAAGAAAAAAGAGCAAGCTCGCATAGAAAAAGAAGAAAAAAAAGCAGCTGAAGCACAGGCCAAAGAAGAAAAAAAGATGCGCGATGCGCAAAAAAAATCAGCCGAAGCTCGTGAAAAAGAATTAAAAAAGGCTGAAAAAGAAAAAGCAAAAGAAACTAAGCGTTTAGCTAAGTCAGAAAAAAAAGAAAAACAAGAGATCAAAAAAGACAAGTCCAGCAAAAAAGAAATGAAGGACAAAGAGGCCAAGCGTAAAGAAAAAGAAATGCGCGAAGCCCAACGTCGTGCTGATCGTGAACAACGTAGCCAGGCTCGCAAGGCTGAGATGCGCAAGGACGAAGAAAAAATACAACAAAAACTTGCAAAGCAAGAACGCAAAAAACGTGAGCACAAAGAAAAAAATAAACTTGAACATCAAATGCGTTTGCAAGAAGCCGAACAAACAATCAAAGCAGTCGGCATAAAGCATGCTGCAAAAACTGAAGATAAAAAGCTAAATCGCCAAGAACGCAGTTTGCTTGCATCACGTTGGCAAGAAAAACATGCAATGGAAACTGATCGCGAGATCGAAGAAGGTCGTTATGCTGACCTTTACAAAGTTCCAGCATGGCCAACAAGCAACTTGTTCTACGAAGGTGATAAAAACTTTGTCAAAGCAACATTGTTTTACAACTACGCAACCGATGCCTATGTTTCATCAGGCGGAAGTTCTAAGCATGATATCTCGGCTCTTGAATTTGGCGAAAACCAATTTACCATGCGAAATATTTCATTGGCTGCAAAGCTTGAAAGTGATGGTAAGGCTGTTACTTTGAATCAAAGTGAGTTTGCCAAAGCGAATACAGACCTTACAGATACTTTGCCTACACCTGCAGGCAATAAAATTAAAGCCTACACAAGTACATACACAGAAGCTTTCAATGATTTAATCACATACGGTGGTGCTGATAAGGTTCTTAGTTTCAATGGCGATGAAAAGCGTTATGGTCTATCGCTTGACTATGTACGTTACCTTATGAATCGCGACATTGCTTTTGGTGTTCAACTACCTATCGTTTCCGTTCATCGTAGACTTGATATCAACACGGGTGCAACTGTTGTTGGTAGTGCTTCTAGCGAAGGTGAACGAATCGCTCAATCTGATTACCTTGATTTGCTATTCCCAACAGTTTTCAAAAAACTTCTTCTTGCCAAGGGCATGACGGAGATGGGTGGTAGCGAAACAGGCATTGGAGACATTACATTGTTTGGTAATGTTCAAATCAATTCCAAGCGCTTTGACAAAATTGTTGTTGGTGGAAAAGTCAAATTGCCAACAGCCAAAGGTGCAAAGACCAGCAAACTTTGGGCGCCGGCTCTTGGAAACGGTGGTTTTGCAGAATTCACAGCGTTTGCTTCAGCTCTTGTAAGCTACAAGCGTTTTTTAAACCCACATCTTTCTCTTGATGCAACCTACTTGTTGACTGCACATCAAGACAAGCGTGTGCCTACGAGATATACGATCAACAAAACTAGCGGTGTTACAGACACTTCGTCATTCAAAGATCAGTTTGTCAAGACCGGTGTTCTTGATAAAGACTTTGCGTTCAGTGACAGAATTGTTCCAGTACCTGTAAGTACTGATCATTTTACAATGGACGAATATGACACAACAATCCGTGGCTTTGCTGACAACGTAAAGAGCGTCAAAATTGATCCAGGAATGGAATTTAACTTGAGACTTGGCAACATGTTTGAAAAAGTATTGTTCCGCCGTGCATTCCTTGATGTTTACTATGATTTACACCTCAAGGCTAAAGATAATGTTCGCGGGCTTGCTGTTTCCGAATGGAACACAGGACTTTTGGAAGAACATACAAGTCGCGTTTCACATAAACTTGGCGCGGAGTGGAGCTATCAAATTGATCAGCCAACTCGCATGCTCATTGGTGGTTCGTATGTCTTTGCTGGCTACAATGTGCCAAAAGCTTACGATTGCTGGTTGAGCTTGAATCGCGTGTTCTAAAAAAGTTTAGTGAAGCACAGCTAAAAAATTAGGAGAAAGTTTCATGGGAAACTTTAGTAATAAAAAAAGAATATTCCGACTAGCCATGGCATTTTTTGCCATGGCGGGTCTTGCCAGTGAGCGAGCCTGGGGTGCTGATTATGATAGCAGTGGAAATGCAATTCATTTTAATCAACAAATGACTTTGGGACCCGATACGTACGCAGGTTTTTATTGGTTCAAAAACGGTATTGTTGTAAATGATAATGCTACGCTAGGTATAAATGGTTTCATCGGTGGAGCAAGTAGTATTGCGTTGGATAAAGTTTTAACATTTACGCGTGATTTGTATTTTGCGTCAGATGCAACTCTTGATCCAAATACTGGTGGCATCATTAGTAGCAATGGCAAAACTTTGTTTTTAGGCGGAGACTTTAGTATCGCTACCGGAAAAACCTTGAAGGCAGGTAATCTCATTATAAATGGTCAGGGCCATAAGCTATCACTTTTGGGTTCGGCTAAGCTTTTGGTTGATTCGTCAGTTTCTGTTACTTTGCAAAACATGATTCTGGATATTGATGATGTATATGGTCTTGATTGTTATTACAATGGAGACCTTACACTTAACAATGTTTTAATTAACATTGGGGATTCCGGTTATACCTTCACAAGCGGTAGATTACATATTCAGAATGATGTTTCGATTAATGGAGACAACCAAACAATGAATTTTGATCCGCATGATTCAGGGTATATGAATATTTATCCAAATTCTGTGTTAAACATTGGCCTTACAACTATTTTTGCGTACAAGGCAACTCAAAATAACAAGTTTCGTATGACAGATGCAACATCATGGTTGTACGTTAATGGTGCAACTTTGGAAGTTGATCCCGGTGAAGCTTTAAGTGGCCTTACGTTAATCAAAGGTACTTTGATTTTGGATAACAAAGTAACAATGAACAATGATGTAAACGCTGATGCAAACAAAGCCATCAAACTAGGTGACGGAGCTAGTGCTGATAATGACATGAACGTTCTAGTTCTTTCGGGTGCACAGGTTGAAGTTAAGGGTTATCTGCATTGGAATCCAGCTGGTGCTGTTTAAAAAAAATAAAATGAGTGACCGGTGAGCGCCGGTCACTCTCAAGTGAGTAGGGTGGTGTATGAAGTTT
>Ga0172371_10003375_pt1 | contig 24806 bp, 16 predicted proteins | sample Lak12m_FD_114543 | JGI IMG/M metagenome (GOLD analysis project Ga0172371, IMG submission 114543) | Freshwater microbial communities from Kabuno Bay, South-Kivu, Congo - kab_022012_12m | ecosystem: Environmental > Aquatic > Freshwater > Lake | place: Democratic Republic of the Congo: South-Kivu... | reverse complement strand
TTGCGGGATGAGCAGGTCGCCAGACTGGCAGGACGGATCAGCGCGGAAGAGGGAATGCTTTCCCTGCCGCTCGGCAGGGGGTTTGGCCGGCAGGTTCTAACTGTCGGCGCCGGTGGCCGTACCACGGAAGCGCGGGTCTGGCGGCAGGATGGCTGGGAGAAACCGCTACAGGTTGCCGCCCGCTATGCGTGTAACGTGAAACGCGCGCACGGGCATTGTTCGGAATCGATACTCGGTCTTGTCACGATCGCGCAGGCGGCCGGCCTGCTCGGAGACAGGTACTGCGCAAGACAGGCCCGGGAGGTGCTGAAGGAAGCCTACACGACCGTGTATGACGGGAAGACCGGAAGGCACAAGGTCGCGCACAACCGCCTCCAGAACTACGGCAGCATGCTCGATGCCATACGGGCGTTTCAGAACCACCTGAAGACGGATGACTTCCTCGGAGAAGGCCAGAAGAGCGCAGAGCAGCTTCTCAGCCTGCAGGGTCCTGATGGGAACTTCTACAACCACCACGTCATATACAACAACGTTGTTCACCCGGTGAAGAGCCTGTTTGACTGGGGCGAGCACGTCCGGCGCATGGGGTTGAAGCGTGAAGCGGATCGCATCCACGAGGCCGTTGGCAAGGCGTATGCCAACCTCGTTCGGTTCGGCGACGACACGCAGACGGAGGGCAGTGACCATTTCGAGGACGGCATGACATCGTGTTGCGCGTACCAGATTGCCGGCCTGTGGCCGCACTACGGCCGGAAGCCGGCGGATCTCCGCGTGGCGATGGACATCGCCTCGAAACGCAGGGCGCTCACCAGCCGCGTACCGGACAGCAGGTTCTTTGCCGCAACGCTTCGACACTGGGAAGGCTATTGGGCCGCAGGGCTCGGGCAGTGCATGCTCGGGGGGCATGGCTGGAACAGCTGGGCGGCCTCGATGCTGCATGCGCTCTTCATGGCCACGGGTGACTGGTCGTACATCGTCAACTGTTACGCCACGATAGCCAACTGTGTCCAGTCGGTGGATCTCGGGAAGAAGGTTTTCAATTTCGGTTTTGCAGTGGACCCATGCTGGAACGACTATGTCGGGCTTGGCAGGCAGTACCCAGGCGAGGAATATGTTCCGGTTCCCGATGAAAGCAGGATTGCTACGGAGCAGCACCAGGTGTTCCTGACGCTGGAGGAGTCGTTCTTCAGGGAGACGTACGTGCGCGTAACGCCCGATGGCGTCGAGGTGCTGAACGGGAGGATCAGGAAGAGGGCAGTCGGTTCGGTGGAAATAGAGACTTTCGCGTTGAAACCGGAACGCGTCGTGGTTACGGCTGTTGTGGGTGTAAGCATGCCTGCGATCAAGGTACATGGCGCACCGGCATGCGCCGTGGTGTGCGTTCCGTGAGTCTCCGGCGCGGTGGCGTTTGGAACATACTGTAGGGGCGCCGCTTGACGGCGCCCTGGTTCTATCGGGAACGGGCGTCGGCTAGCGACGCCTCTACGAGCGTTCGACATATGTCGTTGCATATGGCAGCTTGCCGTGGGCGGTAGTGGCAGGTGTACGAGGAGGCAGAGATGAGCAGAAAAAGGCGAATCATAGTCAATAACGACTTCTACAACATCTTCCAGGTTGAGCCGCCGGTGACGGATGCCGACGTGCATGCCGCGGTGGACAAGATGGCTGGCACGCAGGTCGACACCCTGGCGCTGATGATCGATTCATTCGGCGTCGGTGAGGGGATGATGATAGACCGCGACCTGGTGAAGCTCTACTCCCATCCGGAAACTGACCCCTGCATCGAAAGCCTTGGCGAGTTCCATAAATCCGGCAAGGACCCGTTCGGCATGGTGCTGAAGCGTGCGAAGAAGGCGGGCCTGGAGTTCCTTGCCAGTGTCCGGATGAACGATACCCACTACAAGGATCACATCTACCACATCTGGATGGACCAGTTCTACTACGACCACATGCACGAGAGGGTCGGCGAAGGCGGCAGCCGCGGCGGCGCCGAATTCGACTACAGGATGTCGGCGATCCGCGAATACTATTTCGACCAGATCAGGCGGACGGTTGAGAAATATGACGTGGACGGTGTTGAGCTGGACATGACCAGGAACTGCATGTTCTTCCCGCGCGGAACGGACGCGTCGGGTCACTCGGAGGAATGCGCGCCGATCATGACGGAGTTCGTGCGACGCGTGAGGGAACTGCTTGACGACTGGGGGAAGAAACGCAAGAGGCGGCTCGTGCTGTCGGTTACGGTACCGTACTCGCTGTACCGTTGCAGGCTGGAAGGGCTGGATATCCCGGTCTGGGCGCGTCTCGGGTACATTGACGTGCTGTGCATGTCCTCTCCGTTTATCGCTGATTTCGACCGCGATATTGCGGACACCAGGTTCAAGGTGCCGGGGGTCCAGGTATACGGCGGATGCGATCGCAATTTCGCTTTTGAATTCGGAGGGGGACGGGTGGTGCCCATGCAGGCCTACCGCGCCATGGCCATGAACTACCTGCGCCAGGGCGGCGACGGCACCTACCTCTACAACGTGATGTCCTGGACGATGAACCTGGAACGGCCCATGCCCGAGGTGCTCAAGCGGGATGGAGGGCAGGGCGAGACGAACGGGGCCCCGCTGGACTATGACCGAAACCTGATGAACGAGGTGGGCAACCTGGAAACGCTCGAGCATCTCGACAAGCTCTACCTCGTGTCGCACGGTGCAGAATCGGTGGATCGGCCCTGCGGTTCACTGCCGGTGAAGGTGCCGGCTGGTGGCGAAGTGACGTTGCGCCTGTCGGTGGGAGATGATGTTGTTGCGGCTGACAAGGCCGGGAAGCTGAAGAAGATCCTGCTGCAGGCGGTATCATCCGACTGCGCCGACTACAACAACTACACCTTGAAGCTCAACGGCATTGATCTCTCACGGCAGTACGCTTTCGCGGCGTATGCCGCGAAGCCGGATTCCGCGTTGCTTTTCCCGGAGCCGGCGCGCAAGGGCGGGTTGCCGCCACCGGAACAGGTGCGCAGGCATCCGGTGCGCCCCATCGACCTTCACATGGGCGTGAATTATGTGACGATCAAGAGCTACAGGAATCCGCTGACCGTGTCGGACATCGAGCTGGCAATTGCGTACAAGCCGTGACACCGGAAGGTACCTTCATGAAAGTCCTCCTTGTTGGTCCGAGAGGTGTTCAGACGTTCTGGAGCATGAATCACGTTGTCCGTTGCTCGGGCAGGAAGGCTCTTCTCCCGCCTCTTGGTCTCCTGACAGTGGCTGCTCTGCTGCCGCGTGAATGGGAATGCAGACTTGTGGACCTGCAGATCCGGCCTGTTTCTGCGGAACTCTGGGACTGGGCCGACCTGGTGATGGTTTCGGGCAATACGGCCCAGCGGAACGGGATGTTGGCCGTGATACGGGAGGCGAAGCAACGCGGGAAAACGGTGGTTGCCGGAGGCCCCTACCCGTCGCTGCTTCCCGAGGCGGTACGCGATGCGGGGGCGGACATAGTTGTCGTGGGCGAAGCCGAGGCGGCCATGCCCGGTCTGCTTGCGGCCATAGCGGCAGGCTCGCGGGGAGTCATAGTTCACGAAGACGGCAAGCCGGATCTTTCCCTCTCTCCCGTACCGCGTTTTGAACTCCTGGAACTTGACGCTTACCTTATAGTCGGTGTCCAGACCTCGCGAGGTTGCCCATTTGCCTGTGAATTCTGTGACATCGCCGCACTGAACGGCAGGACGCCGCGTCAGAAGGCGTCTGATATGGTACTGAAGGAGTTGGATCATTTGTACAAACTGGGCTGGCGTGGTTTTGTGTTCTTTTCGGACGACAACTTCATCGGCAACCGCCCCCAGGCAAAGCTTCTCCTGGAGCAGATGCGAACGTGGAACCTGGAACGTGGCGAACCGTTTGCGTTCTGGACACAGGCGTCGGTCAATCTCGGCCATGATCCCGAGATGATCGACCTCATGACCGCCGCTAATTTCAACACCGTCTTCATCGGGATAGAGAGCCCGGACGGGGAAGTGCTCCGGCAAACCCGGAAGTTTCACAATGCAGACCGTTCAATGGTCGACGCCGTTCGCAGCATCAATGCCAACGGGTTATCCGTCATCGGCGGTTTCATTCTGGGTTTTGACGGCGAGCAGAAGGGCACAGGCGAGCGCATTCGGGCCTTCATTGAGGAAACCAATCTGCCGGTTGTGGTAGTGAACCCTTTGCAGGCAGTTCCGCGTACGCCGCTCTGGGAACGGCTTGAACGGGAGAATCGTCTTCGCGGATGGCAGGACGGCGGTTCCATCTCAGGGGTTGAAAGACTAAATTTCACTCCGATGCGGCCCGAAAGTGATATATACGGCGAGATCATCGATCTGACCTCCGCCATCAGTGATCCTGCGTCGTTCCTTGGCAGAGCCTACAATTACTACCTGGCGATGAGGCCGACCCGGAGCGCGACACCTTCGCGAAATGGAAGGCCACCGGCCCCGGAATCTTCACGGGTCGGGAAGGTGCGAAACCACTCGCTGGATCAATTCCGCGGATTCGCGTCGATGATATGGAGGCAGGGAGTCAGGGCAAAAACACGGCGGCAGTTCTGGCGCCAACTCGCCGGTATCTACAGGCGGAATCCCAGCCGTATGGCGGCCTACCTCAATACCATCGCGCTGGGAGAGAATCTCCGTGAGTTCCAGTCTGTCCTGGGGCAAGAGCTTCAGCCGTGAACGGACTATCGTCCGACCCCGGCCGCCGGATCGACAGGGCGGGTCAGGTCCTTCCTTGTATCGTACAGGCGGTCGGCGATGGTCCTGGCGATCTGCTTCATGCCCGCCTCGTTCGGATGGATCGTGTCAGGAAAGAGCTCGGGGTGATTCGCCAGGGCCGTGTGCAGATCGATGGTGTTGCAGTGCTCCTGCTCTGCGACTTTCCTGAGGGCGGGTATCACCGCATCGCGTATCGTCGACTCGCTCACAGCCCAGGTGCCGCTGTAGGCTGGGGGTGGCAGACAGATGTAGATAGCCGCATTCGTGTTCACGGCGCGAATCTGTGCCATGGTCCACCTGATGTCATCAGCGTACTGATCGCGCAGCACGGGCCACGTATTGGTCCGGGAGCAGTTGGTGCCGAAGGCCATTATTACCACGTCAGGGTTTGCCAGTTTGAGGTAGGCCAGCCACGCTGTCTTCTCGAAGGGGTGCGGCCCATTGCGGAAGTAAGTCGTCCCGCCGACCCCATAGTGCGAGACGGTCGCTTGTGTTCCCATGATTTCGCGCAGCCTGGCTGGATAGCCCAGTTCGGCCATCGCCTGTTTGCCGTTGGCATTGGTGAGGCCGTAGCCCTCGGTGATGCTGTCACCCATGCAGAATATCCGGAGCGGGGTGCCACGCCTGACCTGTTCACCTGCGGATGCCGTGGACAAGAAGGCAGTCAGCAGCAGGACCATGGCGGGTGCGACAAAGTGACGGTACTGGCGCATGTTGTTCCCTCCTGAAATACACACAGTCATCTCCGGCGGCGGCGCTGTCAAGGTCGACTTCCTGAACTGGTGGGATGTCTGCTCCCGGCACAGAATGCCGTAAATGGTATCTTCTCTGGAGCGGAACGGCTGCGCCGTTCCGTGCGCGCCCTGGCGGAAATTGTCTTCGAAGTCGGGCCGGAACCGTTACCGGTTCCGCTCCAAAGACTGTATAGGCCTGTTCCTGCAGGATTTCGGGCGCCACGTGGGTGCCAGTTCTCGGTTGTTTGGGCTTTTGCCCGTGGTATGATGCAGGCAGCAATGGTGGTCTTTTGTGCAGGTGAGCCATGAATTTCGGTGAGACATTGCGGAGCGGGTGTTTCTGCCTGGACCTTGCCGCGGACAGCAAGCAGGGGATTATCGAGGAGATGCTCGAGCTTCTTGTCCAGAGCGGCAAAGTGAAAGATCGGGCCAAGGCCCTGGCGTCGGTTCTTGAGCGCGAGAAGAAAATGTCCACCGGCATGTCGGACGGAGTTGCGGTTCCGCACGGGAAGACGGACGCTGTCGATGAACTGGTAACGGTCTTTGCCATGAAACGGTCGCCGGTGGATTTCCAGTCCTTTGACGGGAAGCCTTCGAGAATATTCATAATGACTGTTTCGCCCCTGAACCGAACCGGCCCCCACATGCAGTACCTGGGCGAAATCAGCAAGCTGCTGAAACAGGCGCCGATCCGGGACAGGTTGCTGGCGGCATCGACAAAAGAGGAAGTCGTCCGGATACTCACGAGCCTGTCGGAGTGAGTCGGGATTATTCTGGAGGGCATACGTTTCTCTGTATTCTGTTGTAGCCACGGCGCTCTGTCGCCGTGCTCCATCAGCGCGCCGACAGAGCGGCGCGGCTACATCGGGGAGATTGCATTGCGGGCAACAGACTATTCCGGGAGGGTGCTGTGATAGCGGTGAAGGTCGAACAGCTTGTGCTTTCGAACAAGGGGTTTGTGGTGCTTCTCAAGGGTGAATCGGACCCGAGGACCCTGCCCATTTTCATCGGGGCCGCGGAGGCGCAGGCCATTCACATCCACCTCAACAGTATGACAATTCCACGCCCATTGACCCATGATCTCTTCAAGAACGTACTCGACTTTCTCGAGTGCCGGCTCATGCGCGTGGAGGTCAGTGACTTGAAGGAAGGAACTTTCTATGCCGTTCTCGATCTCGAACGGGACGGGACGCATATGAGGATCGATGCCCGTCCGAGCGACGCGATTGCGCTGGCTCTTCGTTGCGCCGCGCCAGTCTTTGTGGCCAAAACAGTGATGGATGAAGCCGGCCAGGTCTTTGAAAAAGAAGACGGCGCCAAGACCGCAAAGGCCGGTAAGGCAAAGCAGGCGCCGAAACTGACGCCGATTGAGGAACTCAAGCGTGATATTGAGAAGGCAATCCAGGAGGAGCGGTTCGAAGATGCCGCGCGTCTGCGCGATGAGATAAAACGGCTTGAGAAAACGCACTCCGGCAACTGAATGTCCGTCTTTCCCTCCAATGCATGATCTCCATGCCGAACGAATGCAGCGCTTTGTCCGGGCCGGTTTGTACCTCGTGACATCCGGGCTTCTCTCCGGCACCCGCGGGACTCTTGAGATTGTGCGTCTTGCGCTTGGTGCAGGTGTCAGGCTGGTACAGCTCCGGGAGAAAGAGCTCGGTGTCCGGGACTTTACGAGTCTCGCGGAAGCCGTGCGCAGGATGACTGTCGATGCAGGGGCGTTGCTGATAGTCAATGACCGCCTGGATGTTGCCATGGCTGTCGGCGCCGACGGGGTACACCTTGGGCAGGAAGATCTTCCCATCCCGATGGCGCGGCGTCTTGCCCCGGATCTCATCATAGGCGCATCGACTCACTCGGTCGAGGAGGCTGTGAGGGTACAGGAGGAAGGCGCATCTTACCTCAATATCGGGCCGCTGTTTCCAACGCGAACCAAGGCATGGGGTAGCCGGTTTCTCGGTGTCGAAGGGTTGAAGGAGATCATACCCCACGTGAGAATACCTTTCACGGTCATGGGCGGGATCAAGAAGGATCACATTCCGTTGCTTGTCAAGGAAGGGGCGCGCACGATTGCGGTCGTTACTGCGGTTACGGCGGCAGATGACCCGGGCCGTGCGGCATCGGAGCTGCTGGCCCTTTGCAGGGGACGCGGATTGTAGCCGCCGTTGTCCCCGGCTCCGACGTGGCAACGGCGCCGGTTTAGGTGCAGGTTGGATGCGCGATCGTAGCCGTTCCCTCTCGCCGGGCTCGGGGAGAACGGCCGCTACATCACGAAACCTGCGGGGCTGCGTTTCCCGGACTGCAGGCGGCAATCAGCGTTAGCGACAACTTGACTCAGGGATGTGCGATGAGCCATAACTACGAGGGCATGCGGGGAACCGGTCGCGCGGAGGTGCTGGCCATGAGAACAGTGACAAAAAGCAGGTGGGCGTTGCTTGCGGGCATCCTGTTGCTTGTTTCGTGCGAGAAGGACTCCAGCGTCAACCCGGGCGATTCCTTCAGCATCAATCCATCTTCCAGCACAATGGGGCAGACCCCAACGACGATAATCCTTGTGACGCAAGGCGGACACCAGCCCACGTCGTGGACGGTTTCTAACCCGGCGCTTGGATCCATAAGCGGCAACGGGACGCAGGTCACATACACGCGCACGGCTTCGAACGGGATAAACACGGTGACCTGTACCGACGAAGCCGGGTGGACCGCTACGGCGACCATCAAGCAGCAGAATGACACTCCCCCGATGGCTACCCTGACGGTCTCGCCGACATCGGCCACGTTAACCCATGATGACGATGAGGTCGCTTTCACCGCGGCCGGCGGGTCTGGCGGATACCGGTGGTATTCCGGAGACACGGACGAAGGCGAGGTGCGAGTCCTTGACAACACTCAGGCAGTCTACCGGCGCAAGATGCAGGGGGACAACACGGTTGAACTGCAGGACAGCGAAGGTCATGTTGCGATCGCTACAGTCGTGCAGCCGCCGCTCCCGATTCTTGCCGTTTCGCCCACCTCGGGCAGCGTGTCCAGTACAAACGGCACGGAGACCTTCAGGGCCTCGGGTGGTACGCAGTCCTACCAGTGGCAGATGGTTACTGCCGGAGGGGCGCACGGGGAGGTCAGTCCATTAGCCGGTGCCACAACACTCTATACGAGCACCGAACCTGGACAGGATACCATCCAGTTGTCCGACGGGGTGAGCGTAGTGTTCATCACCGTGACGAAGCATTAAGTGTGTCGCGGAGGGGGAAGACCGGTGGGCAAGCAGAGCGGCGGCCGTGCGGAACCAGTGATCCTGGGAGGCCAGTCGGCATACTCCGAATTCCGCATGACGGCGCTCCTTGAGCGCGTACAGAAAGTCGCGCCGGGGTCCGGAGTGACCGGGGTCACTGCCCGTTTCGTCTTCTTCCTTGAGCCGACACGCGCGATTCCCGACGAGACAATGCGGCATGCCCTTGCCCTGCTCGGAGCGGAAGGACCGTTTAAACCGGGCGACGGCTTCTTCGTCACCCCTCGAAAAGGCACCATTTCACCCTGGTCATCCAAGGCCACCGACATCTTCAGGAACTGCGGGCTGGACGCCATCCGCCGTGTCGAACGCGGCATCCACTTTACCATCAAGGCCGGCAGCAGGGTGCTTGGCGCCGCGGCGGTGCAGCCGGCGCTTACCATCCTGCATGACCGGATGACCGAGGGCGTCTACGAGGATGTCTCGGACCTGTTTGCCCACATGCGGCCTGCCGCACTTGTTGAAGTGGACGTGACCGGGAAGGGGCGCGATGCGCTTGTCCGCGCCAACAAAGGCATGGGACTTGCGCTCAACGACGAAGAGATCGAGTACCTGTTCAAGTCGTACTCCGCGATCCGCCGCAATCCCACGGACGTGGAGCTTGTCATGTTCGGGCAGGTTAATTCGGAGCATTGCCGGCACAAGATCTTCAACGCCGAGTGGATAGTGGACGGGGAGAAGAAGGACGCGTCATTGTTCGGGATGATCAAGCAGACGCACGCCCGGCATCCCAGCGGTACGCTGGTTGCCTACAAGGACAACGCGGGCATCCTCGAGGGCTTCGATGATGGTTGGTTCGAGGTCGACCGCTCCGGCAGGACCATCTACCGGTTCATGCCCGGCAAGATTGACCTCGTCATGAAGGTCGAAACGCACAACCACCCGACAGCCATAAGCCCGTACCCGGGGGCCGCAACGGGGGTGGGCGGCGAAATCCGCGACGAGTGCGCAACAGGCATCGGCGGGAAGAGCAGGGCGGGCCTGTCGGCGTTCATGGTGTCGAATCTCCGCGTGCCCGGTTTCATCATGCCGTGGGAGAAGGACTTTGCCGAGTTTCCTTCGCGCCTTGCGACACCGCTCGCGATCATGATCGAGGGCCCGATCGGGGGCGCCGGTTTCGGCAACGAGTTCGGCCGACCCCAGCTGCTGGGTTTCTTCAAGACCTACGAGGACATGTGCGCCGGGCGCTACCGCGGCTACCACAAGCCGATCATGGTTGCCGGCGGGGCCGGGGTCATCAAGCGGGAGCACGTTCACAAGAAGGATCTTCCGGCCGGTGCACTGGTCATACAGCTTGGCGGCCCGGCGATGAAGATCGGCCTCGGCGGCGGGGCCGCTTCCTCGATGGCTACCGGCAGCAACGCTGCCGAACTCGATTTCGACTCCGTGCAGCGGGGGAACGCGGAGATGGAACGCCGTTGCCAGGAAGTGATCGATGCCTGCATCGCGATGGGGCCGGAGAACCCGATCCTGAGCATTCACGACATCGGGGCCGGCGGACTCTCGAACGGATGCCCCGAGCTTGTCTCGGAAACGGGGGGAGGCTTCCACCTGCGCAAGGTGCCCAGCGAAGACACCTCCATGAGCCCGATGGAAATATGGTGCTGCGAAGCGCAGGAACGTTACGTGCTGGCAATACCCGGCGCGGCGCGTGACCGGTTCAAGGCGCTGTGCGAGCGCGAGCGGTGCCCTTTCTCGGTGATAGGTGAGGTCACCGGCGACGGACACCTTTCTCTCGACGATGATCATTTCAAGAACAAGCCGATAGACATAGACATCGGTGTGATCCTGGGCCGGCCTCCGCGGATGCTCAGGGATGTCAAGCGCCTGGCCGAGCGTCATCCGCCGTTGAACCTGGCGGGAGTGACGGTGCGGGAGGCCGCGGACAGGGTTCTCCGCCTGCCGGCTGTGGCGAACAAGACCTTCCTCATAACCATCACCGACAGAAGCGTTACCGGCCTGGTTCATCGTGACCAGATGGTGGGGCCGTACCAGGTTCCCGTCGCCGACGTTGCAGTTATTGCGACTTCGTACCGGAGCACGACCGGCCAGGCCATGGCGATGGGAGAGCGGAGCAACGTTGCCCTGATCTCGGCGCCGGCGTCGGGCCGGCTTGCCGTGGTCGAGGCCCTTATGAACATCGCCGCATCGGACATCGGTGACCTGGGGCTCGTGAAGCTGTCTGCCAACTGGATGTGTGCGTGCGGAGAGGAAGGCGAAGACGCAAACCTGTTCGACACGGTGCGGGCTGTGGCTATCGACCTGTGCCCGGCGCTGGGCATCTCAATCCCCGTGGGGAAGGATTCCCTTTCCATGCGGACCATGTGGAAGGATTCCGGTGGAAAATCACGCCGGCAGGTGGCTCCGTTGAGCCTCGTGGTCAGCGCTTTCGCGCCCGTGCGGGATGTGCGTAAGACCGTGACGCCCGACCTGAAACCCGGTCCTTCGTCGGTCCTGTTGCTGGACGCGGGCAGGGGAAAGAACAGGCTGGGCGGCTCCGCGCTTGCACAGGTGTTCAACCAGGTGGGCGATACCTGTCCCGACATCGATGAACCGGCCGACGTGGTGAAGGTTTTCAACGCGGTACAGGCCCTGGTAGACAAGGGTCTCCTCCTGGCTTACCACGACCGCTCTGACGGCGGCCTGTTCGTGACCCTGGCCGAGATGATGTTCGGGGGACGGGTGGGGCTCGACGTTGACCTTGGCAGCTCGCGTGATGTTCTTGCCGCGCTTTTCTCGGAGGAGACCGGCGCCGTACTGCAGGTGGCGGACGACAAGCTGGGAGCGGCAGGTGACGTGATCAATGCTGTCGGGGCCGGGGACATGTGTTCGGTGCTTGGACACAGTCGTCCGGACCATGATTTCCGTGTGCAGGCCGGCGGCCGCGACGTGTTCCGTTCCGACCTGCTTGATCTCCAGCGAACATGGTCGGAACTGACGTACAGGATGCAGGCGCTCAGGGACAATCCTGAGTGTGCTCGCGAGGAGTATGACAACCTCCTGGACAAAGACGATCCGGGGCTGCGATTCCATGTAACATATGATCCGGGGGAAATGCCCGGCTGCAGTTCCATCGCGGCAAAGCGCCGTCCGCCGATGGCTATTCTGCGGGAACAGGGTGTTAACGGCCAGGTGGAGATGGCTGCGGCCTTCGACAGGGCAGGTTTCGAATGTGTTGATGTCCACATGACGGACCTGTTGTCCGGCCGCGTCGACATAAACGACTATGCCGGTTTCGTCGCCTGCGGCGGATTCTCGTACGGGGATGTGCTGGGCGCGGGGTCAGGCTGGGCCAAGTCCATTCTCTTCAACGAAAAGCTGAAGGACAGGTTTGCCCGTTTCTTTGCACGACCGGAGACGTTCGCGCTCGGTGTCTGCAATGGCTGCCAGATGGTTTCGCAGCTCAAGGGAATCATCCCCGGCGCCGATCAATGGCCCGAATTCACGCGCAACAGGTCGGAACAGTTCGAGGCGCGGTACGTAACTTTGCAGATCGGGAAGTCGCCCTCGATCTTCTTCCGCGGTATGGAGGGTTCGCAGATCGGTATTGCAGTGGCTCACGGCGAAGGCTTCGCCGATTTCAGGCATACCGGGTCGCTGGACGCGGCGAAGGCGGCAGGACTGGTGGCGGCGCGGTATGTCGACAACCGCGGCCTTCCGACTGAACGGTACCCCTACAATCCAAACGGTTCTCCCGGAGGGGTCACCGGGTTCACGACTTCCGATGGTCGAGTCACGATCATGATGCCGCACCCGGAACGGGGGTTCCGTTCCTTGCAGATGTCGTACAGGCCCGCGGGCCTGTTTACCGGTGAGGACGGTCCGTGGATGCGGATGTTCCGTAACGCCAGGGCCTTTGCGGGTTGAAGGTTGGAATACCGTGCCCCCCGATCAATAGCCAACCACGGGGCAATGCAGGAATGGGTAAAAACCGGACGAGGATAGAATCACCGCCGTGGTGATGATATCCAGGCAAACCGCAGAACCGCAGAACAAGGAACGGCGAATGCCGAAGTGAAGATGCACGTTTTCTCTCTGGACTTCTGCATTCTGCATTCCTTGTTCGATATTCTACGGTTCCGCCCCTCCACCTAGCATACTTCCTTCGTTAGGGATTCGGGCTGTGCCCCGTTCCGATTCTATTGCCTTGCGGGGGTACTGATGTTCGTGTCGGTGTGGCGCGGTTTTGTGAAGATCACCTTGATGAAGCCCGCGGACCGCAGTTGCCGTGTGAGCGATGCCAGGTCGTGGTTGGTGGTCTTTTCCGGGACAGCGACTATAACAGAGGTGGTCGGGTTGGCTCCCATGCGTTTCAGGCGTGACGCGAGTTGATCTACAGGCATTGCGCGACCGTCAATCTCCACCGTGCCCGATTTGACCAGCGAGACTTTTACACTGTTGTCGGGGCCCACCTTTCCGGACGGAGACAGGCACCCGCCGGCCAGTAGAACGAAAACTGCAACAAGGATCGCGACTTTGCGGAGAACACTGGAATTTTTCATCACTCTTCCCGCTTTGCCATTGAACTGACTGGAAAAATACCCCGTGGCGGGCGTCCAGGCAACACAGGAATTGCCCGTTAACCCGGCAGCAAAGTACTGGACGCAGGTGTACAGACTGATCTAATGTACACCATGAGGTAGGGTTTACAGCCGCTGCAATCCGCTGGGAGGCGGGTGAAGCGGGTGTGTGTCATGCCGGTTACGGCCGGTGTGGACGCGCTTATTGGACCGTGTTGTGCCGCAGGTATGCACTTCCCGGATCCGGAGGCCGGTTATGGCGAAGAAGCCGCTGCGTATTTACAGGGCAAACGGGGGTGCGTTGGGTCCGGTGCAGGCCGCGCCCATTCCCGGCGCTCGCCGTGCTGTGCCGGTCTACAAGGACGGCAACAACAACGATCGCCTGAGCATCACCCAGGAAGTCAGGGAGCACCCGGAGGTGCATCGCGCCCGCACTCGTGAGGCGCTCCACTCCAAGTACGATGAGCTGTTCCACAGCATTTACGATGCGGTCGTCATCACCGATCTCACCGGCAGTATCAAGGAAGCCAATGCCAGGGCAGAGCACACTTTCATGTGGAACCGTGATGACCTTTGCAGGATGCGAGTGGTTGATCTTATTTCCGGCGCGGACGAGGAACTCCTGAAGGTGGTGCGTCAGAACGTAAACAACAAGAAGTACACCATACTTGAGGCGGTGTGCCTCCGTGAGAACGGATCGAGGTTTTACGCCGAGATTGTTGTCAACCGGCTGCGCAGCGATGACCAGCGGGCCCTGTGTTTCTTCGTGCGCGACATTTCGACCCGCAAGCAGGCGGAAAACGAGCTGGGGAAGGCCAATGAACAGCTTGTTCAGGCCGAAAAGATCCAGGCGCGGCTCGATACGATTTCCACCCTCTGGTACGAGTTCAACAACCCGTTGCAGATACTTACCTGCATGGCAGAACTGGATCAGAACAAGGAATACAAGAAGCAGCTGGGCAGAATAGTTGCCGTGCTCGACAAGTTGCGGAACCAGGAATCGCTGGAAGCGATAGTCGACGACAGCGGGGAGTCGCGTTACCCGGTCGAAGGCGGGCAGGATACGATCGAAGAGAAGGACTGCCATGCTGACCGTATGCTCGTGGTGGATGACGAGGCAGTGCTGCGCGATATATTTGTGGCCGCCATCCGCACAGAAGTACCGTACATGACTGTTGATGCCGCTTCGAATGGAACCGAGGCCTTCGAATTGTTCAAGAAGAGCCATCACGGCCTCATAATCATGGACATATCGATGCCCGTTACAACCGGGGAAGAGGCATTTGAACTTATAAGGGCCTACTGTGCCGAGAACCACCTCAAGATTCCCCGTGTCATATTCTGTACAGGGTTCGTGATAGGCGACAATCTCAAGGCGATCATAGGCGACGGCAGCTACCACGGGTGCCTGCGTAAGCCCCTGACAATGACGGACCTGCTGGAAGCCGTGAAGAAAAGTCTGGCTGAACAACCTCACAAACAGCCATAGTACGCTCAGTAAAGTGGGGAAGTCCCGAGCGGGGATTTTCCCGGGCTGCCTGCGGCGGAAAGCTGAAGCAGCCCCTGTTGCAGGAGCCCCATGCCGGATTCGGGTGCCATAGTCTTGAAAGCCGTAGCCGGTCCCGATGCGGGCCACGTATTCACGGTCACGGACACCTGCTTCGGCGGTAGCAGTGGGTCCTGCCAGGTATGCCTGTCTGATCCTGCGATCAGCCCCATGCATTTCAGGCTTACGCGCCGAGGCGATGAATTCACACTGACCGACCTTACCCCGGCCTCTGACGTTCGCGTGAACGACAGGGTGATAAAGTCGCGCAAGATCGCGATAGGGGACCGGATCGCAATCGGGGCCACCGTTCTTGAGGTCCATCCGGGCGACGCTGTTCCTGCAACACCTGCAGCCCCGGCAGGAGACGATATTCTGCTCGTCGGCACCAAGACCATGCCGATAGAGGCTGTTGTCGATCCTGAACCGCAAAAGCAGCAGGCCGCTGCACAGCCGGCTGCCGCACCCAAGCGGGAAATCCGGATCCCGCGCGTGGTTGTGACATCAGACACAGCGACGGAGCGGCCGTCGGGCGAGGGTCGCCACCGTATCTGGATAGTTGTTTCGCTCCTGCTGATCCTTGCAGTGGGCGCAACCGTCGGCTACAGCGTTTTCAGCAGGAACCAGATCAAAGGCCAGTTGCGGCAGGCTTCGTCCTATGCCGAGCGGAACCCGGAAGACTATGACGGCATAATCAAGCGGTACCAGGCTGTGCAAGGCGCTGCCTCAAGAGGCCATGAGGATATAGCAGCCTTCCTCGGCGGCGAGATCACGCGGCTGGAAGGACAGAAACGCGACGCCGAGGATGCGTTCAAGAAGACTCTCGCCTCGCTTGACCAGCAGGCTGAAACGCTGCGGAACGAGGGACGCCACGAGGAAGCGGTCAAAGTGTACGAGAACGTCTCCGGCGCCGCGGCCCAGAAGCGTGTGCTGGAGATGCGCAAGGATCTGGTGGCGACCCTGCGTGCTGAGGGTGAAGAAGCCCGGAAACGCAAGCAGCGGGAAGCGGAACAGAAGGTGGTCGAAGAGGCCAAACAGCAGCAGGATTCGGCAAAGACGCGCCTGGCAGAGATAATCTCCGGAGCAGTGGACGCTGCCGTGGAAAGTCGCGCGGAAGCGGCGGTGCAGCTGCTCGACGAAGCGTTGGCCAACGCAGCCATGGCATCCGTGACATCACGGGTTGAGAAGGCCAGGGACGATATGAAGATGCTGGCCGCCGTTGACCAGACTGTTCGCAACGCCCAGGCGGCCGGTCAGGCCGATTTTGAACCGGATCTCGCTGCAGCCTGTCCGCTGGTGCGCGTGGTGTATGCCTTGCGGATTGGCGACGTGTGGAAAGCCCAGGAAGGCATGGTCCCTCTTGGCGGGCACCTGCTCTATGATGCGCTTCTTCTGCGGACGAAGATCCCGGATGAAGAGGCACGCGCTGAGAAGGATGCGATCCAGGGCCTCGCCGAAGCCTGGGGCAAGTTGACCAAGTCCGTCGTGAAACGCATCCCCAAACCCGAGGAATGCGTTGCCCTGTTGAATGATCCGGGGCAGAAGCAGACGCCGGCTGAGCTGCAGGAAGCAGCGCGTGCTCTGCTTGAAGTTGCCACACGGCATGCATCAACCAGGCTGGTGAAAAGGTACGACCCGCTCTTCAGAGCGGCTGCGGTGCTACAGGGCGCTGCGCCGAAGACAGGCGGTGGCGGTGCCCCGGGGCTCGGCGACGGCAGGATCATCCAGCGGGACGGCAATACCTACTTTGCCGAGGTGGGGGAAGTGCCTGCCAATCCCGAAAGCTACCGCATCGGGTTGTACAGGGAGCAAACGGCCTACTACCATGTCTCCAGCAAGCAGCCGCTCCTGTCGCGGGGGACGATATACGCCGTCGTTCCTTTCAAGCTGCTGGCCGACAAGCAGGTCTCGTTCACCTACGCCGCGCCGGAAGGCGAACAGCCCCCTGCAACCAATGACTGCGTAATACTGGCGCGCGACTTGCGCGAAGGATCGAAGATCCTTACCGGTCCTGAAACGGGGAAAGCCGTTTCGCTGTTCAAGGCAGACTTCGAACATATCGGGAACGAGTGGCAGGGCCGCGTGAGCAAAGAAATCAAGGGTGGCCGCCTGTGGGTGGACTCCGGTGTCGGGCAGGACCGACGTGGCGGCTTGAGAGACCCGGACATCTGGGTCCAGGTAAATGCCGGGAAGGACCCGGTGCGGGTGACCATGGATGTCATGAAGGATGCAGACCGGTGTTTCATCATCTCGCTCGGCGCGGTGACATTCAGGACCAGCGGACTCGAAGGGCGCCAGGGGATCTACGTGGACGGCAGGCGAGTCTGTGATGCAGCCATCCCGAAGCCTGCAGGCGGAAAGATGCAGAGAATGATCCTGGAACGTGATTCGACCACGGCCAGGATGGACATCGACGGGGCCCAGGTCTCGTGCCCGATCGGGAGTGTAGCCGGCTGTTCGGACGTGACAGCAGTTGGCTTCACCAGTGACGGGGGCTGGCAGATAGACAACATGTCCGTGGAAAGGATAGCCGGCAGCGGGGAAGCGCATGTTGAGGCCATCGACAGGGAAGCAACCGAAGTGCTTGTTATCCCTGGCCAGGAAGTGGGTTGGAGCAGCCTGAAGAAGGACAGCCCCCTGTTCTTTTTCAGGGCCACATCCACCACTGGTGGTGTGCAGGCCGTTGGTTCCGCCAGGCTCGTCGGGTCTGTCGGAAACTGGCTCATCTGTGCTCTTGCCGAGGGGACAAGGATCGTTCCCGGTCTTGTTGTATCGCTGCTGCCGCAGGTACAGGCGGCCGATGTGTCATTGCAGGGGGGGCAGCATGCGCCCAGGACCGATCGTCTCGGCGAGAATGAATCTGCCTTCGGCACGGTTACCAACATCCGGGACGATGTGGTTCATGTCACGCTGGATTCGTGGCGTGGCGTGCCGGCAAAGGGTCACCTCTGCCTTGTCGAGGGTGTTGTCCGCCATCCGAGCAGCGGGGAAGCACTGTCGGTCACCGTGGTTCGAAGCGCCCCATGTGATTTCAGGCAGAATGGATCGGATGTGGTCTGCCTTCTGCCCGCCGCGCTCAAAGGCAATGTTGGTCCGCATGCGGAAGTACTGATCTCCAGGGCGCCAGTGCCGGACGGGAAACGGGTGGATATCGCAGGCCAGGCCCGTGAATACACGCCGTCGGGCGTGACGCGCAAGCAGACATTCTGGGGTGTTGTCGGCAAAGAGTGGAGCGAGTCCAAGGACGGCCTTTCGTGCAAACCCGGGCCGGCTGTTGCGCTGGAGATGAAGGACAGTTTCTCCGGAAACGCACAGTGGGACCTCGAAGCTGTGGTGGAAAACGAGATCGACTGGCAGAAGTACCGCGAGGGTGACGAGCGTGAAAGACTGAAGTGGTTGCGTGAGTTGATAGTGCAGGTGACATACCCCGGCCTTGACGCCGGCGTGTCCATGGGGCTGGGAACGATGACGGCAGGAGGCGGATTTGTGGCTGCGGGAGTGTGCGTGCGACCCGGGGTTGACAGGACCGATGTCGGGTTCCGCAGTTTGCCGCAGAACAGCGAGGTCCGCATTGACGGCAACTGGGCAAAGGGCCTTCCGGCACTGGTGGTCGGGGAAAAATACCGCCTGCGTTTCCGCAAGGCCGGTTCGGTTCTCGCCTGCTACGTCAACGGCAAGAGGATCGGAAGGATCAAGGTTCCCGGTACCGAGGGCATGGATGCTGTCATGACAGTCTGTGCTCCACAGGGCGGGATCAAGATCGGGCGTGTCAGGGCGCGCGAGCTCACCGCGGGCGCCGTGATACCCGACATAGAGCCAGTGCTCGGCGAATTCGGGTACGTGCTGGCGGTGAACGGTCCCAACGTCATCGTCGACTCCGATGCAAACACCATGACATCCGGGCGGAAGTTCAGCGTCATGGCGATAGGAAACGTGGTGCGCGGTGAACAGTCCCTGACTGTCATGATGAAGCGCGTCGGCCAGGGAACCGTGTCGGATGCCGGCACGTTGACAACGCGGCTTGTGATGGGTGAGGGTGCCGAGGATGTCAAGGCTGGCATGAAGATCCTGCCCGGTACCCTGCAGCCCGACACGGTATTTGCGGGCGGCCGCATCCTTGACCTGCGCGAAGGGTTGTAGCCGGAGCTTCCCGCATTTTCTCCGTGAACCACCGCTTTCCCGTCTGGTAGCTTTGCACAGACCATGACCTGTAAAGTAGAAATCAAGATCTGCGGCATGACGCAGGAAGACGATGTTCGACGCGCGGACGAACTTGGCGTGGACTACGTCGGGTTCGTTTTGTACCCGGGGTCGCCCCGTCACGTGTCGGCGGCGCAACTGGTCCGGCTCGTGGACCGTGTCCGGCCTGCGTGCAGGATCATCGGGGTGTTTGTCAACGAGACGCGGCAAACCGTGGAAAAGGTTGCCGCGGATGCGCGGTTGTTTGCGGTGCAGGTCCACGGGGATGAACGACCGGGGGATTTTGCAGGCATGAAATTGCCGCTATGGCGCGCGGTGAGGCTATCAGGCGGTTCGGCTTCTGGAAACGAGGACGGGTGGGTGGCGGAGCGATATGTTCTGGACACAGCCGTTTCGGGCAGTTATGGAGGCACGGGTGTGAAGGGAAACTGGGTCGCGGCGGCGGAGTTTTCCCGGATACATCGCACCATGCTTGCCGGCGGCCTCCAGAGCGGGAACGTTGCTGATGCGATCCGGACTGTGCGGCCGTTCGGGGTGGACGTAGCCAGCGGAGTCGAAAGCAAGCCGGGCTGCAAAGACCATGCCGAGATGGAGAAGTTCGTCAGGGTTGTCAGGGCGATCGAGGCGGAAGACAGATGAAGAGCGGCGCGCAGAACGCAGGCGTTCCCGGTGAGGGGCATTTCGGAGTTTTCGGCGGGCAGTACGTTGCCGAAACGCTGATGCCGGCGCTCGTTGAGCTTGAAGCTGCCTACAGGACCGCGAAAGCGGACCCGGTGTTCCGCAGGGAATTCAACCGGCTGTTGAAGGACTATGTTGGACGCCCCTCTCCGCTCTATCTCGCAGAGCGGCTGACCGCGAAGTACGGTGGCGCGCGGATCTACCTGAAGCGGGAGGACCTGAACCATACCGGCGCGCACAAAGTTAACAATACGCTTGGTCAGGCCCTTCTCGCCAGGCGCATGGGCAAGAAGCGGCTCATGGCAGAGACCGGTGCGGGCCAGCACGGTGTTGCCACCGCCACCATGGCGGCCCTTTTCGGCATGGAATGCGCGGTCTACATGGGCGAGGAGGATATCCGCCGCCAGGCGTCGAATGTCAAACGCATGCAGCTGCTCGGGGCACGGGTGATCCCTGTGACAAGCGGAACGAGGACGCTCAAGGATGCGATGAGCGAGGCCCTCAGGGCGTGGGTAGCGGAAGTGCGGACCACGTTCTACGTCATCGGGACGGTGGCCGGCCCGCATCCATACCCGATGATGGTGCGCGATTTCCAGAGCGTGATAGGCGAAGAAGCAAGGAAACAGATCCTGGCTGCGGAAAAGCGGCTTCCGGACATGGTGCTGGCGTGCGTTGGAGGCGGCAGCAACGCCGCGGGGATCTTCTCGGCATTCCTGGACGACAGGCGCGTGAAACTGGTTGGAGTGGAAGCGGGCGGGTTCGGGCTTACCACGGGAAAACACGCGGCGAGCATCACGGCAGGACAGATCGGAATCCTGCACGGCAGCAGGACTTACGTGCTGCAGGACGACGGCGGACAGGTGCGGAATGCCCACTCGATCAGCGCGGGCCTCGACTATCCCGGGGTTGGCCCCCAGCTGGCCCAGTGGTCTGCAACGGGGCGCGTGGAGTACTGTACGGTTACGGATGACGAAGCGCTTGCGGCTTTCCACGAATTGAGCAGGCTGGAAGGTATTCTGCCGGCTCTCGAATCGGCACACGCCATAGCCGAGGCAAAGAAACGGGCAAGGCGCCTCGGGAACAGGGCCATCATGGTCGTGAACCTGTCGGGCCGGGGCGACAAGGATGTTGACAGCGTGATTGAACATGAATCGCATTGAACAGGCATTCAAGCGGCTGCGGGCGGAGGGCCGGAAGGGACTGGTGGGGTACCTCACTGCCGGCGACCCCACGATGGCTGCGTCGTTACGTCACTTGCAGACGGCTGTTAGCGCCGGCGTGGATGTGCTTGAAGTCGGCGTGCCGTTCTCGGATCCCACGGCGGACGGGCCCGTGATCCAGGCGGCGTCGCAGAGATCGCTTGCCAACGGTTTTGACCTTCGCAGGATACTTGGCCTTGTGCGGCAATTGCGTCGGGGTAGCGATACTCCGGTCGTCCTGTTCGGGTATGCCAACCCGTTCTACCGGTATGGTTTCAAGCGGCTGGCCGCGGACGCCGCGGCGGCCGGTGTGGATGGATTCCTGGTTGTTGATATGCCGCACGAGGAGGCCGATGAGTTCCGCAGCGCGGTGCGGCGGGCGGGCCTTTGCTGGATACCGCTGGTTGCGCCGACCACGCCGCTGGAAAGGGCCCGGCGCGTATTGCGCGATGCGGATGGCTTTGTCTATTACATAATGGTCACCGGCGTTACCGGCGAACGAAAAGGAATACCTCCGGATGTTGCCAGGCATGTCGCCGCGCTGCGGCGGGTGACGCGTCTTCCGATTGCCGTGGGCTTCGGAGTTGCCAGCGGCGCGCAGGCGCGCGTTGCGGCAAGGAAAGCCGACGCCGTGGTTGTTGGAAGCGCGCTTGTACGGGCAGCACAGCAGGGCAGGCTCGGTAGACTGGTCCGCGAGATACGTTCAGCGCTCGACAGGTGAGCCCGCCTGTTTCTTCCTGAAATGAAAAGAACCTGCAGGTTTTGACACGGCGGCTCCCGCCGGTCCCAGGTCCTTGCGTGAAGAGCCCGCCGAAGCCAGTACCTCATCAGTCGTCTTGAAATGGCACTTGGCCGTTTCAAGGAGGATGGACGGACCCTTCTGGCGGACGAGCGACACGGCGGCTTCCTTGACTGCGGGTGAAGCGCCTTTTGGGAAGGTCATGCCGTACTTCAGCTTCAAGTCGCTGAGTGCAAACAAGAATCCTTCGCGAGCGATTATTGAGGCCGCGGCCACGGCCAGGTCCGATTCCGCGCGGTGTCTCTGGATCAGTTCGATCTCGCGGCCCTTCTTCATCAGTGCGCGGGTAACCTGGGCGGCATTGCCGAACTGGTCCGAGATTGCCCGGGGACAGTCAGGTATGGCCTCGAGCAGGTTCTCGATTGCACGGGCATGGGCCCATGACAGGATGGTGTTCACGCTGCGCATCTTGGCGTAGAGGCGGTTGTAGGCCTCGGGACCTATCTTGATGACGGCGTATCGTCTGCCTAGCATCTTGCGCAGGTCGCGCCCGATCTGGCGTGCCTTGTCGTCGCTGGTTATCCGCTTGCTGTCCTTCACATCCATTTTGCGCATGGGTTCGGCCAGGTCCTGGTCCACGTAGGCTGCGGCAACCACCAGTGGTCCGAAGAAGTCGCCTTTTCCGCTTTCATCCACGCCCATGTGAGGCTGTATACCTTCGGGGTTCAGGACATCCTCGTAACCGACAGTGGCCTGTTGGAGCACCAGTGGTTCGAGCACGAAAGTCACGAACTCCTCGGCGCCCTGGCCCTGCACCAGACAGGTACCGCTCTTGTAGAGGTTTATGCGGCAATCGGGGGTTTCGACGGCGGCCACGGTGTGTTCAACGGGAACCGGCCGGTAATTGCCGCCACGGAGGATGTCTATGAGGGTCGCCTGTTGGTCTTTTGCCAGCTTGAACGAAAAAGAGGTTTTCTGCGTCATGCGGTCAAACCGCGCCTTTCCCGGTGGATGCGTGGAGTGGAGACTAACAGAGGGGACCCCCCGGGTTCAACCGGTCTCTGGTGTATTCCCCCTAAAAAAGAGCCCTTTCGCCCAGTTTTTCTAGTTGACCCGCGCATGCCTGTCGGGCTACAAGAATAAAAGCATTGAATAGGGTCCAAAGTGGGACAAACAGGCTGCGGAGCCAGTGTGCCTGCCTATAGCCGGAGGAGAGAAGCTATGCACAGTAAAGTGTTGCGGTGTTTCGGGTTGCTCTGCGTTACGGTTCTGCTTGCAGGGAGTGTTGTCGCCAGGGCCGAGGACGCAAGGCCGGTAAAACTGTCTGTCAACCTGATTTCCTCGTACACGGACAACCGTGATTCTTCGGCGAAGGGCGAGGACAATATCGATTTGTCCCTCCAGCCCCGTGTCGATGTCAATATGGACAAGGGCGATTCATCCCTGGTATTCACCTATGCTCCTTCGTACAGGTTCCGTACTAAACCGGCGGATACCCAGAACGACACGGAACTGCTCCAGGAGCTGATCCTGGACGCCAGCCTGAGCATGGGCCAGCGCGCCGCCATCCGTGTGATGGATAATTTCTACATGACGGATGATCCGGCGGTACAGCAGTACGGGACGACGCTTCGTCGGGACAGCAGTTTCATCCTGAACCAGGCCATGCTGGGCATGAATGTTCCTTTGAGCCGACAGATGAGCGGCAACCTGTCCGGGTCCATGTCGACAAAGAAATACAATGACAAGGAACGGGCCAGGGATTCTGACGAGGATGGCGTTGGCGGGCGTGCCAGCGTCTGGTACGGAATAAGCCGCCAGCTGGGTATTGCGCTGATGGGCCGTATGGATACGTATGACTACAAGAGTTCCGTAGGGATCAAGCGCGGTTTCGAGACCACTGCGGGCGCCGCCGGCTTTGATTATCTCCTCAGTGACAGGATAAGGGCCGAGCTGAGAGCCGGCTTTGTGCAGGCCACATACGAAGACAAAACGATCGAGAACAAGAGCGGCCCATACCTGGACCTGTCTGTGGCTGCCAGCCCTCAGCCCGACACCAAGTTCACGGTTGCTGTCGGCAAGACAATCAGGAATTCCGACGTTTTCCCGTTTGCTTCACAGGAAGAGACCTATGGTTCGGCGGGGGTGGACTGGAAGACCTCCGAACGCGTCAGGCTTGACGTTACCGGGCAGTACAGGGTCGGGACCTACGAAGAAGAAACCATCCCGTCAGGTGCGGAGTCCTCATTCTCGTCTGAGGGGGATGATAAGAGGTTGATCATCGGTGCCGGAGCGACTTTCAGCATCGGTGACTACACATCACTGCGAATTGCGCAGACTCACGAGAACGTCACGACAGACGTGACGGTTGAGTTTGACCGGAACGCAACATCACTCACGCTGTCCCGGGCGTTCTGATACCGGCGGTGTTGGGGCCTTCAGCTTGTAGCGAGCCAGCGCCCTTCGGGCTGTGAACGGAATCGCATTGTGCGCATTGGCAACGCTGGTCAGAGGGGCGCATGACTGAAACGCAGGAGAGTCTCCATTTCCTTGATTACTGGCGGGTTGTCAGTTCCCGCAAGGAAATCGTCATTGCGGTGGCGCTCCTGGTTGTCCTTTCCGGTGTGTTGATCACCTACAACATGCCCAAGTCGTATTCGGCTTCAACGGTTATATCCGTAAAAGATGACGAACCGGATATCGAGGTGGTCGGCCAGTCTCGTGGTCGCTTTGATCAGTACTTTCTCAGGACGCAGTTCGAGATAATCCAGTCGGAGCCGGTGGTTGAGGAAGTAGTCCGCAACCTGCGACTCGATGAAAAACTGGGCAAGGCGATCGGATACCTTGAAGCGCTTGGTGACAAGGCGTTTCGCCGGACGGTCCAGATAATCTCCGGGGCCATGCGGGTACAGCAGTATCGTGAAACCACGCTGATAGAGATCCGGGTTACGCTCTCGGAACCGCGCGAGACTGTCTGTGAGGATGTCGCAACGATCGCAAACGAAATTGCCAGGGTATACAGGGACCAGACGATGCGGCGTCGGCGCGACGTCAAGTCCAAGGCGCTTGAAGCCCTGGAGCAATCGGTCAACGACCTTCAGAAGAAGGTTGCCGCAGCAGAAGATGAGCTCGAGCGGGTCCGCAAGGAGTACCAGATAGA
>Ga0172371_10003374_pt1 | contig 24809 bp, 34 predicted proteins | sample Lak12m_FD_114543 | JGI IMG/M metagenome (GOLD analysis project Ga0172371, IMG submission 114543) | Freshwater microbial communities from Kabuno Bay, South-Kivu, Congo - kab_022012_12m | ecosystem: Environmental > Aquatic > Freshwater > Lake | place: Democratic Republic of the Congo: South-Kivu... | reverse complement strand
TGAATCTCTAAAGTTTTTTTCCAGAGCTCTTTTACCCCGAGAACATAGTTCGCCATTAAGGTACGAATTAGTCCATGAAGCGCCTGACTTTTTTTATCTGTTCCTAAATTAGTAAAGTAAAGCAGGTTTTCTTTCAGCTCAACTTTAATGCTCTTGGGAAGAGTCAACTTTGCCTCTCCTTTGGGACCTTTAATCAAGGCTTCACGACCATTAAAGGTAACCGTAACCGCTTCGACTATAGGCAAAGGACTGTTACCGATTTTAGACATCCTTAAAATAGTTCGGCCAAAAGTTCGCCGCCAATTTTTAATTTCTGTGCTTCTTTGCTGTCAAGAATCCCTTTGGAAGTACTCACCAAAAGAGTGCCCTTGCCTCCCTTAACTGAAGGATATTTGCCGGCACGAACATAAATCCGCCGCCCAGGCTTACTGATCCGTTTTACTTCAAGCATCGACTTTCGATCAGTTCTTAACCCAAGTTGGAGCATTTTTTGTACTCCCTCACCACTTACAGCATATTTTTCAATAATTTTAGTCGCCACCAATACCTTAGCCACGGCCTCCTTCTCTTTGGAAAGAGGAACTAAAGCTTCTTTGCGCCGCGCCAAATAAGCATTTTTAATTCGGATTAACATATCGCCAATGGGATCTGCAATAACTACCATGAGGCTTTTAATACTCCCGGAATTTCTCCGGCAAGGGCGGCTTTGCGGAAACAGATCCGGCAAAGGCCAAACTTTCTAATATAGGCCCGTGATCGGCCACAGAGAGAACAGCGATTAACCTGTCTGGTCTTGTACTTTTGTTGATGTTGAAATTTAACGATATCACTTGTTTTTGCCATTTTTTATTTTCTAAAAGGCATCCCGAACTCCTCAAGGAGCCGCTTTGCCTGACTTTTATCGGTGGTTGAAGTAACAATGGTTACTTCCAAACCACGCACCTTATCAATTTGGTCATACTCTAAATCGGGAAAGATTGTTTGCTCTCTAAATCCCAAATTAAGGTTTCCTAGATTATCAAATCCCTTGTCCGGAATACCTTTAAAGTCCCGTTGACGAGGAAGTACTATTTTAACAAGTTTCTCCAGAAAATCCAACATCCGCTGTCCCCTTAAAGTAGCTTTAAGACCCATCGGCATTCCCTGGCGCAACTTGAAAGCCGAAATCGCGCGCCGAGCAGTCGTAACCCCTGGTTGTTGCCCGGCAATTAGTTTTAATTGGTTGTGCACCTTATCAATCACTCCCTTGTTATTGACCGCGTCGTTACAGCCCATATTTAAGACAATTTTCACCAACCTTGCTGCTTGTAAGGCGTTTTTGAGCTTAAACTCAGTTTTGAGTTTTGGCAAAATTTCTTCTTGGTATTTCGTTTGTAATAGATGCATTATTATTTGACAACTTTTTTACACTTTCGACAAAGACGTTGTTTATTGTTCTTGGCGTCAAAAACATAACCCAAGCGTGACTTCTCTTTACAGTTAGGACAAATAAACATCAACTTGCTTACATTCATCGCCCGATTAACTTCCACTAGCCCTCCTTTAGGGAAAGCTTCGCTTTTTTTAACGTGTTTTTTATAGATATTAATTCCTTTAACCAAGGCGCGCTGAGACTTAGGATAAACTTTTTCAACCTCACCTTTACGACCCTTATCCTTACCGAAAATCGCTTCAACTTGATCGCCTTTTTTAAGTTTCATTTTTATTTAATAAATTTCTTTAGCCAAAGATGCTATTTTAACAAATCCACACTGCTTTATCTCTCTTGCAATTGGTCCGAAGATCCGTGTACCTTTAGGCAGCTTGGTAGAACCGTCTAAAATTACACAGGCATTTTCATCAAAACGAATATAGGACCCATCTGGTCGGCGATACTCTTTACGAGTACGCACAACAACTGCATGGACAATCTCATGGTTTTTGACTGTCCCATCGGGATCGGCTTTTTTGACCACTCCGGTAATTACGTCCCCAATTCGGGCGATTAGTTTGTTTCCACGGCCAGGAATCCCCGCCATCATCACTGATTTAGCCCCAGTATTATCGGCAACAACTAGTATTGATCTTAATTGCAACATTCTTTTTAAGCTTCTAATTTTTTAATAACTCTAAAGTGCTTGGTTTTTGAAAGTGGGCGAGTTTCCTCGATTTGCACCTCGTCCCCAACTGCCAACTTCAGGTTTTCATTGTGAGCCAAATACTTCTTGTGGCTTTTAACCACCTTGGCGTATACCGGATGGCGGTATTTCCGCTCTACTTTAACGGTTACCGTATCCTTCATTTTGGTTGAACAAACAGTTCCTTCGTAAATTTTTGTCATTTTTTAGGCTTTACCTTCTGGCGCGGTAACTTCTAATTTTGCTAACTCTCGTTTTTGCGCAATAACTGTTTTAATTCGGGCAATAACTTGCCTCGTTGGCTTTAAAATATTAGTATTTTTGGTTTTTTGGGTAATTAAACTCATTTGATCACGTTTGATCTGAGTTAGTTTTTCCCTCAATAACCGCTCTAACTCCACGATTTTTTTACCCCTTAACTCTTTTGAGTTGAGTGCTTTAACTTTACTCATTGTTCTTGTCGATGACGTTCGTCTTAATTGGTAACTTATGACTAACTTTTTTGAAAATGCGTTTCGCCTCCATTGGTTCGACTCCGTCGAGCTCAAACATCACTGTTCCTGGTAAAACAGTGCTCACATAGTGCGAGACATCACCCTTTCCGCTTCCCATACCAACCTCAAGTGGTTTTTTGGTATAGGGCGTATGCGGAAAAATCCGAATCCAGTAGCGACCGATTTTGCGAGTCTCACGGGCCAAAACTACCCGACAGGACTCGATCTGGCGATCGGTAATCCACTCAGCCGCCAACGCCTGTAAACCATAACGACCAAAAGCAACGTTTTGCCCTCCTGTGGCAATCCGTTTAAAGGTTCCACGAAATTGCTTGCGATGTTTCGTTCTTTTGGGCGCCAACATTATCTACAAATCCAAACTTTTATTCCAACATAACCATTGCGGGTTAGTGATGGGCTTTGGGCATAATCAATATCTGCTCTCACGGAAGAGAGAGGGACTTTGCCAATCTGATACTTTTCGCGACGGGCAATATTGGCACCGCGAATCCGGCCACCAATGGTAACTTTTACCCCTTTGGCACCACTCTCTTTAGCCTTGTCCATTGTATTATGGATTAGCCCTCGATGAGGAAAATTACGGGCAATTCTTTCCGCCATAAAATCGGCAACATAACGGGCACTTAAGAAAGGTTTCTTAACCTGTTCAACCTTAATCTCAAGCTTAAATTTCTCTTTGTCTTTTTTGGCAACAATATCTAGTTGTTCCATTACGTGCGCTTTAACTTCTTCTAATCCCTTGCCTCCTCGACCAATAATCATTCCTGGCCGGACTGAGTGGAGAATTAGATTCATTCCGCTGAGCGAACGTTCAATTTCCACCTGAGTTAAGCCCGCCACACTAAACTTTTTCATCATATAGCGACGGATTTTGATATCCTGAAAAAGTGATTCACGGAATAAGCGTTTGTTGCTAAAAAACCAACGACTATCCCAAGTTTTGGAAATTCCCAGTCGCAGCGCGTTAGCGTTTACTTTATTACCCATTTTTTGTGGGCTTGCCTGCCCCTGAGGTAGGAACTTCTAATGTAATGTGCAAGTGAGCTGTTTTTTTGGAGTACTTTTTCGCCATTCCCCGAGATCCGGCACGCCAACGTTTAAAAACCGGACCTTGGTCTGCCGCCACATTTCTAATTCGGGCTGCTTCTCGTTCGGTATCCTTAAATAGTACCAAACAGCTCTTAATGGCTTTAGCAATAATATTTGCGCCCCGTTGTGGTTGCAAAGCAAGACTCCCCATTAAGGCCACTGCCCGCTTACCCTTGTAGACATCCATAATTGTTCTCAGCTTCTTAGCGGAGATTCTTAAATATTTAATATCAACTGATTTTTCCATGTTTTTAAGTCTTTTGAGTAATACGCTTAGTCACCCGTCCATGTCCTTTAAAGGTTCGGGTCAGGGCAAACTCACCCAACCGGTGACCAACCATTGACTCAGTAATATAAACTTCGATATGTTTGCGTCCGTTATGCACTCCTAATTTGTGTCCGACAAATTCTGGAGGAATCTGACAGGCACGGGCCCAAGTTTTAATTAGGTCATTACTTTTGGTTTCTTTTTGCTTTAAAACTTTTTGTAAAAGTTTTTCGTCAATATAAGGACCCTTTTTTAGTGAACGGCTCATTTCTGATTGCGACGCTTAACTATTAACTTATCGGACGATTTTTTCTTTCTTGTCCTTAACCCGTGGGCACTCTTACCCCAAGGAGTTTTCGGATGCATTCCTTCGCCACTACGCCCTTCTCCACCACCGTGGGGATGGCTTCGTGGATTCTGAGCAACACCTCTAACATGCGGACGACGTCCCATTAAGCGGCGACGTCCGGCCTTGCCCAAAACACGAGCTTTACGCTCAATATTATCTAGCTGACCAATTGTCGCATAACACAATAAAGACACCTTCCTAATTTCGCCAGAGGGCAATTTCAGATGCGCGTGTGTTTTATCTTTTCCTATTATAACGCATGCAGTGCCGGCAGACCGACCAATTTGCGCTCCATGGCCAGGAATTAACTCAATGTTATGAATCTCAACCCCAATTGGAACTAAGGCCAAAGGCATTGAGCAGCCCGGTTTAATCGGAGCCTCCTCGCCTGCAAAGATTTTGTCTCCCACTTTGAGCTCGAGAGGATGAAGAATATAGCGGTACTCTCCGTCACTATATTTAACCAAGGCTAGTTTCGAGGAACGATTAGGATCGTATTCGATATTGACAACAGTTGCCTCAATGTTACGTTTGTCTCTCTTCCAATCAATTGTACGATAGTAGCGTTTATGACGCCCTCCTCGACCACCAACTGAGATATGACCCTTGGAGTCGTGCCCAGCTTTGTTATCGAGAATCGTCTTGAGCTTTTTGGTAATCTGTTTAAAGTTTTCCATAATATTTAACTATTTTTGACAAAGTCCTCGATTTTCCCTTTTTTAAGAGTAATATAGGCTTTCTTGGTTGAGATGGCGGTCTTTTTAATCCGTTTTTTTCCAACTGTTTTTACCTTACCCTTACTAACCAAAACATTTACAGCTTTAACCGTAACTTTATAGAGCTCCTCAATGGCAACTTTAATTTGTGGTTTTGTCGCTAGGCGGTCTACTCTAAAGGCATAAACATCCTTTCGATTCAGTGACTTTTCGGTTAACAACGGTTTTACAAGTACGGTTTTACTCATGCTTAAAAAGGGTAATAAACTCAGTTAACGCGGTTTCTGTAAAAAGGAGCTTTTTGGCAGCAAGCACGCGATAGGCATTAAGATTGGCTGGTTCACGAATTTCCACCTCACTCAAGTTGAGAAAATTTGCACGCTCAGGAGCGCTGTGGGGCAAAACAAAGTAAGCCTCGGCTTCCTTCCCGAGCACCTTAGTAACAAGCTTAGCGGCGTCGGTGGTTTTTTTAACGGCTTTAAGCAGTTTGTCGGAAACAATAATTAGGTTCTTCTCTGCCAGCTTTAGCGTGAGAGCATAGAAAAGAGCTTTACGCTTCATTTTTTTGGTCATTTTTAACTTACGATAGTCACCGGTCGGTCCCAAAGCCACGCCCCCACCAACAAAAATCGGCGCTTTGATATCACCATGCCTCGCTCGGCCAGTACCCTTTTGGCGAAAAATTTTGCGGGTTGATCCGGTAACTTCAGAACGGGTTTTGACACTTCCCTTGCTACTTTTGAGGTTATGTAGATAAACATACACATACTGGGTAAGCAGTTTTTCGGAAGCACTAACCGCAAAAATCTCACTCGGAAGGGCAAAACTCGCCTCTTCTTTTTCGCTTGTAGTAAACACCGGTAAGGAAAGGCTTTTTTTAACCATTTTTAAGCAACTGTTTTAACTAAAATAACACCGCCAATACGGCCGGGGACTAATCCCTTTACATAAAGTTGGGTTCCTTCTGTTTTGACAACTGAGAGACCGGTAATTGTTTTTTGAACTCCACCCATTCGACCAGCCATGCGCTTACCCTTCCAAATCCGTCCCGGAGTGGTTCCACTACCGATAGATCCAGGAGCACGGGTTCGATCTGATTGACCGTGAGTTTTGGGACCACCTTTAAAACCGTGTCTTTTAACAACTCCCTGAAACCCCTTTCCTTTGGTAATTCCAGTGACTTCGATAAGTTCGTTTGGGGTGAAGACTTTGTCTGGAGTGAGTTCTTGCCCGGGAGTGTAAGAGGAAAGCTCCGACTCCAAAACTCGAACCTCACTAAAATAAGAAAGCGGGGTTTCAATCCCCGCTTTTTTGGTAATTCCCAATGTGGCTTTACCAATATTTTTGGCTTTCCGAGTGGCAAAACCTATTTGCACTGCGGCATAGCCATCCACCTCCGGCTGACGCAAGAGTGTCACAAAGCACGGCTTTACCTCAAGTTGTGTGGCAACTTGACGCTGCTTCTTCTCGTCGTAAAACGAACTCGACTTAACTTTAGTGGCTAAAATAAAACCTTTCATTTTTTTCTCAATAAAAAAAGACCCAGATTGGGTCTTTATTTTTCCAATCCGTCGGCCTAACTTTCTTACTATAAAACTAATTTAGATAAAAGCATTAGGTACCAAATTATATTACATCTTGATAGCTACGTCAATCCCCGACGGGATATCCAGGTGGGTCAGAGCATCAATAGTCTGCAAGGTTGGATTAACGATGTCGATTAGGCGCTTATGCTCCCGCACTTCAAAGTGATCCTGACTGTCTTTATCGGTAAAAGGCGATTTATTCACTGAAATCATCGACCTTTGGGTTGGTAAGGGAACCGGACCAATAATCGCCCCCCCAGTTTTGATCGCTGTTTGAATGATCTTCTCACAAGTATCCTCGAGCACCTTGTGATCGTAAGCCTTTAAACGAACTCTAATCTTGCCTGTAGGCATGAGCTAAATTTTAATGTTTCTAAATTACTCCAAAATCTTGGTTACGACTCCGGCACCAACAGTTTTGCCTCCTTCACGGACAGCAAACTTGGAACCCTGCTCCATCGCTACCGCATAGATTAACTCACCAGTAATAGTGACATTGTCGCCTGGAGAAACCATTTCTACTCCGGCTGGGAGTTTGGCTTCACCGGTAACATCGGCGGTGTTAATAAAGAATTGGGGTCGATAACCGTTAAAAAATGGAGTATGACGTCCACCTTCGTCCTTAGTGAGAACATAAAGTTCCGCTTCGAACTTTTTGTGAGGTTTGATTGTTCCGGGCTTAGCCACAACCTGACCACGCAACACATCTTTTTTCTCGATTCCTCTCAAAAGCAGCCCGACATTATCGCCGGCAATGGTCTCATCCATACTCTTACGGAACATTTCAATCCCGGTAGTAATGGTTTTGGCAGTTGGTTTGATTCCAACAATTTCGACCTCTTCGTTAACCTTGAGAGTTCCACGAGTAACCCGGCCAGTGACTACTGTTCCGCGGCCTTTAATTGAGAAGATGTCCTCAATGGGCATCATAAACGGTTTCTCGGTCTCACGTTTTGGCTCAGGAATATATTCGTCGACCGCTTTCATTAACTCCTCAATCGCTTTTTCGGCCTCGGCATCACCTTCGATCGCTTTCAAAGCAGATCCTTTAATGATTGGGATTTCGTCACCGGCGAATTTATACTTTTTCAAGAGATCGCGAACTTCCATTTCGACTAACTCCAAGAGTTCTTTATCCTGAACCATATCGACCTTGTTCAAAAAGACAACCATCGCCGGAACATTCACTTGGTGAGCTAACAAGATGTGTTCACGAGTCTGAGGCATAGGACCGTCTGGAGCGGAAACTACCAAAATGGCTCCGTCCATTTGCGCGGCCCCAGTAATCATATTTTTAATGTAGTCAGCGTGTCCCGGACAGTCAATGTGTGCATAGTGACGCTTTTCGGTTTGATATTCGCAGTGATGAACATTGATGGTAACTCCACGAGCTTTTTCTTCGGGAGCTTTATCAATCTGTTCGTAAGTTAGTTTATCTGCAAAACCTTTTTTTGCAAGCACATGGGTGATAGCAGCCGTAAGTGTGCTCTTACCGTGGTCAACATGACCAATAGTGCCAATATTTAAATGAGGTTTGGTCCTTTGATATACTCCGGTAGCCATAAATTTTTTTTAAAAAAACTAATAAAATTAATTACAACAACAAAACAACTGTCCAAAAAGTAAAGGCATTATACAAGCGACGATTTTTTTTTGCAAGGGCAATTCCCCCTCAACAGTGTCATTCTTTTCAATCAGAGTGCTTCATCTGGAGTAGGTGTGGGATCGAGAACCTCCTCAATATATTCACCAAAGACCCAGCCTCGCTTACCATCTTCGTACTCAATCTGGTACCAGTTTTGCTCGACCGTATAATACTTGTACTCTTCTCCCGGAGCTACTTGGGCCGATTCTGAAGCCCCTAAGGATGGTTCGGAGCGAACTCTAAGCCAACCGGTGGGAGTGTCAAGGATTTTGAGAAGTTTGGCCTCTTCAATAGTTTGTTTCTTTTTCTTCTGCACTTCTTTCTCTTTAAAGTTCTCGTCGCGCATCAGTTTAAAGTCGGCGGTCAATTTGTGATCGTCGACGGCCACCACTTTGATCGTTCGCGGCAACAGACCGTCTCCCCGAACCGTAAGCTCGTGCTGGCCGGTTGGCACATTTTCAATAAAAGCCGGGCTCACTCCCCGATCTTCTCCGTCGAGAGAGACAAATACACCAGAAGGATCGGTATTTACCCAAAGCTGAGCCGCCCCCTTCCCGCTCTTTTCGAGTGACAAAATCTCACCTCCGGAGAGAAGTTCATTACTGGCGAGTTCGCGATTGATATAAGTTGTATTTCTTTCAAAAACCCGTACTGTACCTGACCAGGAGATAATTTTGGCCTCACTGGCCTCGGGAACCAACTTGACCGTATAAACCCCTTCCTTAAGCGAAAGCTGCATTGGCGTTTGGCCACTAAGCGTACTGTTAATAAAAACATTAGTTTTCGGAACGCTCTCAATGCGCAAGCTTCCACTATTAGTAAAAAGGCGAGAAACAGAACGATCGGGAAAAATAAACTGGACAACAATAAAAACGGCAAAGAACAAAAGAATCGCCACCAAAATAATTTTGATCTTAGGTAACATAGCTGTATTATACTGTTTTTGGCCGTTTAACAAAGTTAAAACTCCAAACTACAATTGCCCCCAGAACAGCCATTAGAAGCACCAAGGCATAGAATTTTTTTTCAGAATTCATAAAGAGCGTTAAAAAACCAACAATCAATGACACCAGCCAATAAAAAACGGCAATTCGCCGCCTAGACCACCCCAACTCAAGAAGCGTATGGTGAAAGTGCTGCCGATCTCCCTTGAAAGGTGATTTTTTTTGGAAGATTCGTCTGGTCATTACAATCCCCGCGTCCGTTAAGGGAAGAGCTAGAAGCAGCAGCATCGTTCCTAACTTTCCCCAAGAGAGGATCGAAAGTATCCCCAAAAGATAGCCCGCTAAACTCCCCGCGGCATAACCGGGAAGAATTTTTTGCGGGTAATAATTCCAAGGTAAGAACCCCAGATAAGCCCCTGCTGTTATAAAACACATTACGGTTACCACCTCTTTAGAGATATCGTGTCGAGAAAACCGCAGTGAGAGAAGCCCTAAGAAAAATGCGGTGATTAAGACAAATCCCGGAAGCTGACCATCGACACCCTTACTCCAGTTAATCATATTCATACACCAAACAATCCACAAAACGGCAACAATATCGGAGAGCCAGAGTAACTGATAGGTTTGATTAAAAAAGTTAAGCGTAACTTGGAATTGGTCTAAGTGCAGCGCTCCATTAAAGGGATTAGTTATGAAGGGAATACCAATCCCACCTAAGACAGCAATTAAGGCAACCAAAATGTTTGTTAAAAACCGGATATAAGGAGAAAGGTTGTAACGGTCGTCCAGTAAACCCACCAAAACTACCAATACCCCTCCAAGGACAACAAATTGCACAATCTGATTGGCCAAAAATGGCGTAATGGCCACTAAAATTCCCAAAAATATCGGAAGGCCACCGGCACGAGGAAGTACTCCCCGATGAGTGTGTGCCGGATGTTGGCTTTTTTCGGAATCGGTTACTAAGCCAAAACGAAAAGCCCATTTAATCACCAAAGGAGTGAGAAAATAAGTGATTAGGAAAGCAATAAGCGGATATATAAAAAGCATTTAAAACATTAAAATAATGATTTTTAGAAAAATAATGTAGGCAATCATGCTAAAGCCAACTTTAAAATAACGAATTAATCTTAACATTGGTTCATTTTTTAGAGCCAGCTTTTCTAGGAACAGCTCACAAATAAACTGAAAAACAAGAACCAAAAGTGGAATCAGTAGTAGAAAATAGCGACTCCCAAGTTTATCTTCCGGAAGCGCTTGAGAGTAATAGAGCGGAATTTGGGGAGGAAGCCAATAGAAAAATCCAAGATAAGTAACTAAAAAAAATATCGTCCACTTACGCTTATCGTTAAAGAAGACGAGCCAACCTGGATCGGTCATATTTTCTTAGTCACTTTATAACTTAATTTTTTTCCAAGTAAAAGCCGAGTGTGCGACTCTAAAGCCGGAATTGAAGAGAGAAAAGCAGAGATAAAAGGCGAAAACAGGGGAAAGAGTAACCATTGAATAACAAAAAGAGGGAATTTTTTCAGCTCAGAGCGCTTCATTATGCGGCGTTTAGCTTGAAAATCGAGATAGGCAATTGCCAAAACAAACATCACCGAAAGAGTGAGAATACTCCCGGCCACTCGCGGCAAAAGATAGCCCATAACGGTGCGCTTAAAATAGGGATTAACCAGCGCGGGAATATTGGCTCCCACCGTTAGTAAGAAGAAAGAAGCCGGCCAGAGAATATGACCCTCAATGATACTCGAAAGTCGGAAAATTTTATCCGGAAGCGGAATTTGTGGTGTTTTAAAAACCTGATCAAGAGCATAGGGAATATCAGATACTCCCCACGCCCAACGCTTCTCCTGCTCGTAACGGCTTTTAAAGGTATCCCAGAGACTTTTACCCCGCACCCCATCGCGAGTACACAAGAGGTAAATTGGCACCGTTTTAACCCGGGCTCCGTGTTTAAAAAAGGCCTGCAAAAAAACGTGCCAGTCTTCAGGAATAATGTCTACATCCCAATAATTTATTGATTCTAACAACCAAAGACTCATACTGTAGGTAGAAATTTGGATAAGATTATTTTTGTCTGACAATAAAGCCAAACGAAGAATTGAGGACACAGTTGTTTGCAGTCGGATTACAAAATTAAGCTGCCAATAATTATTGTAGAGCACTACCGGAGCGGCATAAAAGTGATAAATTCGTTTGTCGTCGAGAAGATAGTTCGTGGTAAGATAGGCAAAATACTGTTCGTCGAGCAACCCATCGGCATCACAGGAGGTTATTAAGACCTTTTGCGAATCCCAATGCTTTCGCTTTGCCAAACGAGAGATCTCTTTGGCGGCATAAGTTTCGTTACTCGCTTTCCCTTTCTCTTCGCCAGGCAAAAGCTGGTGATAAGTGGCCAAAAAACCACCGAAGGCTCCCCCAGCATTTTTTTTAAGCGCCAAAAAACGCCTTACCGCTGTTTGCCCTTCACTCTTTTCTAGCGCCAAGACAATCCAGATGTTTTTTAAGGGATATCTTTGCCGCGCAAGATTGTCGAGGGTTTTTTTAACCTTCTGATAACTCTCACGATAGTTAGGAATAATGATGAAATGGCGAATTTCCGCAAACCCGGTGAGCTTTTGCACCCTACCATACCAATCTATTCGTTTTGAACGATTGATATTAATATAGGAAACCGTTGCCATAATTACTGTGCGCAACGACTTATAGAAAAAATAGACATTAAAAATAATGATGAAGTAAGCCACGACCGCCGGATGAAATGGCGAAAGCCATAAAGGAAGGGTAATTAATGCCCAAGTAAACAAGGGAATTAAAATCTCAAAAAATCTTTTCAAGGTTAGTTTTTTCTGCATTAAATACTCCTCCAAAACTGTCCTCATAGTATATCAAACCCCTAAGGTACGCAAGCATAGTTCAAAGATAATTATAATTAAGAGTATTGGCAAGAGTAACAGCGGCTCAAGAATCTGTTGCCAGCTTAAAAAGAGAAAGTAACTTACAATTAACGGTAGATAAACCAGCCAAAAATGACTGAGAAATTGAGAGTGCCAAGGAATAAAGATTCGGAAAAAGAAATGACTAATCAGGGTCACTAAGAACAAAAACAAACTAATGGTAATTGCTGCAGGCTTAATATTCAGAATTAAAATCAAAGCCACTCCTAACAAGACAAAGAAGTAGATAATTGGATGCCTCAATCTAATCAGTTTCATAACCCTTAATTCTGTTCCACTAATTTGAATTGTTTGCCCACTCTCTTAATAACAATGTGAAAGCGTGCAAGGATATATTTGGTTAATTCCGCGACCCAACGCCACCCAGAGTTAAGTGGTTTATGAAGACCACTTTCGACTTTTTCCAGGGGAATTGGGAGGTCAATTTTGCGCGTTCCCACAAAAATAGTATCGCTGTCGACCAACTCGACTCCTTCTTTGCGCAACTCTTCGTCAACCGTAGGCAAGTCCGGCAAAATCTCAAGTTGCGGTGGAGGTCCGGAGACAGAGGTAGATTGCTCCCTAGGGCGCTCGGCCTCCTTTTTGGGAGTTTCAATTAAAACCGGCTTTTCCTTAAACTTTGGTTCTCCCTCCTTATTCGGCAAATATGCATCTACCCGATCTTTACTCCCCTTTTTCCGTAACAGAGAAGTTATCTCGCTGTAATTTTGGATACGCATCGTTAATTCAGTTTACCAATTAATTAACTTAGGGAGTAGAGTTCTGTTTTATGTTTAGCGCAGAGCACTCTGCATATCCGCCCAGCTATAGGCGCCGGCAAAGTTTTGGGTATTGACATAAAAATTAGGAGTACCTTGAGCTTGAAAAGTTTGGGCAAGCTGCATATCTTCCTGAAGTTGTTTGGCATATTTATCCTTTTCTAAACAGGATCGCAGGGCCTCTGCATCGGTTACACTCGCCAGAAAATCCACTAATTGGCCAATATTGGCCTTGTCGTTTTGTAAGGACTCGTTAATTAGAGTATAGCCGGCGTTAGACATTAGAAGATCGTGTACTGCCCAGAAATCGCCCTTTTCATGAGCGCAGTAAAGTGCCTGAGTCGATAGTTCGCCATTTCCATGACCATTCTGATAAATCCAAACAAAACCAGCCTTACCTTGGTCTACCAATTCCTTCATTTTGACAACCGGAGGAAGATAGCTCCCACCATCGGATTCTAAAGTAAACTGAGCTCCCTGACTACGACTAAGTTCAGGATTCATTCCCGCAGCAAAGTGACAATAAGGACAACTAGGATCGGAAAACTCAACGAAGAGATTTTTACTGTTTTTATCACCGAAATGAATCTGTTTTTTGTTAAACAAGGCCTGAATTTGTTTTCGATTGATTGTTACAGCGGGCACGGGAGTTGTAGTAACTGCGGTCGTCTCCCCAAGGGTTTTTTCGGAAGTAGAACCAGTATAGTCTTTCACGAACATAAACCCCACGGCAATAATCAATAACACGACCAAAAAAGTGAGAGTTTGTACCGATTTTGCAAGCGTCCCAATCTGATTATCGCTGGTCATCTTCGTATCCTACCATACTGAGTGTTTTTGTCAACGTCGAGTTTATAAGTTTATTAAACTAGAATCAAAATACTAAAAAAATTTACTCGTATCTTAGGGCATCGATAGAATCAAGAGAAGCGGCTTTTTTGGCTGGAGAAAAACCAAAAAACATTCCCACAGAAAATGTAATTATAAATGACAAGGGAATGCTCCACCAAACAAAGACCACCTTAAATGCTAAGGCTAAAAAGATGTAATAAATTACAATCGAAATTAGCACCCCAGCAATGAAGCCTACGCCTGTCAATATAAAAGCTTCAAACAAAAATTGGGCAAGTATATATGAATCTTTGGCACCAATTGCCTTCCTTATACCAATTTCCTTAGTCCTTTCAGACACTGTAACATACATGATGTTCATAATTCCGATTCCCCCAACAAGCAAGACAATAAAGCCAACGCTACCCAAAAGGAATGCCATTGTTCGAGAGGAGTTTTGAGCAGAGGCGACCGTTGCTCCCATATCGCGTAAGCGAAAATCGTCAGGATTAGACGGTCCAAGACCATGTGACTCTCGAAGAACCCCAGTTAAAGCTTCCATAGCCTGGCTCAAAACATCAACATTGGTAGCGTTTACATTAAGAGAGAATTTACCATTTTTACCAAGAACATATCTGTATCCTGAAGAATATGGGGTAAAAACACTTTCGTCAATAGTTACCGGGCCAAAAGCTCCACCTTTATACTCAATTATTCCTACAATTTCAAATTCTTTTTTACCTAGAATAATGGTTTCTCCGATAATATTTAAGTCGGGACCCCCAAATATCTCCTCAGCCACTGTAGCTCCCAATACACAAACTTTGTGATGATTTTCCTCATCTTCCTGACTGAAGAATCTACCACTACTAAAAGATAGGCTGGCAACATCTGCAAATTCGGGATATGTACCAACTACAGAGAAACTCGAAGAACTTTGACTAATAGCAACGTTCACTTTTCCCGTTAGCATAGGAACAGCTTCGGAGACAGTCGAAATTTCCCTAATTGCAGGGATGTCATCAATTGACAATTTAGAAGGTATCCCCGCTGTTGAGGGAGCATTGATTAATATCGTAGTCACCGACATATTTGAATACTGAGCTTCAATATCTTTTTTTGCCCCCTCACCTAAAGCAACCACAATAATAATTGTGGCTGCTCCAATAATTATGCCTAAAGTTGTTAAAAATGACCTAAAGGAATTAGCCTTTAGAGAGCTCCACGATAAAACAAATAATTGAACAAAAAAATTATTCTCTATCATACTGACTTTTCCTTTGTAACCAAGCCATCTTTAAGATAGATAACACGGTCGGTTAATATTGCTAAACGTGGATCGTGAGTAACCATTAATATGGTTTTTCCTTGTTTTTTGTGAAGAGTTAAGATCAGGTCCATAATTTCTTTTCCGGTTTTTGAATCTAAATTACCCGTCGGTTCATCTGCTAAAATAAATTCTGGATCATTGATAAGCGCTCTGGCAATAGCAACTCTTTGTCGTTGGCCACCAGATAATTCATTTGGCTTATTGTCCATTCTGTCTTTCAAACCAACTAATTCGAGAAGCTCCGTCGCTTTTTGCACGTTGCGATTATGGGCATAAAAACTAGGCAGAACAACGTTTTCAAAAGCGGATATGGTTGGAATCAAATTAAAATTTTGAAAGATAAAACCAATATATTTATTTCGAATATCTGCTAACTCATCTTTAGATAGGTCAGAAACAACCTGATCTTTTATCACATATTCACCATCGGTAGGCTGATCTAGGGCGCCAATAATATTAAGAAGCGTAGATTTTCCTGAGCCAGAAGGACCCATAAGGGCCACAAACTCACCCTTTTCGATATTTAAATCAATCCCTTTCAGAATCGGAAATTCTTCCTCTTTTATGTAGTAACTTTTGGTAATTCGTTTAAGCGTAACGATCTGTTTGTTCATCCTATTTTGAAAGAAGAACCTCCTGACCTAGTAACAAACCTTTTTTTATTTCAACGCTCTTTCCATCAGTAAACCCGGTTTCAATTTGATTTTTTTGAATACTTCCATCGGTCATAAGAAGATTCACATATGATTGATTATTCTCCCGAAAAACTGCTTTATTGGGAATTGAAAGGACATCTGTGATCTCCTTGGTAACAAAATATAAAGACCCTTCCATTCCATCAATTAATTTAATATTTTCCGGGTTCTTAATTTCTGCAACTACTTTATATGAGGATATTCCATTAACATCAACTGTTGAGAGTGGAGAAACAAAGGTTAGCTTAGCAGGAAAAGTGGTGTCATAGCTATCAAGCACGATTTGAGTTGTTTGTCCATCCTCAATCTTTAAGACATCATCCTCTTCCGCGTAAGCTTCAAATTTTAGACTATCGGGCACCACAATAATCGCAGCTGGTGTCTGATTTTGAGTACTAACCGCACTACCAACCTTAATGTTTAATAAGGCTACCATTCCAGAGACAGGAGCAACCAGTTTAGATTGTTTCAATGCGATATCTTTAAGCTCCACATCAAGCACCGCCTTTTCTAGATTCCATTGATTTTTTTCAAGTATCCGTTTGATTGTATCTGTTAAAAAACCGTCTGGATAAGTAACAAGGTTAGCCTCATCAAAATCATTGCGCTCAATAGAATAATCACGCAAGACTTTTTGGAGACTTTTTTGGGCTTCGGCCACATCCAAAGATGCCAACCATTGGCCTTTATTTACCATATCGCCTTCAGCAACATAAATCTGAGAAACGCTACCACCTAAAGAAAAGCCTGGTTCATAAGAATCTATTAACAACTTCCCGTCAATTGAAAAAGCAATTCTCAGGTCAGTTTTAACTACTTTTGCCGTTTCTAGAGACTCCTGATTCTTAGTTGCAAAAACCTTGATAAATACAAAGTAGGCAAGACAAATTAATGCCAATAAAACCAAAATCAACAAAATCTTCTTCTGAGAGAAAAAGTTATTTTTTAGTTTAATTTCAGACTCCTTTAATTTTGACATATTGAACACTTCCTGATTGGTCGAGCCATATCGAAACATAAACTCCTTTAGTTAAATCTGCAATATCGGTTGTGACAACATTGCCACTGGCATCTCCTGAACCTTTAACAACAGCAACTCCAACAGGAATTGTTAAATCAATATCTTCTGTTGTTAAATTTGCAGATTCTTCTTGTCTGGCAGCTTGCCTTTCTTCAGGCGACATTTTCTGCATCGCCTCCTTTTTAGCAGCCTGATCTTCTTCAGAGAGAATTTCCTTGCCAATCTCCTTAGCCACAGTTATGTTGTTTCCTAAGGCGGAAACAATATAGCCGTTTAGATCTGCAGGCCGATCCGGAGCTTGGGTATCTACCCCAACCACTCTAGACACGTTTTTATTAAGGAAGAAGTTTTTGTAATAGAAAAGTCCTCCACCAATTAACACCGCCAACACCAAAACCACCAAGATTAGCTTTTTCATAATGTAAATAATAAAAAATAATGCTTATTAATTAAGAATGATAATAACAAAATTAGTTAAAAAATTTTAGGACATTCTTGGATAGTGACATTTCTTAAATTTCTTGCCACTGCCGCACCAGCAGGGATCATTACGCCCAAGCTTTTTAGAGCTTGGGGTAGTTGTTTCTTTTGCTGCTACTGGGGGTTCTTTAGGTTTAAGAGCGGTTACTTCCTCATGCATCGCCACCCCTTCCTCCCGCTCGGCGACAATCTCTTTTAGCTCCCGAGGTTCAATCTCCATATGCGCCACTCTGCGGAAAAAATCGTTGCGAATACTGTTGAGCATATTGTTGAAAATACTGTATGACTCCTTTTTGTATTCGTTAAGGGGATCTAGCTGAGCATAACCACGCAGAGAAATTCCTTCGCGTAGACTCTCAATGTGAGTGAGATGCTCGGTGAAATAGTGATCGATGGTCGAAAGGTAGAGAATTTTTACCCCCTCGTTATACAGTTCGCTACCAAAACGTTCTCGCTTACTTTTTAAGAGCTGCTCTAAATTCTCGCTGAAGTTGGCCTCTAACTCAGAAACAGTTAATTTGGCCAACTGCTCCTTCTCTTTTTCTGAAAGTTGAAAATACCCCTCCACGACCTTCCCCACTGTTTCTGGACTGAGATTTTTTTCGAAACTCACCAAAGAAAGTTGGGTGGCAACAACTTTGGCCGTTTGGTCGGCAAGAAAATTTTCTAAGGCCTGAGGGTCATGTTCAGCCATCTCCATAATTTTACGGCGTTGCCCATAAACAATTTCCCGTTGCTTATTTAAAACATCATCGAACTCCAACAGGTGTTTGCGAGTATCAAAATTAAAACCTTCTACCTTCACTTGAGCCTGTTCCATTGCTTTAGAAACCATCGCGTGTTCAATGGGTTGGTTTTCGGGAAAGTTAAAGAAAGTCATTAGTTTGCCAATCTGCTCTCCACCAAAAATTCGCAACATATCGTCCTCAAGCGAGATAAAGAAACGCGTCTCTCCAGGATCTCCCTGACGCCCGCTTCGGCCACGAAGTTGATTGTCAATTCGCCGCGACTCATGGCGTTCTGTTCCCATTACATATAACCCTCCTAAACTGACCACCTCATCGTGCTCCTTCTGCCACTTCGCTCTTAATTTTGCAGAATCCTCTTCGGCCTTGGAGCCCTTACTGCCCTGATATTTGGTGGGCGGATTACCCCCCAAAACAATATCTACACCTCGCCCAGCCATATTCGTAGCGATGGTTACGGCCCCTTTTAAACCAGCGTTACTGATAATTAGTGCTTCGCGTTCGTGGTTTTTGGCATTTAACACCTCGTGTTTAATCCCTTTTTTCTTAAGTAGGAGTGAGAGGGTTTCGTTTTTCTCAATGTCAGTCGTACCCACAAGAATTGGCCGACCACTGGCGTTCACTTTTGCAATTTCCTCAACCAGAGCCGTAAACTTACCCCTGGTAGTTTTGTAGATAAAATCGGCGTGATCTTTCCGAACAATAGTACGGTGAGTGGGAACGATAATCACCTCAAGCTTGTAGATTTTATGAAACTCTTCGGCCTCGGTGGCAGCGGTACCGGTCATTCCGGCAAGCTTGGTATACATCCGGAAATAGTTTTGTAGGGAAACTGTGGCTAAGGTTTTTGACTCCTGCTTTATTGGCACGTTTTCTTTAGCTTCGATTGCCTGATGAATCCCTTCAGAAAAACGGCGTCCTTCCAAAAGCCTCCCGGTAAACTCATCGACAATGACCACCTCGTTATCGCGCAAAATATAATCTTTGTTCAGTTTAAAAAGAGCCCGGGCTTTAAGGGCAGCCTCAACGTGAAAGAGCGTTTCGTAGTCGGATTCGTAGATATTCTTCACTCCCAGTATTTTTTCGACCTTTTCAATGCCATGCTCGGTAAGATTGGCGGTGCGCATTTTCTCATCAATCACATAATCGGTTTCACTCATCAGCCGATTCACCACCTGAGCGTACTTGTAGTAGCGATCGACACTATCTCCATAGGGAGAGGAGATAATATGTGGAGTACGGGCCTCATCGATTAAAACCGAGTCGACCTCGTCGACAATCGCATAATAATACTCGCGCTGAACTCGCTCCTGCCCACTAAAGGCCATATTATCGCGCAGATAGTCGAACCCAAACTCGCTGTTAATTCCGTAAGTAACGTCGGCCTGATAAGCCTCCTTGCGCGAAACCTCCTTTAAGTGCCTTAATTTCCAGTCGCTGGCTGTAGAATCGTTAAACTTGGCGTCGTAGAGAAAAGATTTTTCAGAGATTAGGGCGGCTGTTTTTAAACCGAGGAAGTCAAAAACCATGCCCATCCAGCCAGCATCACGCCGAGCCAAGTAGTCGTTTACAGTCACTAAATGAACTCCTTTACCCATTAAAGCATTAAGATACAAAGGAGCAGTTGCCGAAAGAGTTTTGCCCTCGCCAGTTTTTTGTTCAGCAATTTTGCCCTCGTGAAGAGCAATCCCTGCGATGAGCTGCACATCAAAATGCCGCTCCCCTAAAACCCGAAAGGCGGCCTCACGCGCTAAGGCAAACGCCCAGGGCAGAGCGGTTTCGAGGTTTTCTTTCTGTCCATTAATTTCTTTCTGGAGCTTGAGGGTTTGTTTGGGGAAGTCTTCGTCTTTAAGTTTTTTGGCACGCGCCTCGAGCGCGTTGATTTCGGCTACCCTCGCACTTAAGCGCTTTATTTCCTTTGTATTTTGATCAAAAAGATTTTTAATTAATCCAAACATCTGTTTTTAAAAATATTTAAGCGATTTTCGCAAAGCCAACCAACGGTTGTAGAACAGTGGGGATAGTAATTGAGCCGTCCGCTTGTTGATAGTTTTCCAGAATTGCAATGAGAATTCGGGGCGAGGCAAGAGCGGTGTTATTGAAGGTATAACAATATTTAATCTCCCCTTCTTTTGTTTTATAACGGATATTCAGTCGGCGAGCCTGGAAATCGGTCATTATTGAGTTTGAGGCAGCTTCACCATAACCTGCCCGACTCGGCATCCAAACTTCGGTATCGTACTTTTTGGCTTGGGGCTCACCCATGTCTCCCGAACACATTAAAAGCACCCGATATGGTAACCCCAAATCTGTAACAATCTCCTCCACATTTTGTTGTAATTCTTCGTGGTATTTGCGTGCCTGCAGATCATCGGCAATCCCAATAATCACTTGCTCAATTTTTTGAAACTCGTGCACTCGGTAAAGTCCTTTGGTGTCTTTTCCATAGGATCCAATCTCTCGGCGATAGCAAGGTGAGAAGGCATAGAATTTTTTGGGCAGATCCTTTTCCAATAAAGTTTCGTCACTGTAATAGGCAGTTACTGGTTGCTCAGCAGTGCCAGCAAGGTAAATTTGATCACGTTCCAACTGGTAAACCTCCGGCTCACCCCAGGGGAACTGTGCGCTACCAAAGAGGGTAAAACCTTTAACCAGCGAAGGGGCAATTAACGGAGTATAGCCTTTTTGGTACATTTTGAGGTAGACGTACCAGAGCAAACCAAAGTGTAGAAGCGCTAATTCCTTTTTAAGAAAATAGCCCCGAAAGCCACTAACTTTGGAGCCGCGTTCCAAATCGGCCAAATCGTGCTGCTTGATTAATTCCAAATGTGACTTAGGTGTAAAACTAAACTTTTTGGGCTCTCCAACTCTTCTAATTTCCTGATTTCCAGACTCGTCTTTCCCCTCCGGCACCTCCGGATAGTAGACATTCGGAACAAAAGAAAGCTCTCGTTTAAGTTCACTGGCAATTTTTTGCTGGGCCTCTTCGAGTTCCTTAAGTTCGAGTTTAAGCTTTTTGCCCACTTCAATATTACCTTCATGCCCTCCATCTTTGGCAAGTTGATTGCGACGCATCCGCAACTCACTGATTTTGGTTAGATGCTCCCGATTTTTAAGATCGAGCTCAAGAATGAGATCAAGTTTGACCGGACGGTTTTTGGCTTTGGCGGCACTCTCAACCCGCTTCTTATTGTTTCGAATAAAATCAACACTCAGCATAGCTTCGAGTATACAATAAACTGATTTATTTTGTGCAGAAAGTCATTCCCTGCCTGCCAAAGAGAGAGATTCGCCTCCCGCATTTTGGCTAATTTGCCAAGCTTTAGTTTCGCCTGCTTCTGCGTTAGGGGTTTCTCGTTTTTTATTCCCACTCTGAGCAGAGCTTCTTTGAGACTATTTTTAATCTTCTTGTCTCCCTGCAGCCAAACCTCTTGCCAGACCTGAGTCTGCCAATCTGGATTCTCTCGCCGTTTCAGTACGATGATCACTCCCGCTGTTCGAGGAGCAGGCAGAAACTCTTGAGGCGCAATCCTTTCACTAAAACTAACTTCAAAAAAAGCCGAGAGTAGATAGAACAGCCGGCCAGATTTTTGGGCAAAACCCTCCTTAACCAAAGCGCTTACCAAAAAGACTCCCCGTTTAAAACAAGATTCGGTAAATAGCTTAACCATCAAGGGTTCAAAAATAGCGTAGGAAAGTGCTCCACAAACCAAATCATAATCAAACTCTTCCCAGTTCAGAGCATTCTGGTAATAAATCTTGAGGTTCGAAAATCTTTTGGTGAGGGGAGCAAGCTTCTTTTCAAGGGTTTCGTCAATTTCAAGCGAGATAATGTCTTTGGCGCCTTTGGCGAGCTCTTGGGTGAGTACCCCCTCGCCCGGCCCGATTTCGAGAACTCGTTCACGCCCGCTTAACCGACAGTAGCTTAAAAAAAGCTTTACAATCTTCGGATTGATAAGAAAGTGCTGCCCATAATTAGTCAGATTAGGTTTAAGCATAAAGATTCAATAACTTAGGAACTATTTTTCCTAATGCGCGCAACCGGTGATTAACTGCATGATGCTCACTTTCAGTTAATTCATCATAGTACTTCTGATAGGGTTCGACTTTGAGCAGGGCCCGATAGGGAAAACCCTTAATTCGCCGCGCTGTTGGAGCACTGGCGACTACCCCATAGATTTTTTCGTTCTCAAAGAGCGCTTTTAGGGATTGTGGATCATAAAAACACAGAACTAGTTCTAGATAAGAAACTCGATCTTTACCTTTGTAGGGCTGCATTTTCTTGAGGGTGTGGGCAATTAACTGCTCATCTGAGGAGTCCTTTCCCAACCAACGCCGGGAGAAAACTCCTGGCTCGAAGTTGAGAGTAGGAATAACAAACCCGCCGTCATCGGCAAGTGAGGGAATCGAGGTTAACTCAGCATAGAAACGTGCCTTTAAGAGCGCATTCTCTCTAAAAGTTTTCCCGGTTTCCTCCGGCTCAGTCTTAATTCCCAGATCCTTTAAGCTTAAAAGCTCCCAACCTAAATTCTGTAAAGCCACCAAACCCTGTCTCATTTCCCCAAGTTTTCCGGGGTTTCCAGTCGCTAAAAGAAGGCGTTTTTTCATTCTGAGCATTTAGGCTTTTTTGCTAGGAGAAGCTTTTTTGGTGTACTGCAAGACTTCATTCCCATAAACCTTGCGGGTGGATTCTTCAAGTGAATAGGCCATTTGGGGAAAGAAAGTTCCCTCTCGAGCACTGATGTTCTCGAGCGTCCAGAAAATCCGTTCTGATTGACCATAACCGGACACGGGCGGCATTCCGTACTCCAACATCTCTACATAATCCAGATCCATCATCTGGGCTTCTTCGTCGCCAGAAGCACGCAGCTGCTGTTGTTCAAGAAAAGAGTTAAGCTGATCCTGAGGATCGTTAATTTCACTATAGCCATTGCCTAACTCCGAGCCGGCAATTACCACATGGAACCTTTCTGTGAGGCGCTCGTCCTCGCTCTTGGATTTGGCTAGGGGCGACATAAATTTGGGCTCGTTTACCAAAAAAGCCGGGCCAGAAACCGTTTTGCGAATCAACTTCCATAAATTATCCACTAAACGATTGCGATTGATTTGGCCACTGAGCTTAACTTTGTGAGCTTTGAGCACTTCAAGCATCTCTTTATCGGTTGATTGAAAAATATCAATCTGCAACTCTTTCTTTATTACCGCTCCATAGTCAAGTTCTTGCCACTCGCCTCCCAAATCAAACTCATGCCCACGAGAGATAAACTTGGTAGTTCCATAAACCGCCTTGGCAATATGCCGAAATAAATCACGCACCAGGAGCATATTATCACGATAGTTTGCATAGGCCCAATACCATTCAACTTGATAATACTCCTGAAGGTGTTCCTCGCTAACTCCCTCGTTGCGAAAATTAGGACCAAAAGTAAAGATTTTTTCAAATCCGGCCCCAATTAAGCGTTTCTGAAAAAGTTCGGTTGAAATACGCAGATAGAAATTTTCATTAAGATCGTTGTGATAGGTCGCAAACGGCCTGGCATCGGCTCCGCCGGTAACGTGCTCAAGCACCGGAGTTTCTACCTCAATAAACCCCCGATTTTCTAAAAACTCTCGCTGCGCGGCCCAGAATTTGGCTTTGCGCAAAAACAACTCCTTGAGAGGCTGATTAATTGCTAAATCAAGATAACGCCGCCGAAAAAGCTGCTCTTTGTCGGTTAACTTCCAGGGAATAGGACGCAAGCTTTTGGAAAGCAACTGAAGCTTGTTAACTGCCAGCGAAATCTGACCAGAGGCTGTTTTGGTAAGCTCCCCACTCACTTCAAGAAAGTCTCCCGAATCAATCAGCTTAAACTCCTCCCAACCCAAATAGCCAGCTGTAAGATCCCTAACCAGAGAGTCTTTTTTAATCCAAAGCTGTAGTTTGCCGCTTTGATCCAAAAGATCGGCAAAAAGTAGCGCCCCATGTTCTCGTTTTGGACCCAAACGCCCGGCTAAAGTTACTTCCTGGTTCTCAAGTTCGGTAAACTTGGCGATAACTTCTGCATTAGAGTAATCTTTACGAGCAGTTGCGGGATAGGGATTAATACCTAACTTTTTGAGTGCTTCAAGATTGGCAATTCGGCGCTGACGCTGACCAACTAAATCATCGGAAAGACTCATTTTTAGATAATTTTAATAATTTTATAAACACTCTCTCCCGAGGGAGTGAGTACCCGAACCTCATCCTTCTCTCGTTTTCCTAAAAAAGCTTTGCCCAAGGGGGAAACTAAGGAGATCCGCCCATTCTTGGGATCGGCCTCGGTTTGCCCAACAAGATAATAATCCAGCTTTTTTCCCAAATATTCAACTGTAACTTTGCTTCCTAATTGCACTTCGTCGGTATCCAACTTCTCGACTACCTGAGAGCGACGCAACATTAGCTCAAGCTTGGTAATCCGGCGATCGGTTTCACGCAGAATCTCGCGGTTTGCCTGATAGGCGCCGTTTTCCTTAAGGTCTCCTTGGGCACGCGCCTTGTTTACCTCAATCAGAATTGCCGGCCGGCGAGAGCGCAGCTCCGTCATTTCGGCCTCCAGCTTGCGCTTTCCTTCCGGAGTAAGTATCGTTTTGATAGGTGGGTTCATTTGGTATAATTTACTTTACTGAAGCACATTTGTCAATCCGGAAGGTCGTAATAGCCCAAATCGCTCTCATAGTCTAGAGGCCTAGGACAGCGCCCTCTCACGGCGCAGACACGGGTTCGAATCCCGTTGAGAGCAC
>Ga0172371_10003369_pt1 | contig 24826 bp, 24 predicted proteins | sample Lak12m_FD_114543 | JGI IMG/M metagenome (GOLD analysis project Ga0172371, IMG submission 114543) | Freshwater microbial communities from Kabuno Bay, South-Kivu, Congo - kab_022012_12m | ecosystem: Environmental > Aquatic > Freshwater > Lake | place: Democratic Republic of the Congo: South-Kivu... | reverse complement strand
TTTGTATTTTTTCCCGGGGTAAGTATCAGCAACAACATAAGCCTCCTGGTTAAGCTTTACCTTTCCAAGATCTTTTTCATTGATATAAGCGGTAACCCATATGCTATTCAAATCAACAACAGTGAAAACAGGAGCGCCTATCTGCACTACCTCTCCGTTCAAAGCGCTTTTGACAAGCACGAATCCATTAAGAGGAGAGGCAAGCTCAGCAAAACCCAACCTGGTCTTAGCCAGTTCAAATGAGGCGTTCAAAGCCTTAATATTAGCCTTATCTGCTTCAGCGAGCGTCTTGGCTGCGTCTCTTTGCTGCATAGGTATTGCCCCGGCCTTAAAAAGATTCTCCGAGCGCTCATAATCAAGCTTATCCAAAGCATACTGATGCTCTGCCGCTTTTAAAGACCCTTCGGCATTATCGCGGATCCTAACCAGTTCATCCGTATTGAGGCGCGCCACCGGCTCGCCAGCCTTGACAACCTTGCCTTCATCAGTAAGCAGCTCGATAATCTGGCCCTGCACGCGGAAAGATAAACGCACATCATCCCCCTCAATATTTCCGGAGACCTTGATCTGGCCACGATCGTGGTTATGCGTTTTCCAATAATATTCTGCGGCAATACCGCAGGCAATCAGAATAATAATTATAAAAACTGCCGGTTTAACTTTTTTCTTCATTTGTTCCTCCCGCTAAAAAACTTTTCCCTAAAGTCCTCTCCAATTCTGCCTGAGCCATAAGATAATCATAAATGCCCTGTGAAAGGTTTGTTTGAATCTGCCCTAAAGATACCTGGGCATCAAGTACATCAAGGTTTTTAGCCTCGCCGTTATCATAGCTAATCTTCGCTATCTCTAACGCTTCCTTAGCCTGCCCGACATTGTCTTTCTGGGAATTAATCACTGCCTCTGCCTGTTTTAAATCAAGGCAGGCCTGGCGCACATCCACAGCAATCTGCTCAACCAGGTTCTCCTTGGTCAAGACCGCCTGATTATAACGGACTTTTGCCGCATCTACCTTGGCTTTAGTAGAAAAACCGTCAAATACCGCTAAAGAAAAGGTCAACCCGACATTCCAGTTATTATGCGACTTATTAATCATATTGCCCCAATTATTGGAACGAAAATCATACCCTGCGTTCGCGTTAATCTGCGGCCGCCAGCCGGATTTTGCCATTTGTACTGACCACTTACTGATATCAATACCCAATGTCCTTAAGGCCATCTCCGGTTTATTGAGATAGGCCTGTTTTAAGAAATCATCCTCCTTGATATCTATCAACGCATAACTGAGTTGCTTATCCGTTACCTCTAAAGCCTGTTGTTGTTTAAAGCTAAGGAGTTTTTTCAACTCCGATTTAATAAGCTCAACCGCGTTCTTTGCTTTTACCAGCTCCGGCATAGTCAGCGAAACCTGGACGCTTGATTGTAACAAATCGAATCTTGAGGACAAGCCTTGAGCATATCTGTTTTTTACATCCTCATAATGGTCATTAGCATTATCCGTAAGCTCCTGAGCAATCCTCTCTGTATCATAAGCAAGCAGCAGGCCGTAATAAAGGCGCTTTGCCTCAAATTCAATATCCAGTTTCTTAGCGCGTAAGGTTTCTTCAGATGCCTTAAGGCCAAGTTTTGCCTGGCTTAAATTAGCGGTATTAAAGCCTCCGTTGTAAATCACCTGGCTTAAGCCGGCACCCAGTGTATTATCATTCTTGTATCCGGTGAATATTCCCGGGTCTTTTTTACCGCTTGCTATAGTAGAAGCTACGGCTCCATTACGCGTATAGCCGGCAGTAAGATCAAGCTGCGGCAAAAACTCACTTCTTGCTCCCAGGATATCTGCCCGGGAGATCGCAAGCTCCTGCTCCTGTATCTGGATATCTATATTATTTTTAAAAGCGGCAAGTATGGTATCGCGCAACGATAGCGGGCTATCCTGTGCGAAAATTAATCCCCCGCAGGAAAAAAATAATACCAGAAGAATGCAGACCGTCTTAGAAACAATGCTTTTTAATTCATTATATATGGGATTCTGCGTGTTAACCCTGAAAAACCTGGCATTAGCCTTATATTCGCTTAAAAGCAAGCCATCCTTATAAAGGTTATTCAGGGTTCTTTGGAATACCCCGGGTTTTTTGCCTAATTTCCGCCCTATCTCCTGGATATAGAATTGGCTCGCGGGATGATCGTAAAAAAGTTTAAGCAGCTTAAGTTTATTTTTGCTTAACAGCCTCATTTCAAATAACTCCTATATGCATAATACATATGAATGTATCTATTAGCATATTACTATATTCTTATGTATATAATCATATACCTTTTGCATATAATGTCAAGCAAAAAAACAGCCTTCGCGGCCGATTATTGAGAATAAACTATTTTTTAATCTCTAGCATATAATATTGCTCCGGAAAAGCAATATTATTTTTTCGCCATACATTCATTAAAACGCCCTATTGATGCTTGCCAATTTATATTCCTGAAGAATGCCTCAATATATTTTGCCCTGTCCAGTTGATAGTCGCTCATATAAGCATGCTCAAACACATCCATAACTAATATCGGCCTGGAGCCCGTAATATGCCCTTCATCGTGCTCGTTAACCCAAACATTTATAAGTTTATCAGTTTTCGGCTCCCAATAAACTACGGCCCAGCCTATACCGCGCATCAAGCCTGTGGATGTAAAATCCTGCTTCCAGTTATCAAAACTCCCGAAATCCTCTATTATTTTTTTGTACAGAGCGCTGCTAACATCAAGGGCTTGCTTGCCGCCTAAGTTTTCGAAATAGTATTCGTGCAGCAACATGCCGTTAAATTCCCAGCCGAACCTGCGTTTTAATTCCGAATAGTCTGGAAGAATAAGAATCGAGCTTCGGCGATTCCATATCCCAGCGATTTTCGTTAGGCTCCCTGCCCCGGAAAACGGAACCCTCTATTTTGAATTTATCAAGCACATAACCTAAAGTAACCACTCCGAAAGTAATATGCGTTGAATCCAGCCAATGATGGCCCAGGGGCGCTTCCGGATTATCCATTGCCGAGAAACGGTGCATAAACGCAGGAGGGCCTAATGCCGGTTCACCGGGCAGGCCAAAATACCCAAACAAGGAACTCTCTTCGGAAAGCGGCAGGTTGTATGTCAGGGCCTCCTCCATAAAGAAATCGTGCGGATGCTGCCGGTCTATTAAGGGATGAATCCCATCATAGGTTTCTCCGGTTTGGAATAATAATGGATAGCCGCGCTTCCCCATCAAAGGATCGAGCGAATACATACTACGGTATCCAACTGTCCCTACCGGTAACTTCCTGTCGGCCATCAACATAAACATACTGGTACTGAACCCTTTATCATCCCCTCTCTTACCGCCCTGATGGTCATAAATCCCGAACACATAACCATGCATCATGACATCCCAGCCTTGATACATGAAATGCCTGCCCTCCATAGGAGAAGATTCCGGCTGCCAGCTTGTTCCGCTTGCCTCGCGCCTGGCGGGGTAAACTCCATAAAAAGCATGCATCGGCATTTCACTATGCAGCTGTGCCGAAACCCCGTCATCCACCATCGGCATATGCGGAGCATGCTCATGCTGCGCGTAAGCCATTAACGGTATGGAAATAAAAAACAGGAGGCTGATTATTTTATTCAATTTGAAATATCGGAATCCGCTTTTACCTTGCTTATTTTAGAAGGCAGTATAACAATTTCCACTCTTCTGTTTTTCTGCTTATTCTGCGCTGAATCATTGGGCAAGACCGGACGGAATTCACCATAACCATTAGCGGACAAACGCTGCGGTTTAACCTTGCATTCATCAACCAGATAATGCAAAACTGCCAAAGCTCTGGCTGAAGACAACTCCCAATTGGTTTTCCAGCCGGAGTGTTTTATCGGGTCATTGTCGGTGTGCCCTTCGATCGCTACAGAAGAACCCGGGACATCCCTGTTTAAAACTTCACTTACTTTTTGCAGCGCAGATTTACCTTCCGGCTTGACATTATCTTTTCCTGAATCAAAGAAAACCTCCGAGACAAAGGTTATGACAAGCCCACGCTCAGTCATCCTCAGCTTTGCTTTATATTCCCCAATCTCGCTTTTCAACGATTCTTCAAGCTGCAGTTTTGCTTTTTCAAGTTCGGAAAGTTCTCTATCTTTCTCTTCAGCTACGCGTTCAACTGCCTTAGTTTTTTCTTTTTCTAATTGAGATACCCTATGTTTCAGATTGGAATTTTCAATTTCCAATTCATCGGTCCTGCGGGCTTTCTGAATGTAACTACAACCTGATAAAAGAAAAATACAGAATAAAGCAAAAAATAACTGTTTGTTTTTCATTTTGCCTCTCCTTGTCATTATGATTATCCCTTAGTAATAAGTTGCCTTATATGCAAAAAGGTTGTTTACCAACCGATACGCCTCTTATCCCTGAAGAATCCTCCTGTTGGTTTAGCATGTTTCTGCCTGGCAAGCCAAACAATGGTCTCGGCTGCTTTTTCAGCAGATTGCGGTGCTTCAGAACCGCCTATATCAGTACGGGTCCAGCCGGGGCAAACGGAGTTTACCGCTACATTGCCGGACCTGGCGGCATCAGCAAACATGCGGGTAACCGCATTTAAAGCAGTCTTTGAAATCTGGTATGCTGGGACCTTATCCTCATCAGTCATATCATTTAACTGCCCCAAACTTGAAGAAACATTAACCACCCTGCCGTAGCGCGCCTTCATCATTAACGGGATAAAACACTGGCACATCTTCAAAGCCCCCAGGGTATTAACTTCAAGCGTGGCGCGGATGATATCAATATCTACTTTCATGATCCCCCGTCCCTGCCCAAACCCCGTTCTTTTTGGTATTGCTTTAATCCTGCCCCTTAAAAGCCCCTCAACCTTACTTCTGCCTGAATCAAGCATAACTCCGGCATTATTCACAAGGATATCAACGCGGCCAAACTTATTCAACACAAAATCCCTCAACAAGCGAATATCTCCCTCATTCAAAAGATCAAGCTTGTGATACGCGACATTTAATCCTTCCCCCTGAAGCCTGGCTGCAGAGGTTTTGGCTTTTTCGCGGTCCGGGCTGGTGAGCACAATTTGACAACCAAGTTTACCGAGTTGACGGCTGACCTCAAATCCTATCCCACGATCAGCTCCGGTAATCAAAGCAACCCTGTTTATCTGCATTGTTCGGGTGTTGGCGACACAAGATGATACTGGCAAGGCCATTTTATCTCCTCCTTTAATTTTGCCGCCGCGTGCAAAGGCCAATAAGGATCGCGCAAAAGCTGCCGGGCTATAACAATAACGCTCGCCTGATCATTCAACAGCATGGTTTCTGCCTGTATTGCCGATGTAATCATGCCGATAGCTCCGGTCATAATACCAGTCTCCCTATGAATACACTCTGAGAATGAAACCTGGTATCCTGGGCCTGTAGATATTTTGGCGTAGGGAACAATGCCTCCTGAAGAGCAATCTATAAGGTCAACTCCTTCTGTTTTTAAGATGCGCGCCAATTTTACTGATTGTTCCAAATCCCAACCTTCAGGCTCCAGCCAATCCGTGGCAGATATGCGGATAAACACGGGAAGATGCTCCGGCCACAATTTTCTTACTGCGGCCGTAACCTCTAAAGGAAGCCTGATACGGTTATCAAAAGAACCCCCATAAATATCAGCACGCTTATTAGCTATAGGCGAAAGGAATTCATGAAGAAGATACCCGTGCGCGCAATGTATTTCTGCTATGCGGAATCCGGCCGCAAGCGCCCGCTCAGCAGCTTTTACAAAAGAATCCACAATCTTCTTGATGCCATCAATACTAAGCGCTTCCGGCAATACATAATTAACGTCAAAAGGTATGGCGCTTGGGGCAACTACCGGCCTCCACCCGCCGTTTTTTGCATCGCAAGCACCTTTACGCGCATCCCAGGTCCTGTATATAGAAGCTTTCCGGCCCGCATGCGCCAGTTGTATTCCCGGAACAGCTCCCTGAGACTCAATAAATTTAGCCACTCTTTCTAAATTCGGGATATGCTCATCCTTCCAAATCCCAAGATCCTGCGGGGTGATACGGCCCCGTTCCTCTACCGCAGTGGCCTCAACCATAACTATACCTGCCCCACCCACCGCACGGCTTCCCAGGTGGACCAAATGCCAGTCATTGGAAAAACCATCCTCGTATGAATATTGGCACATGGGAGAAACCATGATCCTGTTCCTCAAGGTTATCCCGCGTATTTTAAGAGGCTCAAATAACATACAGCTCACCTGATTCCTTTCATTTTATGGCGGCCATACCTGCCTTAAGAAAATGTTCCCTAAAGAATAGCCGCATAAGTATTTACTATACTAAAAACCGGAAGATTGTGAATTGTATAATTCTCTTTTTTCTGACTTTTTTCTACTTTTGCCGGGTAGTTATGCCCATTGCGGTTGATTAACACGAAGTTTTATCTTTTGATAAATTCCAGGAGGTGATCTTTTATGCTCTAAATCAGCACAGATGAACTACGTCTTCGGAATGATAAAGCGAAAGGAACAATAGCATGTAATCTCTTAAATGCCTTGTGATCAGGAAATTGTTTTTTATATGTTCACGGCCGTTTTCCCCCAGCTTCCTGGCGTATTCGGGGCTGCTCAAAAGTTGTTTTATGGCAAAACTCGCTCCCTCAACAGAATGACACAACAACCCTGAATATTTATGTTTTATCTGTAAAGGAATACCGCCTACATTTGAAGCCACAACGGGCTTTGCTTTCAATAGCGCTTCAGACACAGTCAAACCAAATCCCTCTTTAAGTGATTTCTGGACAATTACATCTGATGCCCTTTGTAACGCATTAACCACTATATCATTTTGAGGCAATAATAGAATATGGATATCCGGGTCATTCTTGGCTTTTTCTTTGACTTCCTCCAAAACCTTGAATCCTTCCGGGTCATCCTCCGCGGTGCCGCCGGCCAATATCAATTGGCAATCAATGTATTTCTTTACCTGCAAATACGCTTCAATTACGCCCACAGGGTCTTTTAAACGGTCAAAACGCGATACCTGCGTAATAATCGGCTTGTCTTTTTTAATATCATATTTCCTCAATACGGAATTAACCGTCTCAAGCGGCAATTCTTTGTTTTTATCGCTTAAAGGGTCGATAGAAGGAGGTATCAGGAATTGCCTGACGGGTAATTTCCGTGAAAAGGCAGGGGAAGAGAATACTGCTGAGTCATACTGAGTTATAAAATCCATAAGGAATTGCCAAACTCTTTCATTAGGGTTAGACACATCAATGTGGCAGCGCCAGAGCCATTTATTAGAGGATTTCTTCTTTATCAACGCTATTGGCTGCGGGTCATGAATAAAAACTATATCACCGTAGGTTTCAACATTTTCAATATTCTGCTGGCTTGTTTCCATAAATATTTCAAAATCTCTCTGGCTAATCTCCTCGGCCCTGCCGTGTAAAGCGTTATGAAACCTTTTTGTCACTTCAAAGAACTGCTCTCCGCCTTTTATCACATCCCACTTAGTATCTACCCCCAGTTCCCTCAATAGCGGGACCATGCGGTTTAATATCTCAGCAACCCCGCCGCCCACGGGGGTGGAATTTATATGCTGAATTAACCTCCCCTTTAACCGTTCACCGAGCAGCTTTAAATCATCTATAACAGCCTGCCCAACCAAGGGTATATACTCTTCTATTTTTGCCATTTAGTCAACCAGCTTCCTCTCAACTATTTGTATAATCCTGTTTCTTAAATCTTCCAGGGTACAGGTATAAGGATCAAAAGCAGAGATCTTATCCGCTAATTCTTTATTCCCCAGGGAGTTTTCTATCCAGAAAGAAAAGTCGTTCGTCGGCTTCTCCAGCCGGAGGCGCGCCTCAAAAATATGGAAATAAATAGAATCAAAGGTAATCTTTCTTAAAACCCCTATAAATTCCTTTAAATCATAAACAATGTAATTTGTTGGCAGGATGAAACTTACTGACTTGATAAAATGGAATTCTTCTCCGGAATGGGCGAATTTTAACTTGGCAAACGGGCTATCCCTTAAATAGTCCTCAATGGTTAAAGCAATCTTTTCCCGCAGGTCACGAATAGTTGAATATCGCATAGTATCAATACTGACTAACTTTTCTCCAAGCTCATCCTCTCCGAGAATATCTGTTACCCAGTACGCAAAGTCATTCGGTGGCTCCGGAGAAAGATACTGGTGCTGCTGCAGGAACCTGTGGGTATGATGATAAATGCATGAGCCGGGCACCTCTTTAATAAGGACCAAAAGCTGGCTTAAAGTAGTAGCCCGTAACCCGGTCAGCTCCGATAAGTGTAATCTCGTACAAAATTTAAACGGCTCTTTTGCTTTTATTAATCCTGGCATAATTAGCTGTGTTTTAAATCCATTATAAAACGCAAAAACTCGGTTACTTCTTCCGTATTATTTAAGTAGTAATCCGCTTTGGAGTTTGCGGGTTTACCGACAAATATCGCCAACCCCTTGCCCTTTAATTCCTTAAACGCGTCTTCATCAGTCAAATCATCACCTATATAAATAGGCAGGATATTGTTATTTCTTAACATTAAGGCCTGCCTTGCCAAAAGCCATGAGACAATCCTGCCTTTATCCCAATGCACCGGCGGCCTGACTTCAAGTATCTTTTTACCAAGGCTGATTTTAATCTTGTTTTTTGCTGAATATAAAACGGTGCTTTTGCGGAAAGTATCCTTGATAAAAGGCAGATGCCTTTTACCGGCAAGCCTGAAATGCAGAGCCAGGGAAAGCTTTTTATCCTCTACAAAGACTCCTTTTATACCGGAAAGATTTTTCTTAAGTTGAACTTTGATGCGTTGTAATATTTTTTTATAGCCCCGGGGGACTGCCAGCTCGCGCTTGATCTTTGGCCCTTCTATCTGGAACCCATGGTTACCTGAATAAATAATATTCTTAAGCCCGACTATCTTCTTTATGTCTCCCAGGCCCCTGCCGCTGATGATCGCTATACTACAATTCTTTTTCTGCGAGAGTAAACCAACTAAACTTTTTGTCTTTTGCGGAACTACCGCTTCATCGGGAGTATTGACAATAGGGGCCAAAGTACCGTCACAGTCAAGAAACAAAAACAAATATTTTCCTTCTAAATCCTTCTTTATCCTTTTCAGGCTATGGAAGACATGACGCATTTTATATCAGGATGTTTTCTCCTGTTCATAGTTTATCGCCATTATTGGATAGGGGATATTAATCCCCTCCTTGGCATAACGTTTATGCAGCCTCTTGATAAACTCATGTTTTATCAGGTATTGGTCAGTAAATTCTTTGGCTCTTAATATAACGGTAAATTTTATACCGGATTCGCCAAAAGCGCTATAGCGGACAAACGGCTCAAAATAAACAACCCCGCCGCTTACCTGCGCCATAACAGTTTTAGCTACTTCGCAAGTAACCATCTCAACCTTCTCCAGGTCGCTTTTATAATGCACCCCCAAATCAACTAAAACAGCCATTTCTTTATCCGGCAAAGAATAGTTGGTAATAATAGTTTTATTTAATTTATCGTTTGGGACAATAACAAGATTATTGGAGAGCATCTTGATCTTTGTTGAACGCCAGTTAATATCAACCACATATCCCTCTTCTCCTGTTTCCAACCTGACATAATCGCCTATCCTTATCTGTTTTGCGACAGTAATATGAAAACCGGCAAAAAGATTTAACAGGGTATCCTGGAGCGCCAAAGCAACCGCTAAGCCGCCTACGCCTAAAGTTGCCAGTAACGGGGTTATAGATATGCCTAAGTTATTAAGGATTACCAGGGCGCCAATCGAAAAAACAAAAATCCTGGTGATATTCTGAGTCAGGCTGGTAACGGCTAATCCCGAATCAGCCCTGGAGGCGTAAATTTTTATTATCCCGCATAACAAATTTGCCAGTGCCGACACCACGGAAATTATACCCAGGACAATAATGCTCTTGCTCATAACATGGACAATATTTTCGGGTAATCTTGAAAATTGCAATGCAAAATATAAACTTAACATCAAACATAAGACTATAAACGGGCCTTTGATTGTTTGTACAACCATATCATCAAGCTGCGTGGATGTTTTCTGAGCCCAGCTTGAAAGGCGGTTGAATATTATTTTTTTGGCAATAAGCCCTATAAACAGGACACCCAGGAAAATTAATACCGGCGTGATCAATCCGGCTATGCCAGGAAACCTTAAAAGTAAATTATCCATAACTACCTCATAATAAATTATATTTTCTTTAAAGCAACCATCTCGGTAATAATATTCGCCGCCCAGCGGTAAATATTATTTTCAGCTACCACTTTGCGCATATTTTCCATACGCCTCTGCTTTTCCTCTTTAGGCATCTGGATTGCCAGCTTTATGTTGTCAGCAAACTCCTCAACCGAATATGGATTAACCAGGATAGCGTCAGTAAGCTCACGCGCTGCTCCTGTAAACTGGCTTAAAATCAGGGTGCCGGATAAATCATCCTTTTCCGCGACATATTCTTTAGCCACTAAATTCATCCCGTCATGCAAGGAACTGACAATACAGATATCCGCGAGTTTATAATAAGGATGGATGTCATCCTGAGAGAAATGCTTTTTAAGGTAAATGATCGGCTTCCAGTTTCCGTCTATATGTTTCCAGTTAATTTTTTCAACTAATTCATCGATTTCTCCGATTAAATCGTGGTAACGCTTAATATGCGTACGGCTCGGAGCGGCAAGTTGGATAAAAACAAATCTTTTTTTATACTCAGGATATTTCTCCAGGAACCTGTCTATCGCTAAGATCCTTTCAATTATTCCCTTGGTATAATCGATCCTGTCTACGCCCACGGCAACAATCTCATCCCCAAGTTCAAGTTCTTCCTTTATCTTTTCTATCTGTCTTGTCGGATCCACCCTAAAAGACCCATCGCCTATGTGCGCGTTAATACTTATAGGAAAAGCCCTTATAAAAGTCTCTTTTCCTGAACGTACAACGCTGAATTTCTCGGTGTCTACGCGCGACTCAAGCAGGCGGTTGGCGGTATCAAGGAAATTATTACAATGGTTCTGGACATGGAAACCGATCAAGTCGCATCCCAGCATCCCCTCAAGAATCTCATTTTGGTAGGGACATATCATAAAGGCTTCGGGGGTAGGCCAGGGTATGTGCCAAAATAATGCTATCTTTGCGTCCGGCCGTTTATCTTTTATCATTTTAGGCAGAAGAGTAAAATGATAATCCTGTACAAATATAAAAGGGCTGCTGGCTGGCAACTCGCTCAAAACACTATCAGCAAACTTTTGGTTTACCTCTTTATACATGCGCCAGTCAGATTCCCGGAAGATAGGCCGCGTATGGGTATTATGGCACAAGGGCCACAGCCCTTCATTCGAGAAACCATAATAATACCCCTGCTCTTCTTCTTTGTTGAGCCAGACCCTTTTCAGTATATACCGGTTATCTTCAGGGGGAACACCGAGCTTGTCTTTAGAATTAACGAATTTCTTGTCGGCATTGCCGCTTCCATGGGCAACCCATGTGCCTCCGCAAGCACAAAGTATGGGATGTATAGCGGTAACAACTCCGCTTGCCGGCCTTATACATATCGATTTACCCATGTTCTCATCATAAATATGCATATATGGCTCCCTGTTGGAAACCACAAATAGCGAATTATCTCCCAGTTTCGCGTGGATAAGGTCTTTAAGCTTAGCTTCAGTCCAAAGCTCTTCTTTTTGCAGGCGGATATATGCTTCATCTGATATGGTGCGGCGGGCTACCCTTATACTTAAGGCAACCTGCTCGACTTCGCTGACAAGCTTGCCAAATTCTCCTTTTTCGGCAAACGGCTGTAATTTATCAGTTTCCCCCCTTTGGAAATGCGTAAACCATTGGGTCAGCCTGCGCACAGGAATAATAAAAATCTGCCTCTGGATTAATAAAGCAGTTAATACTATTAATAGAATAAGGGTTATGGAAGTAACACTTATTTTCCTCCATAATTCAGTTAAGGTAGTAAACATATAAGAGGTATCGTAAACTACCTCTACCATACCTAAAACACTGCCATCCTCATCCAAAACCGGCAAAATGTAACTATATACAGAATACTCGTTAAACTTCTCCAGGGCTCCTCGGGGATTCTTCGTAAAAAGGGCCTCTTTAAGATACTCCCTGTCTCTCTGTCTGAAATCAGAGAATCGCTCGGTAATAGCTAATATTTGGCCCTCATTATTGTAAATAACACACCCTTGCAGCCTTTCCCTCTTCTGAAAGTTATCAACTAAACGGTAAGCTTGCTTTAAATCATTATTAATAAGGATATACTTGGCAGATAACTCCAAACCCTCAGCCACAGACCTGGCTTTTCTTTTCAGGTCATCCATAAGCTTCTCTTCCGTGAAACGAGCCTGCATAAAACCCGAAACAGCAAATCCAAGCACGACCAGGATTAATATAGGCAGGATAAACAGAAGAATTCTTTTCATTTGATTTTCCTTTAAAAATAAAAAACCGTCACCTGATTATTAAACCAGATGGCGGCCCGACCATCTAAAATCCTCCAGGAATATTTACAAATCCCCGGACCACTTTTCATACCTGTATGTTCAAAATCCACTTACGAATTACACAGGTTAATTATAAGTTCGATAGCCTAATATATCAAGAATTTTTATCTCCGCTGCCGGCCACGGTAATAAAACCTTCTTTTATGCTTTCAATGTTTTCCATGGCCATTTCATTACTTCGCATATCCTACGCTCTGAGCAAAAATTATCTTCTGGTCCGGGCGCAGCTTCATCGCCTTTGCCAAAACAGGCTTATCTATCCAGCCGCGCACAACCGTTGCCAGTCCGGAAGAAGCACAATATAAATATACATTCTGGCTGATGAACCCTGTGTCCGCGGCGGCGAGAAAATCAGCATCCTGAAGGGATAACTTGCCCATCCTGGAAAGATCAGCCACATAAACAAGATTTACAGGGGCATCTTTAACAAAAGGCTGGTCTCCGGTAAGAGACCTTATATCTCCCGGCACAACCGGCATTAGCATATTGCCTTTTGCATCATACAAGTACAGCCCATCTGCCTTAGCCAGATAAATATCAATCTCCTGCATATTCATTGCCGAAGGAGAAGTGCGGTGCGCTGATTCCGGACGGTTTATTCCTGAAGCAGCCCAAAGCATGCTTGATATAACTTCTAACGGAAGCTCTCTGGGGCTGAATTCCCGGCCGCTCTTTCTCTCTTTCAACGCCTGCATAAGCGGCATCCCGCCCTGCATCTTCGGTTCCGGCAATTTAACCGGCTTTAATTCCTGAGAATAAACGAATACGGGTAAAGCCAGCAATAGAATTAAAATCAGTTTTGCCTTCATAAGAATTATCCTTTTTAGATTAATATGCTACTTGAGCAGTTCGCTCAAACGATACATGACTCCCGAGGCTATCTCAGCCTGAGGAAGGCCGAACTTACGCGCGGAAATAGTAATCTGTGTTGATTTTTCTGAAAGCTTCTTTAGCCGTAAAGTTACCCGCGCTCCGTTAACCTCCGCGCTTATTATCCCGGCAGCCTTTTTTTCTTCAATAACCCTGCCTGCAGTTTTGATGGCCTGCAATCCGGAATCATATGCCCTTTCCACTGTGACATTAAAAGTCTCCTGGGCGTAATCCTTAGCGGTAAATGTAAACGCGGCCATGACCGGCAAAGCCGCCACACCGGCAAGCATAGAAACCCCGTAAACCTCAAGCCCCTGGATACCCGCTGATTTTAACGGCTCCGATATAATCAAAGCGGCTAATTGCTGCGCGCTAGTGATATTTTTATAGGTCTTCTTCAAATTAATATCATACACCTTAACCACAGGCTGGCCTTCAACGCTGTAATCCCTGCTTATTACCCTGCCTATGCCTAAATTTACAATGTCTATTTGCAAAAGCAGCTGTTTAGCCGGCTTCTTCTTTTTTTCTCCGGATTTTTCCGTAGCAATCTTTAAGGAATCAACGTTTAATTTACCTTTTTTATTCTTCACCATCCCTGTTTCTTTAATCTCCAACTCCAGTTGCTTAAGATGGATTTTACCGCTTCTTAGGGCAGCTAAATCCCATGAGACAGCCACCCTGGGAATATCAACAAGGATGTCCTTAGAAAAACCTTCGGGGTTATACATTTTAAAGTTAGATATCCTTATTGATTGCCTTATCAGGCTTAATGAAAGGCCGCCTACGCGGGTAGGTGCTCCGGTAACACTGGTTGCTACGGTACCAATCAACGATTTAATGAAAAAATCTCTCACCAGGCAAAATCCAAAGAAAAGAACAACCGCCAGAATGATAATCTTGTATTTCTTCTGCATTCTGATCCCTCCTTTCTTACGTTTCCAGCCCACCCTGGTAACTTATTCAGGCTTGTATTCCGTCTTATACCCGGGATTATCTTCGGGCCTTAATTTGTTCGGATAATTCCAGTCCGTTTTAATGTCTACCATTACAGTTTTTATTTTCTTAAAAACTTCATAAGGGTTAGTGACCGCAATAAAATCATTCGTAAGGGGGCTGCCCTTGCTGGTAACCTTTCCGGCTGAGATATGTATCGTACCTACGCCCAGCATATTTTCCAGCGGATTAACAGTAACCTGGATATCGGATATTTTATCATAATCAATGGCATTAAAATCTATGCCCCAGAAACCACTCCTCATCATTATGCGCTTATTGGTGATGGCATAAAAGGTGTTCTTGTGCACCAAAATAAGACGTAACATATTAAGAACGCTCGCCCAAAAAGGAAACAGGTGCAAGGCAAAAAAAGATATTAAAAATCCTATTGGCGGGCCGCTCTTGATACTTCCCATGTGCCGTATGAAACCAAAATAATCCATCGCGCCCCATAACAGGCCTACAATCAAGAAAGGGATGCCGGTACATAAGAAAGGAATGAGCAACGGTTCACCTACCCAAATAAAGTTCTCATCATTATCTTTGACAGCGCGGAATTGTAGCGGGAGATTCCCTGGACTAAGCATTTTTAAGCTCCTTTTTTAATTCTCTTTCGAAGGAAAGCTACAGAAAAACACTCTCAATCTGCATCCTTTTGTCTAATTATAGCACTATCAAAAACAGAAAACCACAAATACCGGTTAATTCTCGTATCGGAAAACATGGCAAAACACACCCTATCTGCGCTTTATTTTTCGCTATTCATCCAGATCAATCATCTTTTCTTCCTTGATCTTATTAAATATATTCATCGCCATTACCCCGTATCCTTTTGCATTGCAATGACCGCCGCTGCTGCTTTCAAAGAGATCCTCCCTCTTTGCGCCCCTGTCAAGCATTTCCTGGAAGACCCTGTTATTATCCACAAAGGATACGTTAGAATCTTCAGCTATTTTAGGTAAAATAATATTGTTGAAATAAATCACGTTTTCCTTATTTATGGCGCAAGGATAGTTCTGCAAAATTACTTTTATTCCCTCATTTTTAGCAATTCTAATAATCTCTTTAATGTCCGACTCTATCCAGTCGCAAATCTCCTGTTTCTTCAAAAATAAAAAGTTTTCCGAATACTCAGAATTAGTCCTTTTAAATCCGTTTATAAATTCATCTATTATTTCTTTTGCTTCTTTATCCCCTGAATACCTGTATACCATTCTAAGTAAAAAATAATTCTTATTTCCTTCTCCCTCTCTTATATAACCCGGGTCTGCTTTTATTCCTCTGATAAACCATTCTGCCGCTTCCTTATATTTTTTCTGGTAAAAACAAATATCCCCTATAAAACGATAGTTATTCACTTCACCGGGAGAAGCCTCTACTTCCCGCTTAAATAAAGTCATTGCTTTTTCCACCTTCCCCTGATCAGAAGGCTCAATCTTATAACCTGTTTCGAGCTGCCGTAACCACTTAGCCGTTTCCAGGTAATAAGGAGTATGTTTTGTAACCGGCAGGTTCCGGCTCACCCCCCGCTCCTTAATTTTATAAGCTAATAATAAGCTTAACCTGTAGATGCGGCTGCAATATAAAAAATCATTTAAATAAAAAATAGACTTTTTGAAAAAAGTATTGGTGCTATGCTTTCTATCTAAGTACATTTTATATTTATATTGATTCCAGAAATTAGGCTGGCCAGTTTGGATAATTACCATATCCGGGTCCAGGTTGACAATATTGTATTTCAATCTGCTCAACAACTCCGTTGAATTTTGATTGCCCACCCCGGCATTTATAACCCTCACTTTTTTACGCTTAGTTTCTTTATTAAATAATCTTTGCAACTGGCTTGGATAGCTTTGCCCTGCAGGAGCTCCGGTGCCAACGGTAAATGAATTCCCCAGGCACAATATACGATATTGCTTATCTTCTTTACCGGATATGTAAATCTTATCGGGGATTAGTTCATCTCTAAAAATACCCCCCACAATGCGTAAGCCGATTTCCAGTAGAAATAAGGCCGCAATTAATCCTGTGAAAAATATCAGGAGGATCTGTTTTTTATTATTCAATTAAACCTCGCTTATCATTCATATAATTTCCCAAAACTAAACAACCCATCTCACTCTTTATAAAACTGTTTATAGCCTATTATAGTAAACAGGCAGCGGGTTTCATTGATCATTGAATCGATAGCCTGATTTTTAAAACCAAACAGCGGGATTTCTTATTCAGCGATGGAAGAAGAAAAGAAGAAACTGACGCCAAGGCGTAGCTAAACGTTAATCTTGCTGCGCTCGAAGTAATGCCAGATTAGTTTGCATCCGGCGCGCCCAGAAATTAAAGGCATCCTGCACGTCGCCCCAGCGGGTAGGCTTACCAAGTACTGACTTTGTACCGGCGCGCCGGTCAACCACGGCGGCCAGGCGCTGGCCGGTAGAGCTATCCAATAACTCCCCTTCCACGCTTACAATTCCAACGGCGCTATGCGTCCCTACCACAAGCCGTTTGGCGTAACTAATCCCCAGTCCGGCAGGCGTAGCGGTAGAAAGCAGATCCATAACAGGCCTGTCTGCCCGGGCCTCTGTTATGGCGCATCGAATCCTCATCACATCAGGGCCAGGCTCATCAACAATAACATAATCTCTTTTAAGCGCATCATACAGCGAGATGTAAAGATAATTCACTAACAGCTGCTGGTCTTCCCGGGACAACCTGCCCAAAGCAGAGGCCTTGTCATCTGCAGCCCAGAGTTGCACAGGCTCAAGTATAACCCGCTGATACTTACTTAGGTCTACGCTGGAATTCCGGTATGTAAACTCAGCCTGGCCGCTCTTTCCGCGATGTAATTGTGCGTAATCACCGAGAAATCCCGACATTCTGACATTCGGTACCTGTTCGGTCGTTGCACACCCAGCGATAACCAGTACCACAACACCTGCGCTAACTGCAGACGCGACTCGTTTGATAAATATTTCATAATCTGTCTCCCCTGGCAGCTTAATTCTCAAAAAATAGGATCCCCCTCGTATCAGCCGAGGAGAAACCTCTAAATTTATTTACCTAATTATATGCGTAATACCTTGATATATCAAGAATATTCTGGCTTTAGAGAGACGATTTCCTCCCTAATGGCAACCGTGCTGTGCGCAGGCGTTCTGGACAGTTATCTCCTCAAGCCCGCCTTTGGTGAACTGGCTAACAATATCCGCAACTGTTCCCGGAATAGCCCTATAAGCCTTAATCCCGCCTTGATTAAGCCCCTGGACCGCGCGAGCTCCCATCCCACCGGTAACCACAGCATCAATCGACCTGCCCATCAACGCGTTCATTGGCTGGCACATCCCATGCGCATGATGTTGATTAGCATTATCAATAATCTCTACAGAATCTTTCTCTGTATCAACAATGGTAAAATATGGCGCGCTGCCAAAATGTCCATACACCTTTGCGTTCTTACCTTCGTTTGTTTCTGTTGGAATACATAATTTCATTTTACTGCTCCTTTCACGGTAGCAAACACCGGCCTATCCGATAAGGCCGGGTGTTTCTTAGCAACAATAACAGTCTGACATACATCCCTATACACTCTAACCACCAACCCGGCTTTGCGCAAATAATCTTTTACTCCTGACATCGACATTTTAGATGGCGCATGGCTATGGCCATCTAATGCATGCACTTTTTCCATGATACGCTGTCCTTTTTGATTGATATCTGCAATTACTAACTTTTCTTTAACCACCCTTACCATCTCATCAAGGCATTTACCGGGATGATTAGCATGGTGAATAAAATTTACTGAAATCACAGAATTAAAATAATTATCCGGATAAATTAGTTTTTCAGCGTTCATTATCTTAAGAAGGACATATTTATTCAGCTTCATTATCTTAAGGTTTAACCTGGCGACACTCTGGGCTTTCTTGTCCAAATCAATTGAAGTAAATTTAATACCTTTTCTTGCTAAAGCTATTGCCGTATGCCCCCTGCCTGTACCGATTTCCAAAACTCGCCCCTGAATAGGCATAGCTTTGGCAAGAATAAAATTTCTGGCCTTAAGCATATCGTAACCATACTTTTTAAAAAGTTTTAATTTTTCCTGTTCTTTAATTAGCTGGTTGTTCATTTAATCTTACACTTTTTTAAAATCAACATCATCGGGCACCAATTGGTAAAGGCCGACTGTAAAAGATTAGCTCCTACAAAAACCGTAAACCACAGCCAGCGTAAATCCACAAAATGCGCCAGCAATACGCTAATAATAACAAATGCACCGGCTATCCCCCGCAACGTCCTTTCCATAAACGCTCCTTTCTTGCTTTAAAAACTATAACGCAGCCGCACAAAAGCATTCTTATTTTTTTTCATCATTCCAAAATCCGTAGTATCATCTTGCCCCCAGGGAAGATTAAAGCCGATAGTTAACTTCCATTGGTCGCTGATATCATAAGCTCCGGATAAACGCAGATACCCGTCCTTATCCGAAGGCGACCAGAAATTAAAAAGCCCAAGCGTAATTGTCTGATTTTTATAAAGCTTGGTAATCCGCTGGGTTAAAACGTGGCGGTATTCATCCCAAAAATAATCATATGACAAGAGGGCTGCCTTATATTGAGAATAATTAAGCTTTTGTTCAAAAAGATACTGCGCGCCAACCTTTAAATCATTCCCCAAATCTTTTTCATACCCGAAAAGCCACTTGAGCATTGAATTCTCAATAAGGCGGTTATCCCCTTCGCCATCCTGACGCGAACGGAAATACCCCATCTCTGCATTAGCAATGCCACCCAGGAAGGGTCCGCGTACGCTGGCGCCGTAGACATCCATACGCTCATAAAAAAGCTGATGATTTGCTTCATCTAAATAGCTACTGGGTGACGGGTCAAACCCGCGAAAATAATAAAAAGCACCCTCGGTGCTGCCGAAGGTGCGATAGAGGCGCAGGGCATACTGCATATTCTTAGCCTGCCGCGCCGGTTTTACCGCGTTGAGATCAGCATCCGTACCGGTAATCCCACCTTCAAAGCTGTCGAAAAATGAAACCCGGTCTCCATCCGGAACAGTATCCGGAGTAAAGAATGGAATGAGCACAAAATCTATATTTACTTCTTGCGGATAAAGCGAAAGACGCAGCGCGTCAGAAGGTTTCTTCAAATACTCATCATCCCTGCCGATATAAAACGAAACATAGTCTTTAGGGAACATATCATTGATGAAGATATAATCCCCCGTCCCCCAGGTCAAGACTTGCCTGCCGGCTTTAATATCCAATATCCTGGTTGGGCTAAAAGCCAAATTTAACTCGCGTACATCATATGAGCCGGTAGTCTGAAAATATTCATCCAGCACAAAATCGCCTTTATATGTAAACACCCCATTCCAGGCGGACAAAACATTCTCTCCGGGGATGGCATAACGGGTCTTGAGCTGGAACCTCTGCTCAAGCATATTATAATCTTTATGTTTGGTTAATGCATCCCGGCTTAAGCGGCCGCCGAATGCCTGCTCAACAAAACCATGCCATTCAGGAAGCTCAATTGCTTTCGCATTTGAAGCGGCAAAAACAATAACCGCTGCCGCTATAAAAAGTGTCCGTCTCAACCCTTACTCCTTAAGCCACTGCTGCGGAGGCGTGCGCAGGAAACGTTCGGTAAAGATACCTTCATTCAAGTTCACATCATACTTGATATCGCTGAATTCCGTCACAGTATTTGAGTTAGCGTTTAAGTCCGTGGCTTTCATTTTAGTAACCGTAGGATATCCCTGGATATCTTTTACTTCTAAAGCCTCGATAGTGCGATAAAGTTTCCCGGACTTATCGAAATATTCTGCTTTCATAGGAACAAAATTATTTTTATCAATTTTAACTGTGTAATAAGAAAATTCAACCACTCCGATATCTTTAGGGGTGTTCTTGATAACATAAAAAGCTGTATCATTTAAAGCCAGCTCATGAATATCCAAGTCTATTGACCGTCCGGATATGTCCTCGTACAAAAACGTAGTGCCGGCAAAGCTTGAGCGCTTGTCAGAAGCAGCGATACGCCGCACCAAATCCATAGCCGGTAAATACAACCAACGGTCGTCATCTTTACCTAAATGCTTCCAGACAATATAGCTCATGCCCTTAACATCATTTGGCTTATGAAAATAAACATAATATTTCTGATCCCCGCCCTCCTGGATATTCAGTTTTAATATAGTCAACTGCCGCTGGCGCATACGCCCTTGTGCGTCAGTAATAGTCATATTCGCTTTAGCGCTGCCGTCTTTACCTTGATAATATGAACGGTTATTTGCCTTAACTACGATCTCATCAACAGTAAGGTCCTGGGCCCAGGCATTACCCACAAAAAAAGATACCGCTAGAATAAATAGAATCTTTTTCATTTTATACCCCCATTTTTACAGATTTTCTGCCGCGAAATAATTGCGCACGTTCCGGATAAAACTACAATAATCGCTACGCATATAATTGTCGTAACGTTAAGCTTGGCTAAATCATAACCTAAAAGAATATAGGCCACTGTTGAAGCAATAATAATCGACATCAAAACGCACTTTCCGCAGGAACAGACTGTTTTTACTTTTGAATCCTCAAAAATTAGCCAGGGAAATCCCGTGATCAACGCCGGTAAGATCATTAATGTCACAACACTAGCTACCAGCATAATCATGAACATAAAAAACCCAACAGTGTTATAAGGAACCAAAGGCGAAGCAAAAAGCGGCAAAAAACCTACAGAAATTACCAGCGCATTTTTAATTAAAGCCCGGGCCGGAGAACCAAACATCCCTTCGGCAGTCTTAGCCCAGCTGTTATTCTGCGCATACAACATCCGCGCGCGTTCAATAAAATGAATAGCAAAATCTACAGCCAAACCTAACGTTAAAGCCGACAATACCGCCACCGGCATATCATACTCTTTACCGGTAAAACCCAATAAACTGTAAATAAAAAGTATGGTGATTGTAAGCGGAAGCATCGACAAAAGTCCGGTTACCGGGGATTTAAATAGCACAATCATCATAAACAAAACAATAATAAAACTCCCCAGAAAGTTCACCAGCATTCCTCCTACCATTTTATCCTGCCAAACCATATTGATATAGGTTAAACCCGCCCAATGGTAGGATAGCGGGAATGGTGCCGGATGTAATCTAGAATATTCATCCACCTGGCGCACAACTGCTGCCATTTCCCTGTTGTCTCCGGAGGTCAGCTGCAGCCAAAGATTAACCTTGGAATAATCAGGATTCACGAAATGCCAAAGGTCATCAGGCTTATGCGAATTCTCAAAAGATATAAGCGCCTGGGCCACGGCTTGCGGGGTAAGAGGAATAACATTATTCTTTTTATCACCTCCTAAAAGCTCATAATAAACTTTTTTGGTAATATCGACCAAAGAAGTAGACTTTCCTACCTTGCCCTTTTCCTTCAGATAAACTTGCATTCCTTCAATATAGCGCAACATTGCTGGTTCCTGAAACACCTGAGCATTTTTATCTTTTGCTTCAAGCACTAAATATGCGCTATAGGTACCGCCGAAATGGGCATTGAGCACCTTATCCGCCACCCGGATAGGATGCTTTTTGTTAAACCATTTAGTCGGATTATCATTTATCTGAATATGCGTAATACCATAGATAGAAAGTGCCACCACCACAACCGCGCCAAACAAAACCTGTTTCCAACGGCTAACCGTAAATCTCCCCCAAGCAGCAAGCGCCCGAGCTAATCGGCCTTGCGCCAAATCATCTTCATGTATACCGAAATTCCCCATCTTATTTTCATCAAGAAGCGCAATATAAGCAGGAATCAAAAGTACCGTAAGAACCCAAGCTAAAGCTACTCCGAATGCCACAGCAATCCCAAAGACCTGCACCGGAGGAATAGGCGCAAAAGACAACGAAAAGAATCCAGCAACCGTAGTTAAAGAGGTAAAAAGATTCGGCCGGTACAATTCATTCAATACATAAGTAATCGTCTTATTTTTGTCCTTAAATACGCGGTACTTCTCAAAAAACTCATTTAAAATATGGATAGAATCCAGCACTGAAATTGGCAACAGAAATATCGGAATCATCGAACTCATTATATGTATCGGAAAACCCAACCCCACCATAAGCCCCATGGTAATGATAACTACGATCATAGACATAACCAGCGGCATAACCACTAGTGCAACATGCCTGAAGAACCATAGCATTAGTAAGAAAATCACCACTACTGCCAGCGGAGCTGAAATTCCCATTTGCCAAAACATTTCGTTTCCAAAAGCATCTTCTGCTAGAGGCAAACCGGTAACATAATACTGCTCTGCACCTGGGTACTTTTTTAGAACTTTTTGGATGGATTTAGAAACTCGATAACTAAGCTTTTTCTCTTGTATGGGAATATAAATACAAAGCGCCTTGGCATCCCGGGATATAAGCGTATCGTAAAACAGCGGGTTATCCAGGGCGCGGCTTTTAATACGTAAGGCATCCGCTGCTGCATAAGGAGGATTTCCCATCAACCAACGAAAATTAATTGTCCCCGGGCCGGCTTGCTCCATATCATCTTTATTCGCCAGGCTCATTAATTCATACGAGGTAACACCCGGAATTTTCTTAACCTCATCGGTTATCTTATATACTTTCTCCAGGGTATCCGAATTAAAAACACCTTGCCCATCCCTTTCGTTAACTACACCTAAAACAATATAATCATAGATAGCAAACTCTTTCTTTACCTCTTGGTTAAAAACACGCACAAACTCCTTTTCCGGAAGCATATTTTCCGGATCAGTATCAACTTTAGTGCGGATAAACGCGGCAAGAGACAACGCAACTGCCAAACCAGTAATCAAAAATATCAGTTTAGGTCTCCTAAGAGCAAACGCAACAATCTTATCCATTATCATCCCTGTCCTCCTTCCAACAGCTCAGCAGCCTTTTCAACGCACCCCAAACAGGAAAGTCTTCGCTTACTGCGGATTTCTTTACATTTAAGAGAACCGGCGGCATTAATAAAATCTTGTTCAAATTGATTTACTTTGAGCGGATTATTCTTTAAGGCTAACTGCCAGGCAGCATAATATGCTCCGCATTTTCCTCCCGGAGCTTTACCACCTCCCAAACCGGCAAATACATCAACTTCTTGCGCCGAGGCGTTAAAGAGATCGTGATACGCCTTGATCACTGACTGCGCACAATTAAGTTTTATATGCCCATCCTTGCCTAAAAAATGATTCTTTGCCTTTATTTTACGCATCTGCCTTTCCTCTTTTATTTTTTGTTTTCGAAACCCTGTACGTCCCGCCTCCTATACGGAGAGCCTTACCGCAAAGAATCGCCTCCGCTGTCTTTTTACGGGCGGACTCGATAATGTTCCCGAATGTCTGGCGTGAAATTCTCATTTTCTTTGCCGCATCAGCCTGATACAGGCCTTGGCGATCAGCAAAACACAAGGCCTCGCACTCATCAACAGTTAAAACAATCTCTTCCAACGCAATCAAAGGTATCCCTTGAGGTTTAAAAAACCGCACCCGAGGCTCCCCCCTGACACACCGGCACTTCCTTGGCCTGCCACGGCTCATTTTGTTATTTTTTAGCATATGCCAATAATATAATAAAAAAATATACTTGTCAAGAAAGTATTTTAGATTTATTCAAAGAGTCGAGCTGAAACTACTCTAATATGGGGTAAAGCTTAGTCTCCAAGGAAACAGCTAATAATGCACCGCGCCCTTGGGGGCTCGCTTCTTGCTGATTTTAGTGCGGGTGCTGCACAACCTCTTGAGCTTTTTTGTGGCTTTCCATCAGAAGCCGGTAATTCGGCAATAGATACTCACCAAAGAGGTTGGCATAGTCCAACGCGTCCGGTCGATTCCATGTCTGCTGGAGTTCTCCTATAATCGCAAACGTATCTACCGGAATAACGCCGGCCTGCGCAAGCCTTGCAATGGCCAGATCAGTTGCCATCTTGCTAGAATTACCCGAAGCATCCACAACGGCATACACCCTGTACCCGGCGGCCTTCGCGCAGATAGCAGGGAATGCCAAACACACACTCGTGAGCGTACCGGTCATTACCAGCGTTTTGCGCTTGGTTTCTTCAACCGCCCTGACGAACATTGGCACATCCCAGGCGTTGATTTGACCCTGGCGCGGGACATATTTGACGTGAGGAGCAAATTGCTGAATTTCCGGGATAACCGGGCCATTCGGGCCTTCCGGCACCGATGCAGTAGTAATAACGGGGACTTTTAGCATTGTAGCCACCTTGGCAAGAGCAATGATATTATTCCGTAGCTGTGATACAGGCATGTCTTGGACCAGGTTAAACAGCCCGCTTTGGTGGTCAATAAGCAGCATAGCGACATCGTTTATGTCTATCATGACTTTTTCT
>Ga0172371_10003368_pt1 | contig 24831 bp, 21 predicted proteins | sample Lak12m_FD_114543 | JGI IMG/M metagenome (GOLD analysis project Ga0172371, IMG submission 114543) | Freshwater microbial communities from Kabuno Bay, South-Kivu, Congo - kab_022012_12m | ecosystem: Environmental > Aquatic > Freshwater > Lake | place: Democratic Republic of the Congo: South-Kivu... | reverse complement strand
TCAGGTCGAATCTGATGAGCCTTTCCACGTGCTGCCAGTCCTCGGCGCTGATTCTGCTGGTGACGGCAGCCTGCCGGCGTTCCTGGGCGAACCTGTGGGTCTGTGCGGGACGGTAGCCCCTCTGGCCACTGTTTCGCATGATCTCCCTGCTTATAGTCGATCTGTGTTTGACCGTCTCAATGGCAATCTCGCTCAAGTTATATCCCGCTTTCAAAAGGCCGCGAATCTGATATCGTTCTTCCTGGGTAAGCTGCGCGTAACATCCCATAGTGCTCCTTTACTTGGTCGTTTAGAAGTACTGCCGCTGCCGCAGCTTACCTCTTTAAAACGACCTCGTGTTGCACTTGGGAGTTGAATCCGCCTCATGAAAAAAGATGATTTGAAAACAATAATCTGTTTTTATTCATCTATTTTGATTAGTGTTTGTGCCATTATGGCTGCACTATTACCATGGTATGGCAGCTATCTGGTGAAGCGGTCACTGGAAAAGGCGGAGCTGGGCTTCCAGGTCGAGTCACAGCACGATGCGGAATCTGCAATAAGCTACAATCCGCTTTCTGTGAATGCATATTTTGTGTTGGCAGGCGCGCAGCAGCGAATTGGTCATTATTCCGACGCAAAGGCCGCATTGATAAAAGCAACCGAGCTTCAGCCGTTCAATTATCAGACCTGGGAGCAGTTGGCTTTATATGAACGCGATCGATGGAATGAGCCACTGGAGGCAGCGGAGCATTTTGAAAAAGCGGTAAGCCTTAATCCACACGATAAATATTTAAGTCTGGAAGCAGGAATACCAGTTAAATAATCCCGACTAGATCGAATCCGTTCCTGCGAGTTCATCGTGTCGACCGTTATTCTCAACATTATGCCAGCCATACCCAAGAGTTCCGACGATGTAAGTATCCGGAAAAGGTTCATCAGAGACTTTCTGATCACCAGTAATAATTAAGCCTACAAGGCGAATATCGAACGGGGAGTATGAAGAGATCCACGTTGCCAAAACATCTTTGATCGCATCGCCGTCGTGAGTTTTCGCCATACAAACAAGATCTGACAATTCCGGGAGAATAGAAGGTTGATCGTCTGTGGTGCTGACTTGATAAATCATCGGATGATCAGTCGAGATTCGGCACTCATGTTTGTCGATTAGCTGCTCATGTAGTTTCTCGCCTGGCCGCAAGCCTGAAAAAACGACATCGATATCCTCACTCGGAACCATGAGGTTTATCATCTGCTTAGCCAAGTCGATTATACGCACCGGCTTGCCCATCTCGAGAACATAAAGAGCATTGCTACTCCGGAAAGCTGCCGCCTGAAGTACAAGGTCAACGGCCTCGGAAATCAACATGAAGTATCGGGTCATTTCTGGATGCGTGACTGTTACTGGACCACCTGAAGTTATTTGCTCCTGGAAAATTGGTATTACGCTGCCGCGGCTGCCGAGCACATTACCGAATCTGACAGAACAATATACGGTGTCTGGATATAAATCTGCGAGGTCCCTGACAACTCGTTCCCCCAAATGTTTTGTTGCCCCGAGAACATTAACCGGCTCAACTGCCTTGTCCGTTGAGATATTGACGAAGCAATCCACGCCATGCTCGCCTGCAATGTGCGCGACATTCCAGGTTCCATGGACATTATTGAGTATTGCTTCATCAGGCTGAAGCTCCATCAGCGGAACGTGCTTGTATGCGGCTGCGTGAAAAACGAGGTCGGGCTGATGCAGCCCGAATAGATATTCCATCTTGCTCTCTGACTTGATGTCAGCGACACAAATAATATGATTCAGGAAATAATGTTGGCTGAGTTTCTCGTGTATGTTATATAGGGCCGATTCGTCATGATCTACCAGAACGATTCGTGCCGGATTATGATGGCTGATTTGCATGACCAGTTCAGAGCCTATCGATCCGCCGGCACCAGTCACCAAGACCACTCGATTACCGATGAGATCGCTGATTTGCACATAATCAGTCATGACTGGTTGCCTTCCAAGTACATCCTCGATGTCTATCTCACTGATGCTTTCCACGCCTAGATGCATACCCTGCAAGGGTCTGAGCGTCTTGGTTGCCTTGCCGGTCCGAGAGCAAATCTGCCAGATTCGCTGGAATTCCTCGCGAGTAGCGCTGGGAATGGCGATAAGGATCTCGTCAATGTCTTTGGTTTCGACGACCTGTGGAATCTTTTCCGTTGGGTAATATATATGTACGCCATGAATCTCCAGTCCATTCAACTGAGGATCGTCGTCGACAAGAGCAACTACTTCTATGGCGAGCCCCGATTCTTTCTGGATACTGTGAATTATCTTTTCGCCAGCTGACCCTGCGCCAACTACAAGAATGTTCTTGACTGATGTCACTTCTTTTAACGAGCGCTCATAAAAAACGCGCGGATAGAACCGTACCAGCGTCATCAGTATAAAGGCGATTAGTCCACCTATAGGCACCATGGCTAGCACGTGGATCCGTGACGAAGTCATGGACAGGAGGCCGATTAAAACAAGCAGAATCACAGAAACCGAAACGGCTTTGATTGTCTTCAGGCCCTGGATAAGACCGGCATAACGGCCAACGCCACGATATAGACCCATCTTCAGGTTAACGGAACAATGAACAGCGACTGCAACAGGCAGGAACATGAGCAGCTCATTGTAATATTGAAGAGGCGCCCAGCGCGCGAAAAGAACAAGTGATGCAAGCGTGTATGCATTGATGACGATGCAGGCATCTACAAAAATAGCAAGTGGATACCTTTTAAGTTGTTTCAGCGAGAACATCATCTATTCTTCAATTTTTCCTAGTTCTGGTAATGAATGAATTATGCAAATTAAACCTGTTGCGGGGCACTTATTTCAGAGCGATTACTTAATTGATATGTGCCCCTGATGATACCGGCGCTTATCCAAAAAAACATTATATTGGGCAAGTACTGGTAAGAATCAAAGGTAAATGAATTTATCGCAAAACCGACTACGCTAGCGAGGGCTGATAATGCCCATACGCCACAGTATGTGTTTTTAAGGGATGTCTTTATTCCGAGTGCGATTATTGTCCCCAACATGACCAACCAGAGCAAGATTCCGGCCACTCCTTCTTCCATAAAGATACTTAGGTAGCTGTTATCAACAGCCGTGGCATTGTACTGAGTCCTCATCCATTTATTATCCAGATAATTGCGCAGCTCCAGCACACTCCTGTTAAAGCCGACACCTCCTAAATAATTATCCGCAATGCCCTCGATTGATGCATTCCAGGCGGCGTACCTTACACTTACGCTGTCTTCGGTCCGTACAGATACATCGGTGGATATCTGTGGCCAAAATATCACAAAAATGATGACACACATCAATATGGCAACAAGTGCAGGCTTCAATGCGATGCCCTTCCTCCACACAAAATATATTGCCACGAAGCAACTGACTATAGATGCTGCGATCCAGCTTCCTTTTGAAAAAGATAGCATGAGCGCTGCGATAGTCCACATAAAGGTGATTATGGCAATTAATCGTATCCAAAAATTATGGCTGACTGCAAACAAAAGAAGGGAAAACGGCAGAACTTGAACCAGGACTGCGCCAAATATCACCGGGTTCTCCATTGAGGAGTAAATGCGGTGATACGTTTGTATCGGGTGGAGATTAGCTTGCGTTCGAAAAAGGAAATTATCCTGTGCGGCATACTCGAATAAGCCGTATATCACGCACAGCATCGTTATAAGGACGATTCCCAGGATGAGTGATTGAAATACTGACTGTTTCTTCATTGTTATCGCAGTAAGGCAATAAAAACAGATGCCAAAAATCACGAATTTTAGAGCGCCGTTGTACTCAAAACCCATTAACTCTCTCGCCAATAAATAAAACATGAACATACCGATTACGAAATCGATACCGTTCGGTTTTAGAGAATAGCGATTTTCAAACAGATAGATAATTGTACCCAACGCCATGATGGGTATCAGTAATGCCGTCAAGGAGTAGTCATGGGATAAAGCGGTGACATGGAAAATGCTGGGATTAAAAAAAATTGTAGCGCAGATCCCCAAAAGGAGCAAGATTAGCATGCTTATTTCCGAAAGATTGCTTTTCAGTTCAATATAACTGTCGCTGATATTACTAATAATGTTTTCCTCTTTTACAAAGAATACATCAAGCATCATTTAATGGTCTCATGACTGGATCTAAAGCCCGACAGGTCGCAAATAACGTAGGCTGAACGCAGTCACCGATGATTATAAAGCACATTTATGTATTCGAAAATATGTTCAATGATTTCTATTATAAGGTCATGGATTTACTCGATAAGACACAATGCGTATTTCTTAACGGGGTTCGCTAAATAAATGGTACCATAGCCCGCGAAGGAAATAGTTTCCATGGCGTCAGATTTAGGCTAGTGGCATATAATAGAGATATTCAAAAACCTTATATCAAGAAAAGATCGAGTTAATACCCATTATCGCAGTATTATTAAGTCGATCGGCGCTGTAGCTGGAGGTAATCTGACTGGCTCCTTACTGGGTGCTGTGGGGGGGGTAATGGTAGCCCGCTTTGTCGATCCGGAGGTCAATGGACAATTTCGACTTTTCACAATTCCTCTGATGTATCTCACTTTTTTACACTTGGGTACCTTTGACGGGCTTCATCGGCAAATTCCGTTGAATATAGGTCACGACCGGCCAGACCATGTTGAAAAGATCGCCTCCGCCGCAGGCTCATGGAATCTACTTGTCACTTTTGTCGTGTCGTCGGGTTTCTTGATATTCGCAATATGGGGACTATTGCATGACAACGGCATGGATGCCATGGGCTGGCTGTCCCAGGCATTAGCTTGTGTGGGAATTTTTTACGGTGGCTACCTCGGGTCGACTTATAGAACCCTGAATAATTTCGTTGTTCTTGCCCGCATTCAACTCATACAGGCTGTCATCGCATTCCTATTTGTTTTTTCTGTTGCGCTCTGGGGTTTCTATGGCATGTGTCTCCGGGCTGGCATCCCGACTCTCATAGGCGTTCTGCTTTACCATAGGGCTCGACCTTTACGCATGCCACTTCACTTCGACTTCAATGCATTGAAAGAGGTCGTAAGGATAGGAATGCCTTTCTGCTTCTGGGGCACACTTGATACATCCCTCTGGCTTGCGGCGGAATATTCACTAATGCTTAAATTCGGTGGGGTTGTAGCGGTAGGGCTTTTTTCAGTCGCTGTCATCATTCGTGAAAGCCTGTCGATACTTCCACAGTCTGTTCATCAGGTCTTCATGCCTCGAGTTGTTGAATCTTACGCACGATTGGGACGGGTTCGCGAGGCAACCTGGCACTCACTACAGGCAGCAGTCGGTCTCACGATCATTATGGTTGTCGTCGTTCTCGTAATCACGTTTCTGCTAAACTCTTTGGTTCCAATATTTATCCCGAATTACGTTGAAGGTCTGACACTAATGAAGGTTTGCCTATGGCTGGCTGTAATACATGCGGCGCTATTACCGCTAAACGGATTATTTGCCACGGGAAGAATCTGGCTTTACGGCCGGGGCGTTTTGGCCGGATTGATAGCTTTCCCTTTGGCGGTATATCTATTGAATCCGGTCATCGGCGGCATGCTGGCCGTTGCTGTCGGATCACTTTTAGGCCGTCTGGCAAGGACGATCTTTGCATATTTTGATCTCTACCTGCTGTTAAGGCGGGAGTCGCCATCATGATGCCGCGCCATGCAGATGAAAGATCTGCTCTGCAGGATTCAGACGGCGATGTCGGAGGAAAGCAGATATACTTTGCTTTTTGCTTGGGCATGGTGTTTGATCTGGCTTCGATTTATTTCGGTAATCCTTACCTCGTCTCCCTTCTGGCAGTGCTGCTCGCCGCCTTGATGACTTTCAAATGGTTGAATAAACCCATGCCTTGGATCGTTCTTGTCTCGGTCATTGCCGCAAATCCCGTAAACATAAATGCGTCCATTTCACTGAACCTCATTTTCGCTTTTTTTTTAATACTGCTGAATACGCAATATCTGAACAAGCTCCCATCCTGGCTATACATCGTACTTGTATTCGCATTTGTCTCAATACTTGGTAGCGTAATTAATTGGAGGGTCAACGGGGGATATTTCACGCAGTTTGCTGCAATTTTAAACTACATCGTAGGTCCGTTTTTTCTCATTCCGTTGATTTACTTTCGTTTGCAGAAAGTCCGTAACGCCAAACTGCTTCTGACAGGGTTTGTCATTTCGTTGATCGTTCCGTCAGTGATCCTAATGTATCTGGCGCGATTATTTGGTAGTCCAGTAGTCGATTCGCGAACAAGCGCGTTTGATTATCTTGTTAATATATCCGTGTATTACCTGGGAAATGTCGAATTTCAGCTTACCCGAACACATGCAGGAATTTTACTGGCCTCTTTGATTTGCGCATCCTTTGCCGTGATCGTTAGTTCTGTCTCAAAAACAATTCGCCTGCTCTGCGTTGGCTGCCTGATTATCGCAATCTTTTTGCTGCTGGTGACAGGCAGTGTCGGCAGCACCCTAGCGGCATTGTGCGGTATCATACTTCTCCTGATCACCGCCCAGCGTTATAACTCCTTAAAGAGATATATCGTTATTTTGCCAATTATAATTGGCTTCGCCTTTGTTGGATGGAATCAGGTCCCGCAAGGGATAAAAACATATGCGGATAGCCGCTATGAGGAACGTTTTAGTGGAAGCGCGATTGAAGCTTCTGACCGGACTATTCGCTGGCAGGAGTCCCTTGAATACATGATACAGAATCCAGAAGGCCGTGGATGGGATCTATATGTCTCGACGACCGGATCCTATCCACACAACGAATATCTTGCCTATGCCATTGCTTTTGGTTTTCTGTGCGGCTTGCTGTATATATTTGTACCCGCAAAAATTCTGTTCTCCATGCTTGCCCCAAAAGTGCGTATAAAAAGCCCTGCGCAGATTACGATTCTGCTCGCGGGCGTTGGTGTGGTTACTGTGTTATTGTTTATATCCTTTTCAGATCATCTCACAGCTAACCGCTGGTATTTCAATGTCGTCTGGTCAATTGTCTGGTACAGCTATTTTGCCAGTATGGCTGTCATTAACCCTAAATCGGACGAAACAGCGCTTCAAGAGCCAGCATTATGAGGATCATATACGGAACCAATACCTGGAGTCATCACCAGCTCCCCGTCGCCACCGAACTGTCGAAGCTTCTGGGACCTGACGAGTTCAGACTTGCTATATTCGAAGAGATGAGTCCGGAACGGCGTCAGATGGGTTGGGGAGATCATGAAGATCTTCATTGGGCGATCGGCCCGCCACGGGACGCCTTAGAGACGAAGCAGCTGTTTCAGGCATGCCTGGACGCTGATGTTATGGTGTTTGGTGACTGCCCCTGGGAGGTCATCAAGGCTCGCATTGCAACAGGTAAGCTGACTCTGCTTGCCTCTGAACGTATCTTAAAAAAACCCTCTCATCAGCTACGGATGATCAATCCGCGTTATGCCCGTGGAATCAGGCGGTACTGTTCCTTGGTCAATAACCCGCATGTCCACGCTCTTACAGTGGGATATTATGCGTCAGACGACCTGCGGAAGATCGGTGCTTTTGCAGATCGTGTCTGGAAATGGGGCTACTTTATCGAAGTAAATGCCAGTCTTCCTGATCCGTCGCCAGAGCGACCTATAAAGGTGATATGGGCCGGACGTATGCTTGACTGGAAGCGTGTCGATCTACTCCTGAAAGCGCTTGCCAAGCTCAAGAATACAGGCTGCATCGAAGAATGCAGGATTGTCGGTGATGGCCCTGAGCGGAAGAATCTACTGAATCTTGCCCGCCGGTTGCGGCTTGACACTAGTCTGGTGCGTTTTGAACCGTTTGTCCCTTTTTACGAAGTGCGTACTTTGTTACATGATGCGGATGTTTATGTGTTGACAAGCAACCGTCATGAGGGTTGGGGAGCTATTGCCGGAGAAGCAATGTCGGAAGGGTGTGTCCTCGTCGCCAACGAAGCGGCCGGCTCTGCACGAGACCTGGTTCGGGATGGTAATACAGGCCTGCTTTTTCGTGACGGTGATGTCGGGCAGCTGTCCTGGCTGTTGAAAGATCTGGCCTCGGATTATCCGTTGCGGATGCAGATGAGGCAAAGGGCCTGGGAGCGGATGCAGAATCTCTGGCATCCGCGCATTGCTGCGGAGCGGCTCGTGGCACTCAGCAATGGCTTGCTTAAAAACGATCCACCTATTTTTGGTGATGGACCGTGCTCGCGTTCCGAGAACACCCGGATGCCGACAAGGTGCTAGCTTAAGATGAGAATATTCTGGTTCACGAATATCCTGATGCCTGATGTGTGCAAGGCTCTGTCACGTCCGGCTGAAATGATAGGTGGCTGGATGCCATCGCTTCTTGACGGATTACGGCAAGAAGAAGATGTTATCCTGGCGGTGGCGACAGTCTGGCCCGACGTTTCGTCCGTCGAAAAAAAACATCTCAATGGAGTAACTTATTACCTGATTCCGCAGGCGAAAGACAAGAATGATATAAATTTCTTTGGGCAAGGTTTTGATGAAGTCTTAAGGGATTTTGCACCGGATCTGATTCATGTCCATGGAACTGAGGAAGTTTACAGCCTTTACACAGCTCGCGCCAATTTACCATGTCCTGCTGTCGTATCAATCCAGGGGTTACTCTCGATCTATTCGAGTTATGTTTTGGGTGGAATGTCACTTGCGGATTATAGTGAAGCAGGTCTTGCTGGCTACCTGGCGTGGATGCGCTTTGTCGTGCAACAGTGGCAATGGCGGAAGCGTGGGGAGCTGGAAGTCCAAGCCATTGAAAGCAACAGGCACTTTATTGGCAGAACTCTTTGGGACAAGACATGTGTATATGGGTACAACCCAACGGCAGCGTACTATCATTGCGAAGAATTGCTACGTCCGGTCTTCAATGATACTTTTTGGGATATTTCCAGGATGGCACGCCATACTATCTTTTGTACGGCTGCGCATTCCCCGCTGAAGGGCTTTCACTGGCTGCTCAAGGCAATCATGATCCTCCGCGATGCCTTTCCCGATATTCAGGTTCGGGTCGCCGGCGCGCCATGGAATGACAAGAATGGATTTAGTTACTACGGCCGTTATATTTACAAGTTGATTAAAAAAAACGGGCTGGAAAAACATATTAAACCGTTGCCCATGCTGACTGCTGATCAAGTCGCAAATGAGCTAAAACGCTCTCATCTGTTCGTGATTCCCTCGCTGATTGAAAATAGTCCGAACAGCCTCGCTGAAGCAATGGCCGTTGGTACGCCATCCGTCACAAGTTTGGCAGGTGGGGTCCCCTCGATGATAACCGTTGGATATGATGCACTTGGTTTCCCTAGTACCGACGCCGCATGCCTTGCGGAATCCGCAAGGCAGATATTTAAGGATGATAGCTTGGCAAAGTATTTGTCTGAGAATGCACGAGACACTGCGAGTCAGCGAAATAACCCCGACAAAGTCATTGCCCGCCAGATCGAGATCTACAAACAGATAATTGTAAATGGGGATAATTAAGCCATGAGCTATCCCCGTGTCCTGATCGTATCCATCGGCCGCATAAACTCATCAGATACGACCAACAATGGCCTCCTCCTGCGTAATCTGTTCGGACCCGCATGGCCACGGGTGAACCTTGCACAGATATTCAGCAGCGGGGATAATGGTGATGAGGGTTTCTTTGGCAGTTATTACCAGCTTGGACCTTGTGACCGAACTTTCGGCTCACTTTTTTACATGTTCAAGGAAAGAATTGTCACAAATGCCGACATTGCTGAAACCACCGGCCAGGCTTTAGTCAGTGAAACAGGAGCACAACGGAAAGTAAAAGAATTTTCAAAGGGCTTATTTATTGACTCAGGACTTTACGAGATCCTATTTCGGCCCCGCCTGTCTACTGAGATGGATCACTGGGTCAAAGATTTTCAGCCAGATATTATCTTTGCGCAAGGATATAACCTCACGTTTTCATTACTGCCGCTTATTTTAAAAAATTCCACCGGCGCGAAACTCGCGTTTTTATGCTCGGACGACTGGCCGACTTATCTCTATTCAGGACAGCATGGAGAGACAAAGCTGTTCCGCTGGCTGACGAGGCCATCAATAAAGGCGGCGATCCGGCAACTACTATCAGAGGTAGACATACCGTTTGCATTCGGTCAACCCATGGCCGAGGAATATGAATCCCGCTACGGGAAAAGCTTTATAACGCTCAACCATGCTGATGATTCGGTGCGATTTGATAACTCAGAACCACATCGAATTTATCCGCCTGACGTTAATACATTATTAGCAATAGGAACTTTCAATAAGTTCCGATGGCCTCTTTTGATTGACATCAGTGATGCATGCCGGGAATTGAATGCGCTAGGCACTAAAACGCGTCTGGTCGTGTTTTCATCTTCGGTTGATGAGGAAGGTAAAATGGCCCTGACCACCGCGCCATTTATTGATGTAATACCAGATCCTGGCAATGACCTGCTTCCCTCTTATCTGAAGGGTGCGGATTTACTGCTTCTGGCTGAGGGGTTTGAAGAGAGTTATGTAGATGCTGTTAGACTATCCGTCTCTTCCAAAGCCCACCTGTTTATGTTCAGCCGTCGACCAATAATTGTTTATGCACATCCTGAAACAGGCATAGCGAAGTACGCTCAGGCTCATGGATGGGCCAGGGTCGTGGGTCGCCGCGACCAGAGTGAGCTTGTTGCGGCCATTCAGGAGTTAATTGATGACCGCGATCAAGCAGCTCAACTGGTTTGTCGTTCTGATAGCATTGCGAGGCAATTTCATACTCATCGAGAAAATCGGGATATTCTTTTAGCTGGGCTTACATCGGTCCCATCGGGAAATATTGCGCTATGAGAATACTTAACATAATGCAAGGCACAAATCTTGGCGGGATGGAGCAAGCTTCACTTCGACTGATGCTTGGCCTAAAGGGATTGGGGCATTCTTTGGAGGTTCTTTCCCTGAATCAGATTGGCAGTCTTGGCCCTTCTTTGGAGGAGCATGCGATTGCTGCCACAGGATTGCCTTATCGCGGACGGGGGGGGTGGCGGAGCTTCCCGTTGGTCAAGAAAAAATTGCGAGGTGTCCAGGCTGATGCCTTGATCGTGACGGGGCATCATCTGCTTTCCATGATTGCGCTTGGTGACCTTTGCACGGGAAGACGCGTTCTGGCGATTCATTTTCACCACTCAGGGGTAAAGCCGGAATGGCAATGGAGGCTCATATACCGTCTCGCCTGTAAGCGCTTCCAGGCGATAACATATCCATCTGATTTTGTGCGCCACGAAGCAGAAGCGCTTTATCCACCGGTAAAAGCAATATCCCACACAGTTCGCAATCCGCTTGTGATACCTTCCCTTCCCGTTTTCGAAGATAGGCGAAAGGCTCGCGAATCTCTTGGTTTGCCGGAAGGGGCATTGATAATCGGAAATGCCGGGTGGTTGATACCAAGAAAGCGTTTCGATGTGTTTCTGCGGGTAGCGAAAAAAGTATCACAGGAAGTACCGAATGTGATCTTCCTAATTGCTGGAGATGGAGGAGAAAAACAAAGGTTGAAGGCTCTGGCAAACGAGCTGAATATTTCCGGGCATGTGATGTGGCTGGGATGGCAAAAAGATTTGACTATCTTTTTTCAATCTCTCGATGTGATGCTGTTTAACTCTGACTGGGATGCGATGGGGTCATCTCCATTGGAGGCGATGAGCTTCGGCGTCCCCCTGGTGGCATCGGTCGAGCAGGGGGGGCTGAAGGAAATCATAGACAGGGATGAGTATGGCTTCCTGATCACTGAGCATGACGTCGATGTCCTTGCTGAGCGGACGATAAATTTTCTGAATAATCCCGATGAAGCCGAAAACGTCGCCCTGGCTGGACGTAAGAGGGTTGAGGAAATTTCGAATACTGAGAATATCGTAAGAAAGATGGAGTGTCTGATGCAGCTTGATGGTCCATCAAAAAAACATCATATATTTAATGCGCCGTGAGCCCAAGGCTAAAAATCGCCTATCTTTGTGACCACTTGGGACCGTATCATTTCGCGCGTCTGAATCGGGCAAATCGTGATGTGGAGATCATTGCAGTTGAGTTTTCCGCTATTGACCAGACCTATGAATGGGAGTCAATTGAAGGTCCTTCCGAATTTCAGAAGATAACACTATTTAATATAGCTTCCATAAATGCGCAGTCGGTCAAAAAAGTTGTAAAGAGGGTCAATGAAATACTTGAGGATGTTAAGCCTGAGGTCGTTGTGCTGCCCGGCTGGGAGGCACCGGCTTCTCTTATTGCATTATCATGGTGCCTGCGTAAAAATATGCCCACGATTCTGATGTCCGACAGCCAGCGTCATGATGATATTCGTGTATGGTGGAAGGAATGGCTTAAGGGCAGGATAGTAAGATTAAACACTTCCGGTTTTGTTGGCGGGACTTCGCATATTGCTTATCTGAGTTCACTGGGCATGTCGGAAAAGATGATCTCCATCGGGTGCGACGTTATCGATAATTCACATTTCGCTCAGGGTGCTGAAGACGCTCATCGAAAAGCCACAACGTTTAGAAATATGCTTGCCCTGCCGGAGCATTTTTTCTTAAGTTCAAGCAGATTTGTTTCCAAGAAGAACCTATTGGGGTTGCTTTATGCGTATGCCGACTATGAGCGGATAGCTGGAAATATGGCATGGAGACTGGTAATGCTAGGCGATGGTCCGCTCAGGCAGCAGATTGTCAGCTTAAGGGACGAGCTGGGATTGACGGACAAAGTGATGCTACCCGGATTTAAGCAATATTCAGAACTGCCTGCCTATTACGGCTTCGCGGGAGCATTTGTTCACGCCAGCACGAGTGAACAGTGGGGGCTTGTTGTAAATGAAGCCATGGCAGCGGGTCTTCCGGTAATAGTATCTTCTCGCTGTGGCTGCGCCCCTGATCTTGTGAGGAAGGGGCGCAATGGTTTTACTTTTGACCCGTTTGACCTTTGCGAGCTTACCGGCCATATGGCGTATCTTTCCGGAAAAGAATGTAATCGCGAAACGATGGGGAAGGCTAGTAAAGATATTATTGAGCACTGGTCGCTCAATACTTTTTCTAAAGGTATTCTTAACGCCGCAGAAGCCGCCTTGGAGATGCCCGTCCGTCCAACCGGACTCATGGATAAGGTACTGCTTTGGAGTCTGATCAGACGCAATCTCACCCAGGGTTTATTGAGGAGGCCAGCCTGAATCTGGATCAGCGCCAAAAAGAATATTATTCGCGCACTGCAGCTGATTATGATCAGGTGCATGTAAGCGATAATGACGAGCACTCACTGGCAATCAAATTCATGATCGCCATGATAGGACTATATGGGATCAAATCGGTTCTCGACGTTGGAAGCGGTACCGGCCGTGCTGTTAAAGCCCTGATTGATGCAGGAATAAAAGTCAGGGGGATCGAGCCAGTTGAGGAACTCATTGCGCAGGGGGAGGCTAATGGCATTCCTGCCGGCACGATCATGCAGGGATACGGACAAGACTTGCCCTTTCCCGATGATAGTTTCGATGCTGTATGCCAATTCGGCACATTGCATCATGTTAAAGAACCAGGCCCGGTAATCGATGAGATGCTGCGCTGCAGTTCAAAAGCAGTTTTTTTATCTGATACAAATCGGTACGGAAGAGCTGGAATGCTTGCTCGTCTGACAAAACTTTTTTTATTCAAAACCGGACTTTGGAAAACCTTTTATTTTGCATGGACCAGGGGAAAAAATTGCGACATATCAGACTGTGACGGTATCGCATATTCTTACAGTGTGTATGATTCAATGGATCAAATTAGTGCCTGGGCTGACCGGATAATACTAATTCCAACGAAGGTTGAGGGAAAGAAGATAACTTCGTGGCTGCATCCACTCTTAAGCTCCAGTCATATACTGCTATGTGCTTTTAAGGAAAAAAGTAATATAGACTGAAGGTTCAGTTCGGTTTCTTTATGTAATCAAGATGAATATCCTCCACAATATCTACAGCGTCGGTCCAGGCTCATTTGGGTTAGGAGCGGTCGCCCTGAATCTTGCAAATGAGCAGGTTTATCTCGGTTACGATTCGAGAATCTGGTGTCTTGACAGTGACGAAGATAGACATTGGGCCGCTGAATACAGCGGCCTGCCTGAAGGAAATATAAAAACATTCCGAGCCACACGGCCAGACATGCTTGGCCTCAGCCTGGACATGGAGAAGTTTTCAAAAGTCGATGGTGGTCAGACCGTATCCATTGTCCATCAGCACGACCTTTGGAAAGCTGTTACCCGCTCAACCAATATTCTACGGCAGCGGCATGGAGTTCCGACAGTAGTTGCTCCACATGGCTGCCTAGAAGCGTGGGCATTGCAAAAGTCAAGCTGGGAAAAGCGTATTGCCTTTGCACTATATGAAAAGAGTAATCTGAAAAAAGCTTCCTGTCTTCACGCCTGCTCGGAACAGGAAATTGCTGGTTTCAGGGATTTTGGATTGACTAACCCGATCGCTGTCATTCCAAATGGGATCGGAGCTTCCTGGCTTCAAAGCAAAGGGAGTAGCAGTGCTTTTCGCGAGTATTTTAATATTTCGGATACAAAGAGGATTATTCTGTTTCTATCACGAATTACACCCATCAAGGGTCTCCCTTTGCTGTTGGAGGCACTCGGTTCTGTTCGTGAGATGATTTCCGATTGTGTGCTGGTAATCGCAGGGGCTGAAGAATTTGGGCATTTAGGCGTGGTATGGAAGGCAATATCAGAATTCGGCCTACAAGATGACATCGTATTCACAGGAATGCTCAAGGATCGGCTCAAGCGTGATGCATTTGCCGCGGCTGATGTATTTGTTCTTCCCACACTAAAAGAAGCGGCTCCGATAGTCGTTTTGGAAGCACTGGGAGCCGGTGTTCCAGTGATAACCACGAAGGGCGCCCCATGGCAGAACCTTGTTACTTGCGGATGTGGCTGGTGGACTGACATATCAGCGGATGCACTTGCTGTTGCATTAGTTGAGGCAATGCACAATTCGCCTGCTGAATTAAAGGCTATGGGGGAACACGGGCGCAGGCTCGTGGAAAATGAATATTCGTTCCGGCGATCAGCAGCCATGACTATTGAGCTTTACGAATGGCTCTTGGGCCGAGCAGAGCAACCGGAATTTGTAGTTACGGAATAAATTATTTCGATTTCGGAAAACTGAATATAAAACCAAACGGAAAGGCTACAAGAATCATTTAAGTACCGACGTCAGGCACAAGCTGGTCAAAAGATGGAGCGTTACCACTGCCAGCGTTCACCACTCCCAGTTTTTTTTGCCGAGTTGCTGGACAAAAAGAATGGCGGTAAAGGTATATGGGTCGACTTGGCCTACCGCTCAGAAGAGATCGAACTTATAGCCAGAAAAAAGCACCGAAGTCAGATCCATCACAAAGGCTACCTGAGTAGTCCTTTAAGTGATTCCGAGCACATGTGCCGCTATACACAATTATTGCGCCTAAATGCGGCTTAATCAGAGGTGGGCCCAGAAAAGTGCAGGAATGATCAAGACTAGATAGAAAAGTTACATATACAGTGGTAATCAGCCTGACATGATAATCCAGCTAAGGTCTAGTGCATTATTAGAGGCACCCATAAGTTACACAGACAATATGAATAGATATATCTGGAAAAAACCATGTTGAGGAATCTGATTACAGGTGTCTTTGAAGGGCGGGCTTGAAAGCGAAGCAAATCGCTTCCTGCTGACATCGATGACAAAGGTGCTGATACATAGCATGATCTTCGCGCCTGATGGCGTTTCGACTGCGTACCTGTATTCGGACCTTGCAAGCAAGCTTAAAGAGTTGGGTCATTCTATCACCGTACTCACGACCACACCGCACTTCAATGTGTTGGAAACCGAACTTCAAAAGCAGCCTATGTCCCGGGAAAGGGGAAACTGGTTATATAGCAGTCGATATGATGGTATGCAGGTCTGGCATATCTCGATGCAAAAAAAATCCGGCGATAATTCGGCCCGGATGCGTAGTATTATCAAATTTCACCTGAGGGCTTTGCAGTTTGGCTTCTTGTCGCGTGAAAAATTTGACATTATTTTGTCACCTTCCCCACCACTCACTATTGGTGCAGTTTCATGTATCCTTGCGAAACGGATGGATGCGAAAGTAATCTATAATGTTCAGGAAATATATCCCGATTTCGCCATCGATCAGGGGATGATAACTAATCCGGTGATTATCTGGATGCTGCGTAGACTTGAAAGTTTTGTGTATTCAAAAAGCACCAAAGTGGTTACCATTGGAGAGAGATTCAGGAAGATAATTGCGCCCCGGCTATCAGAGCAGAGTAAACTGATTACCATCCCAAATTTTGTGGACACCGATATTTATAGGCCGATGCCTCGTGACAACCCCTTTACACTTAAACATGGTCTTCTGGATAAATTTGTCATCATGTATGCCGGAAACATCGGACTGGCGCAGGATTGGGAGGCTCTATTCTACGCAGCTGCAGCCCTGAATGAATTGCCCCTTTGCTTTGTGATAATCGGTGGTGGATCCAGGCGCAATTGGCTGGAGAGCGAGCTGAACAGACGTAAGGTGGAAAATGTGATGCTCCTTGATTATCAGCCACGGGAGCTTATGGCCCAAATAAACGGCAGCTGTGATCTGTCAACGATCTTAATGAATCGAAAGGTCACTGACGATGGCTTCCCCTCAAAGATTTACACCACATTAGCCTGCGGCAAACCTACAGTAGTATGTTGCGATGACGGTTCGGAGCTTATATCCATAATAAAAGAATCAGGCTGCGGGGAATGGATAAAAAGCGCAGATTACGAGGGTTATGTCATGGCGATAAAGTCGTATTACGATGACAGGAGAAGAATCGTGGAAGAAGGAAATAGAGGCCGCAGGTTTGTGATGGCTCATTATTCCAGCGAGATTATCGCCAGTGATTATGATCATCTCTTAAAGGAGCTGGCTTCTCAATAAGAGTCCAGCGATATAAAGTCACACGTGATTGTAGGGCGCGTTCTCTGGGTTTGCCCTGGCTTTCGAATTCAACATCATAAAAGAGATGGTGTGCTGAATGAACTATTTGGTGTTATGGACCTACTGAGATGACATTACTTGTTACCGGAGCCTCGGGTTTTATTGGTCGAGCATTGTGTGCTGAACTGTTGCTGCATGGCTATACCGTTAAGGCCTCTGTCCGCAGTCTAAATGCGAGGGCGTGCATTGCTCTTGAAGGGACTGAGACCATCGCCGTCGGCGCGGTTGATGTATCCACGGACTGGCATGATGCGCTTGAAGATTGTGATGCGATTGTTCATCTTGCATCGCGAGTTCATGTGATGACCGATAAGGCGAGCGACCCGCTGGCTGAGTTCCGATCCGTGAATGTGGATGGGACTCTAAATCTTGCCAACGAAGCTGCGAATGCGGGTATCCGACGTTTTGTTTTCCTTAGTTCCGTAAAGGTAAATGGCGAGCAGACACTGCCGGGAAAGCCATTTACAGAGCAGAACGCGCCAGCACCGCTTCATAGTTATGCTATTTCCAAGTATGAAGCCGAAAAAGGGCTCCAAAAGCTTTCCAGTCAATCCGGTATGGAAGTTGTAATAATCCGGTCTCCTCTGGTCTATGGTCCTGGGGCAAAAGCCAATATCTTGAATATGATGCGGTGGTTAAAAAAAGGTGTGCCATTACCGCTTGGCGCGATCGATAATCGCCGCAGTCTGATCGGGCTCGATAATCTGATTGATTTCATTATCACCTGTCTTGAGAGCCCTGCAGCAGCCAATCAGATATTCCTGGTATCAGATGGAGAAGACGTATCGTCATCCAGTCTGTTGAACAGAATGGCGACAGGGCTCAATGTGCCAGCACGGTTGTTTCCTTTTCCGAAGAAGATTCTTGAGGCGATTCTGATGATTGTCGGACGAAAAGATATAGCTCAGCGTTTATACGGTTCCTTACAGGTGGATATAACGAAGGCAAAAACAAACCTTGGATGGTATCCACCTGTTTCTGTTGACGAAGGGCTTCACCGCATGGGAGAATTTTATCAATTTACTGAAGGATAGTAGGGTTATGCACTACTGACCGGAAAGGGGTGTAAAATTGTCCTATTCTGGAAAGCGCATTCTGGATCTGACGCTGGCCATGGTTATTTTGGCTATTACAGCCGTGCCCATGTTGATAATCGGGGTGTTGGTGAAATTTTCATCACGTGGGCCGGTATTTTATTGGTCTGACCGAGTCGGTCACAACAACAAAATATTTAGAATGCCCAAGTTCAGGACGATGCGTCTCGGCACTCCTGTAGTTGCAACACACATTTTAGACGCGCCTGAAGTTTATCTGAGTCCTATCGGGGGATTTCTGCGCAAAACCAGTATTGATGAGTTACCGCAAATGTGGTCAATACTGATCGGTCACATGAGCATGGTCGGACCAAGGCCAGCTCTGTTTAATCAGGACGATCTTATCGAATTACGCGCCGAGACCGGGGTCAGCCGGTTAGTGCCTGGTTTGACCGGTCTGGCGCAAATAAACGGGCGTGATGAATTGCCACTTCCTCAGAAGGTTAAATTTGATGTGGAGTACATGAAGAATATCTCGCTATTCACAGATCTGAAGATACTCGGGCGTACCTTCTCCAATGTGTTTATAGGCGATGGAGTCTCGCACTAGAAACTGGTAGTAGTCCTAAGCATTAAATTTCATGTCTTCGGTATAATACGATCCCTTGTAGCTGTAACTGGAACTGTCCGCCGTCGCGTTAGTGACGACTATTCCCATGACGCTTGTCGGAACCGTTCTAATAAAGTTATTTATCATGCCGAGCGATTTTTTTGTTGTCTCCGCCAGACGCACGATCAAAATTACCCCATCAACCATTGATGCCATGCTGGCAGCGTCACCTACAGCACCTAGCGGAGGCGCATCGATCAGCACGATGTCTGCATATTGTCTTGCTTCTATGATGAGATTGCTGAATTTGGCAGATGATATTAACTCGCCGGGATTTGGAGGTATAGGGCCAACCGTCGCGCAATAGATCGGCTTTACACCATTCATGTTGACGGCATTAAATCCTACAATCCCATTACTGTTTGCAGAGGGAATCGAAAGCTCCTCTGCTTCGATTATTTGGAGCGATTCCCTGAAAGTGCAATTACCCGCGATAACATTCGTTAGCCCGACAGAGTTGTCTAGCTGCAAATAATAATGGACCTTGGGACGGCGCATATCACCATCAAGAATGATGACACGCTGTCCCGCTCTCGCCATCGTCACAGCTAGATTGACGATGGTTGTCGTTTTTCCCTCGCTTGTTTGAGCGCTGGAAATCATGATCGATTTGATCTCTCTATCTGGTTCGATATAGCCAATGTTTGTCTTAAGCATGCGAAAAGACTCAGACCCGGCACTAGATGGATTTGAAATAGTCTCAAGTGTCTCGTTCCCAGAAATATTCATCTTGGGGATCGATGCGAGGATCGGCTGCTGCAGGGTTTCGTTGATCTCGTCTGTGCTTCGGACCTTTGTATCAAGATGTTCTGCCACAAATACCATGCCGACCCCTAATGCCAGGCTGGTGATGAATGCGAACAAACTTGTACGCCCAGGCTTAGGTGAAACGGGACTCCCCGAAACCGTAGCAGATTTTACGAGTTCAAGATTCCCAGTCTGCATCGCTTCAATAAGCTTCAGAGTTTCCAGTTTGTCCTTGACAACTTTGTAGTTAGCAGACTCCTGTTGGTCAGTAGGCACACTGACAAGCTGAAGTTCGAGGGGTAACCGTGCCTCACGCAGAACTTCGCGGTCGACCCCACTGCGCCAGTTTATAAATTCAGTCGCAAAGCTGTTGGCAACATCAGAGGCAAGCTGCGGATCTGTATCGGTGATGGTAATTCCCAAGATGTCTGTTTTCGCATTCACGTTGACGTTTAACATTGAAATCGGGTTACGGCCACCAAGACGTTCTCCTATCGACTCGATGACTGCTGAGTTCACCGTTGGAGACTCCAACAGCTCAGAAGTTGTTTGCATATCTCTTTCGGGCGAATTGCTTTGCTGAAAGAAATCCGCTCCGAGCAGCGCCCTGTCTAATCCTGTCCGACGTTGAAGAAGTTCTGCTGTAGATTGGTATTGCGGAGTCATGAATAGGGAGGTGCCAAAATATACAGCTGTCGTGATAATGATCACAGGCAAAATAACAAGCCACTTGCGCCGCCTGATTATGCCCAGATATTCGCGTAAATCAGATACGCCAACCCTAAATGAATTATCTTCCATAACAGGGAAATCACCTTTCGAATCACCGGCGAGATAGGTAAACCTGATAGTCACTGATTTTATATACTATCGCTGAGCCCTGCAAACAGCTGCGGTATTTGAACTGGATCGCCGATCTTCATGAAAAATTCTGTTCTTGACATTTTTTCAACCGTTCTGATAATGACTGTCGAAGCCTTCGCCGTGTTTGCAAACGGTGGCTATTTTCCAGACGCTATGACTGCGTGTGTCATTGGCATCTGGATTACTGTACTGATTTATAGTATTTCAAGTGGAACTGAATTATATAAGGGCTGGAATAATATCCAAGTTTTTTTGCTCGGACTGGCTCTGGCTTTCTGGTTATGGGCTGGTATTTCCTTGTCCTGGTCAATTTCCCCGGATGAATCCTGGATCGATTTTAATCGCACAGGTGGATACGCAGCTGTGTTTATGATGGGTATCATGGTTGGAAAATACAATTATTGCCGGCGCCTCGCCATAATTCTTTTCCTCACAATCACTGTGGTAGTGGCCGCCTATGCTCTAGGTGCGAAGACTTTCCCGATGACAATAAAGAACCTGGATGACCTAGGTCGGCTCGCCATTCCCCTAGGCTATGTAAACGCCCTCGGCTTGCTGGTTTCAATGGGTTATATCGTTTCAATCTTTGCATCTTCAGACAAGTCATTCCATTGGAGCTTACGCCTGTTTTCAACGATGTCTGCATCACTGCTAGTCACGTGCCTTTTCTTTACGCTTTCGCGGGGAGCCGCCCTTGCGCTGATACTTGGCCTGGCTGCATATTTTGTGATTTCTCCTGTGAGGCTACGAAGTTTTGGCATCATGCTGATTTCGCTTATCCCCACTATTCTGGTAGCTAGATGGAGCAGCGACCAGAATGCACTCATGAAAAACCACGTCGATATGAATGAACGAGTGTTAGCTGCTTCCACGCTGAGATGGTATGTGATCCTATCCTTGCTTTTTGCGGGTACGGTATTCACGATCTTTCTTTTATTAAGCAAAATGTTTAAATTATCTCCGATTCTTAAGAAGGTAGCAGGCACAGTGATTTTGGCAACCATATTTATTTCTATGGCAACGGGTACGATCTGGTTCTCATCGTCCAAATCATCGTTCAGCGACTGGTCGAGACAGGCGTATCACGACGTACGATACGGGGATCCCAGTAACTTAGGCGCAGAGCGTCTGCTGGAAATGGGTTCATCGGGCCGCTGGAAACTATGGGAAGAAGCTCTAAGGAGTTGGCAGGATCACCCATACCTGGGATCGGGAGGTCAGAGTTTTCCGCTTGTTCACTTAATGCAGCGCGAGAGCGGATCCATTTTTTTGAAACAGCCGCACGGGCATCCGTTTCAGCTCCTGGCCGAATACGGGTTGGTCGGATTCCTGCTGGGACTGGCATTCATTTCATGCGCCATGGCGTATTCCACGCTTACGCTGTGCCGCCAGAAAGATCGTTGGGAGAAAGGCCTTGCCGCAGCGATCCTGTCCATGCTCATCGTATACCTGATCCACGCATCGTACGACTGGGACTGGAATATGTTCGGGCTGACCATGGCTTACTTCTTCTTCACGGGCATCATGCTGGGCTGGCCAGGCGCCTCGACATCAGCGAGGCTTGTGGCCGAAGCTCCGGATCCCGGCCATCCCGGAAAGGTCACTCAGGCGCTGGAGGTTACTCCAGCAGCTCCGCCGAGACCAGTTTTCCCTGAACGATAAGGCGATGCGAGGTGTCCCACGGGGGATCGCAGGTGATCAGCGTTATGGCTTCAAAACCGGGGTACTTCAATATCTCGGTATCTTCGGGATCGGTGATGCGCGTGCTGACTACATTGTAGGTAAAAATCCCGTAAGTGGTTTTGATCCTGATCTCATCGCCCTCGGAAAGGTCATCAAGATTCAGGAATGGCGCTCCATACAGGACCCGGTCTCCGGCCACGCTGAAATTATCGGCCATGCCGGGAAGTGGTGTTCCCTCCATGTGTCCGACGCCTTTTCTTAACGAAGCGTCGGCTGTACCTTCGACGACTACCGCGTTGACACCGATCCGTGGTATCTCCAGGCGGGCGATCGTCTGTTCGCTGTGAAGCTGCCGCTGAAACGCCCGGGCCAGCTCGCGTATCTTTTCGATCTCCGCGGCGCCCTGCATCCGGTCGATCACGGACTGGTTGAGCGCCATCGCGGAGGCGGATTCCTGATCGAATTCGCTGTTCAGGCCCCTCTGGGCAAAATAGCCGAGAACCCACGATCCGGGCACGATCAGCAGCACGCCCAGGCCGGCTATTATCAGGAATATTCCAAGGATTTTTACGAACTTTTTCATGAAGATGATGGGAACCTGCTCGGGAAAGATGAGCTTGCCTTCTTTTTATAGCATAATTGAGCCGGCAGGCTTTCTCAAGGAATGTTACGGGAGCGGTTATTGGATTTCATCGATACACATTGCCATATAATACCGGGCGTGGACGACGGTCCGAAGAGTATGGAGACCAGCATCGATATGGCCCGCCTGGCTATGGAAGACGGAATCAAAACCATAGTCGCTACACCCCATATAGTCGAGGGTTACTACGACGGCAGCGGACGCAGCGAACAGCTGCGCCAGTTGACCGCCAGGCTTTCAGAAGAGGACATATCACTGGAACTGCTCGCCGGGGCGGAAGTCCCGATGAGCACCTGTCTGTCCGGCGATGCCGGACTCCTCACGTCTCTTGCGCTGAACGGCGGTTCCTACCTGCTCATGGAGACCGCAGACACGACTTTTGAACAGCTGGCCCAGGCTGTTTACCAGATTCGCCTTTGTGGACTGTATCCCATCCTGGCGCATCCCGAAAGAACCCGATTCGTCCAGGAAAGCCCTTCGCGGCTGGCAGAGATCGTCGATCACGGAGAAGTCTTCTGCCAGTTTACTGCGGCCAGCTTCGACGGCACCTTCGGGAAAGCGCTGCAGAAAAGCAGCCTTTCACTGGCGCGCGCCGGACTGATGCACCTTGTCGCAAGCGACGCCCATTCCACGGGACGCAGACGCCCCAGGTTGTCGGCTGCATACGAGTTTCTGCGCCATGAGATGGGGGAGCCGGCCGCGAGGGCTGTCACCAGTGAGAATCCGCGCCGGGTGCTGGAGAGCAGCGACCTCGAGAAAGTAGTCATAAACAACAGACAGGATGTTTCAGGTAGCAGCCGACTGGCAAGGTTCTTGCACAGGAGGCGATGATCTTGTTCAGGGAAGCTTTGCGCAACATTAATCGCAGGCGAGTCAGGACAGTGCTGACGGTGCTCGGTATCAGTATCGGGATCATCGCGCTTACCGTCATGGGAAGCCTTTCGGAATTCATGAACCGCATGGTCGAAGTCTCAATCCAGGACGCGCGCGAGATCATCAACGTTCAGCCGAAATTCTCCCTCGGCGCTCCCGGCAGCGGCACCATCTCCCTTGATACACAGGAGCGCATCCGCAAGATGCCGGATGTCGAAAAGGCGATTCCATTCGTCGTCACGGCTCTGGGCGGCAGGGACAGCACGGATGACCAGAGCGCGTTTTCCGGTATGGCTGGTTTTCCTCCGGAAGACACAGCGTTCCGGTTCCGGAATGTCGAACTGCAGTCCGGTTCGTTCCTTGATGCCGGCGACACAACAGCCATCATAATTGGCAACGGACTGGCTTTGAAGTACAACCTTGATGTAGGCGATATCGTGAATTTTCGCGGGCAGGATTTTCTGGTCAAAGGCATCTTCAAGCCGTACGAAGGCATGTATGTCAACAACAGCGCTATCGTTCCCATCGATACCGTGCGCCGGATATCGCTTCTTCCCCCCGAGGCTGTAGTGCTCAATGTGATCCCTAAGGAGGGCGCAGATTCTGAAGCGATTGCAGCCACCATCAACGAAGAGAATCCTGACGTAAAGGCATTGTCGCCCAAAGCTGCGGAGGAACAGGCTTCCAGAGGGACAATCATCTTCACCGCGATCGTCCTGGGTCTGGCGATAATCTCACTTGTGGTGGGCGGTGTTGCGACCGTCAATACGATGGTGATGGCTATATCTGAGCGAACAAGAGAGATAGGCCTGAAAAAGGCGATCGGCGCACCCGATCGCGCCATCCTGTTCGAATACGTGACCGAAGCTGCCATCATCGGATTGATAGCGGGAATCGTCGGCCTTGCTGTTGGTATTGCGGCTACAGTCGGCCTTAACATCCTGACGACATCCCAGTTCGGCATACAGATATTCAGGGTGACTGTACGGCTCTCGGTGCTCGCCCTCGTTTTTGCTGTATGCCTGGGCGCCCTTGCTGGACTTTTCCCTGCATACAGGGCTGCCCGGCTGGACCCGGTCAAGGCTCTCAGAACCCAATGATCGCTGCTTTGCAGCCAATCAAGGATATTTTTCTTACGGCCGATAACTCTCGCAGTTAAAGCGGATGGCAAAGAAGTCCGAATAATCGCTGTCAGTGTAGTCCAACCAATCCAGGGCAATGGGCGGACAAGAGAGAAT